>Ga0114951_10002412_pt1 | contig 21183 bp, 25 predicted proteins | sample AM7aDNAmetaG_FD_88677 | JGI IMG/M metagenome (GOLD analysis project Ga0114951, IMG submission 88677) | Freshwater microbial communities from Finland to study Microbial Dark Matter (Phase II) - AM7a DNA metaG | ecosystem: Environmental > Aquatic > Freshwater > Lake | place: Finland: Lake Alinen... | reverse complement strand
TTCCATCTCACCTAGTCTGAAAGCTAAATCAATAAATTTATCTTCCAGTTCTACCATCTTTTCAGCAATAGAATATATTTTGGCTTTTAATTCATCGTTCCAAATTTCTCTATTTTCTTCTATGTATGTTCTGAATAATTTAATCATACCTTCACAATGTTGCGTTTCATCGACAATTGACCAAGTGACGATTTGGCCCATACCTTTCATTTTTCCATGTCGTGGAAAATTCAACAACATAATAAAAGAAGAAAATAGTTGCATTCCTTCCGTAAAAGCAGAAAACACAGCGATACGTGTTGCTGTGTTTTCTTTTGATGAAACGTCATCTGTTACGCATACCAGATACTCATGTTTTTCTTTCATCTCATCATACTCTAAGAACTCATTATAAGTGGTCTCTGGGAGTCCCAATGTTTCAATTAGATGTGAGTATGCTGCAATGTGTAACGCTTCTCTAGCGGCGAATCCAAGCAGCATCATACGTACTTCTGGCTGTGAGAAATGTGGCAGATAATTTTTAACATAACCGCCAGCGACATCAATATCACCTTGTGTAAAGAATCTAAAGATATGTGTTAGAAATTGTTTTTCTTCACTTGACAATTTCTTTTTCCAATCTTTAACATCTTCCGACATTGGAACTTCTGTATGCAACCAAGATGATTGCTCATGTTTTAGCCATGCATCATATGCCCAAGGATAGTTAAATGGTTTGAATGAATCCCTTTCATCCGTTAAATTTGAATTTATTTTCTTAATCATATTATCCTTCGCATGAAATACAATCATTACCTTGTGCAACTTGTGTCATATCAAGTTCTTTAATGACTTGACGTTCGATTCTTTTTGATACTTTATCAGCTTTACCGATCTTCTCTGAACGGCAATAGTATAAAGTCTTTAATCCTTTTTTCCATGCCATAAAGTGAATAGCGTGAACGTATTTAATGTGTGCATCTGGTCTGAAAAACAAATTCAATGATTGTGCCTGGTCAATAACTTGTTGACGATCAGCGGCCAATTCAATTACCCAACGCTGGTCAATTTCCATTGCTGTTTTGAAAACAAATTTATCATTTTCCGACATCCAATCTAAATGTTGTACAGAACCATCATTTGCAATAATCGATGACCAAACATCATCATACCATCCTTCAGGTTTCTCATTTGAAATCTTTATAATTAGTTCATCCAACCATCTATTCTTGTTTAAAAAAGAACCTGACAGAGTATCTTGACGGTAAGCGTTAGCCCGATAAGGTTCAATACTAGGGCTAGTATTACCCATAATAATGGAAGAACTGGCATTAGGAGCAATGGCCATAACATGACTAAAACGAAAACCAGTACCCACAGCGTCAGGAGCTTCACCCCGTTCTTTTCCAAGTTGAATATTAGCATCATCTAATCCTTTTCTAATTGTATTAAAAATTCTCTTATTTGTAATCTTGGCCATTACTCCTTCGAAAGCAATTCCTTTACGTTGAAGATAAGCATGAAATCCCAAAGCACCAATACCAATACTCCGTTCTCTTGCAGCAGAATACTTTGCACGAGAAATTGTGTCGGGAGCGTTATCAATGAAATAATTAAGGACGTTATCAAGCATCTCAGCAACGTCTTTAAGAAATAGTGGTTCATTTTTCCATTCATCATAATTTTCCAAATTTAGACTAGATAAACAACACACAGCAGTTCGTTGTTCATTGGTAGGTAAAATAATTTCAGAACAAAGATTCGATTGATTTACTTTTAAACCTTTATCTTTTAACCATTGTGGAAGATGTTTATTACTGGTATCAATAAAATGTAGATATGGTTCACCAGTATGCATACGTAATTCCATAATTAGCTGCCATAACATTTTAGCTGATACGGTTTCACGAATTTCATTTGATGCTGGATCAACTAAGTTCCAATCATCATTAGCATCAGGATCAATCATACAATTTTCAATGATCTTCATAAAGTCATCTGTAATATTTACACCGTGATGAAGGTTTAAACATCTGACGTTTTGGTCACCTGTTGGTTTTCGCATCTCCAAGAATGAAATGATATCAGGATGGCTAATATCAAGATAAGCGGCGTAAGAACCACGGCGAGTGCGACCTTGACGATAAGCCAAAGAAGACGCATCATACATTTTAAGATGAGGCATAACACCTGTAGACTTATCATCAGCAGAACGAATACCAAAACCAATACCAACACCACCGCCGAACATAGAAAGCCAATTTGTTTCTGATAAGTTTTCAACTAATCCCTCCGCAGTATCTTCAATATAGTTAAGAAAACACGATATTGGTAAACCTCGATTAGAGCGACCAAAAGAAAGAATAGGAGTGCTGTAAGAGAGCCAATGTTTACTACTATAGTCGTATAGTCTCTGTGCGTGTTCTTTGTTACTTCCAAATGACTTTGATACAAATGCAAATCTATGTTGTGGTGAAATTTCATCGTCTTTCATATACGATTCTTTCAAACGTTTGATTCCCAGAATATCAAAAAGTTTATCTCTTTCTAAATCTATATTAATACCCAGATATTCCATATAATAACCCTATTATTTTTGTTTTGTAAATTCTTTTAAATTAGGTGGTGTCCAACCTTCTGGCTTCAACACTTTACCATCTTCACGTTTTTTAACTTTACCCGTAGTACTATCTATCTTCGCTAAATTAGAACGTGCAACTTCTTTCCATGCACCTTGTACATCATATCCCTTCATGTAACAGTAACCAAGAATTACCCAAATCATGTCCATGCAAGCATCAAGTCTTTCGACTTCATCATTTTCAACACAGGCTTCAATAAATTCATCATATTCTTCACCAATTAAAGTATTATATAATTGCTGATTTTTTTTTGTTTTTTCTTGATCACACGCTTCAATAAACTTTACAACATCATTATACATTCACAAACTCCATAATCATTGGAAAAATTGGTTCAATTGCTTTAGCACAAGCCAAAGATACTTCTCGATGTTCTTTTTGAGTAGCAACATCACTTCGTAATTGTATGTAATGCAACCATGACCTCAATGTACCATTCATATAAAGTCTTGAAACTGTCATACCCTCAGGCAATATTGCTCTTGCTTGTTCTTTGGCAATACCACGATCAATTGCCCATTCGTACAGTTCTTGTATACGTTCCATTAAATGATCTTGTCGTATTTTCCAACCAGCTTGTAAATCTTTATTATGTGTTTCAATACTGTTCTGACGATTCTTTGTGTCTTGTAACCGTGCCTCACGAAATTCAAAACCAAGTTGAGTTGGATCCGCATATCGTTGACTAAATTCTTGAAATGAGAACGAACGGTGTCTCAAAATCTGTCGTGCAATATCTCTTGTTGTTTCAATCTCTAGGCAAACATTGACCATCTCTAATGGTGACCAATGTTGATTCTTGATGAGATAACGAACTAACTTTTCAGCAGTTTCATTATTATCTTGGTTTGTTGGGTTTGATACTCTTGCAACATAAGCAATTTGTTCTAAAAGATTTCTTTCTTGTTCCTCAGTACCTGGAATAAATTTCTTATCATAAGGCATTTTTGAATAATTAATCAATTTAACATTCATTTCCATAACTCCATATTTCATTTTTATATTCATCTGACCAAACATCATAATATTTGGTTTTCTTTAGTTTATTACGGGCTTCTTCTAATTTATTTTTTGGTTGTACAAGAATAAGTGGATACTCACCATTACCTGTGTGTATGCCATTTATATAACCGGGATTATTTGGATGATCTTTGAGAAAAACTAGATGGGGTACTTCTTTATGTAGCATAGATATTATATATTTTAAATCATCATCTGTCAATGATTTGGATAGATTATAAAAAATAATTAACTCAAAATCACTTACAGATAAGTTTTCTATGTATTTTAAAATATACATCATTGGTGTTTCATCGATGTAAGATACATACACTTTCTTTTCTTCTAATGCTTTTTTTGCAAACGGACATATAGAAAAACCACCGAGTTCATTTCTTTTTTCAGATATATTATTAATCCACTTAATTAGATTTTCTTCCAATTTATAAACTCCATCTTGGCTCTAAGATTTTGGTGTGTATGATTATCTAGTATATCTTGGATTTCATCTGTTGAAAAGCCATTAAGCACCATTTCATTCACATCTTTTTCTACAATCATCTCTGGCCAGATCACAACATTCATATGATTGTCAATAGCCCGTTCAATTTGCTTCACAATCTCTTTGTTGCGTGGTTCATTATCAAAGACTAGTACGACACTACTTTTATCAAAAACGTCTGTAATCGCTTCTAAATGCGAATCAGCGGTGGCTACTGAATTTTTAATAAACATTGAATCGATTGGGCCCTCGAACACGTATATTTTCTTTTCAGGATCAATACGTTCTGCACCATATATCTTTTTTACATCATCATGTAATTTTATTGTTATGTATCTTATCTTTGATTCACCTAATGCACGACCTTGAAAAGCAATGAGATTCTTTTCTTTGTCATAAAACGGGATAACGAGTCGTTTATCCCCGTCTGGTATATCCTTTTCAATTCCAAAACTTCCAACGAATTGTTTAAAATCATTCGCATAATATAATGAGTTTTGTAATTCAATGGGTATCTTTCTTTGTTGAACATATTTCCTAGCAAAATGATCTTCTTCGAGAGAGGCAATTGATGGAAGTTGAATCTTTTCTTTGAAAACCGGTTGTTCTGTTTTAAACTCATCGAAACTTGGTTTCGGATAATTATTATTTCCAGTTTCACCATTTGTGTATCTCTCAAGTTGATATTCTTTCAATAATGTAGGATCTACTTGTTTTAGGAAATTGTAAAAAGTAATACTGATCCCGCAATTATGGCACATGTAAAAATAGTCATTCTTTTTACGATAGACATAACCTCGGGATTTTGATTTATTTTTCTGGGAGTCGCCACAAATCGGGCATCTGAAATTGTAAAGGTCATCTTTTTTCTTTGTGAATCTTCCAAGTCTAGATGACATTTGAAACAGGTATTTCCTGTCAATGAAAATGCTCATTATATATAAATCACCAATAAAATTACTTAATAAAGATTTTTACTATTGTGGTTAAATCTGAATGAGCAATTGCCCAGGTTAGAACAGCGATACCACCATATATCATCCACTTCCATTGATTCATTTTATCTAATGCTTCTTTTTCTTCTTTATTGTGTTCCAACATGTGGGCATGTAAAGATTTAATTTCATCGGTAATTCTTAATTCAGATAATTGCATTTTATCCAAAACCATATCGATACGATCATGAATTTCTTTAATATCTGATTCCGTCTCTAATCTACGTTTTTCCATATCATCATATACTTTTTCTATGTGTCTGTCGTGTTGTTTGATTAATTTATCGATTACTATATCCATTTTATTACATAGTGATGATAAAGTCAATACTTGTGTCTTCAATATACCAACATCTATTTTAATTTCGGTATTATCTCTATTGTCATCAGCCATTTTATTCTTTTTTCTCTGTTGAATTGGGTGTAGGTTCAGTATCTTTTTTCATATATAGCGATGCACCAAAAGCGCCAGCTAAAATAGCTATTGATTGTGCAAAGTCTATCATATGAATGTTGTCGTTATGTATGATGTCCCATGCCCATCCAAGCATTAATGAGATGGATGTTATTAACCATAATAAACGAGCAATGTCAATAGTTTCATTATTTTTACCAGTAACAATGTCGTTTAATATTTTTTTCATTTTATTACATCCAAAGCTAATTGATATTTGATTTTTCTATTTGCTAAACCGTTTAGACCACCATTAATAGCTTTAGTCATGCCATTAATATCTTTTTTGTCAGCAAAAGTATTTATACTTTTCGTTTTCCAAAACCAACAAGCAGACTCTACTGCACCATCAGGATGCATTATATAATTCAAACAATCTTCAACCGACGCCTTTAAGTAATTAGCAAAGTTCGTATAAATAGATTTTCCAGTCAATTGAATCAAACCCCTGCCTCGATATTTCCAACCATCACCAGACGATTCATTGCCATTACCCATACGGTTTCCATACGCACGATTTGCGATCTTTTCTGGTTTCATCGTATACTCATCAGCAACCATTAATGTTGGGAATAATGCTGGCCACAGATGCATTAATGTTTCAGGTCGATAATTCAAATCTTCATATAAATTAATAAAATCACCAGATTCGTGAGCACACTGGGCAAGAAGCGCCGCAACTCGCAAAGGTGTATTAATGTCATATTTTTCAATATGATTATTGAATGTGTCGCACCATTGTGTTGGATTTTTATTTAATGGCGCAATATGTTTAATCTGATCTACTGTAATCATTTGTTCGCATCATCAAATATTTTTTTATTTTCAGAATACCATTGTTGCCAAGCTAAAATAATTTCACGCTCGGCGTAATATGTGTTATAATTATTAACAACAATTTGTATAAAATCTGAAAGTTTTACATCAGTAGTAGAATTATCACTTCTTACTGTTTGTAACATTGGGGGTGTTTGTAGTAACTCCGATGTTGCTGTCGGGAATTCTGTTTTGACTGGCACTGTCATGCAACCTGATAATATCATCAGACAGCTTACAGGTATTATCATATTTCGTAATAACTTTTTGAATAATTTGTGTTTGAACATTTTCTTTTTCCTTATCCTTTACCAAATTATTATTGATAGTATCTTCTATCTTTTTATTCAAATCCATAGATTTTTGTTCTGCTATAGAAACTTTCATTTCCATATCTGCAACTTTTTGTTTCCATTCTTTACTGTCGTTTATTGCACCTTCGAAATATATTCCAAACGCCAATATTATAGTTGAAACAAATTGTATTAAAATTTTATATGAGGTAATTATTGGTAAAAATGCTAAAAATAAACTAGAAAAAATACCAATTATACCAACTATAACCATAATATGAAAAACAAAGTCAGGTAATAAGTTTATAATCCACATTTTTATTCCTTCTTTTCTATTATAATCCAATCAGTATCAGAAAATTTATCTAATCTTCTATACTTAATATGTACATTTACATCTAAAAAATTATTTGAAATCCAATTTGAAAGTGACATTGCATCAATACCATGAATTCTTAAAAACAATGTATTATCAATTTGTTTCGATTCTGGAACTACACCAAATACTTCTGCAACACGTTTCACAACAATATCCATTATTACGATTTTCTTCCTATCGTCATCATGACTGGATCATGTTTTTTCTTTTTACGTGGAAGATAAACACCAGGTTCCCCACCTTTACCACCAGAACCAGCAATTGCTCCTGAACCTACTGTATTGGTTGGTCCAGCAGAAACTGCACCAGCACCCATACCGTCTTCTTTGACAAATTCTTTAAAAGTTTTCATATTTTTCTTAATATGTTTGCAACATTTAAATCAACTGGTATTTCTGTTGAATAAATGTTTTTTCCTTTGATATTTAAAATTGTTTCTGGCATTATATTTAAATATAATAAAAATGTTTTTAATATATCATAGTCCCGTTCATCTATCTTGTAAAATAGAATTCTAGAAGTAGCTATCACACCAAAAACATTATTCAACATAATGATGTGATTGAGTATCAATCTTTCTTTAAGTATTTTGGTGACTTTATATCTACGAAACAATCTTTTTAGATACTTTGTTTTTTTTAAGTCACCTTCAAATTCAGACATTATACAATTTGGTGCATTATAACACTTTATTGCATATAATGTAAAATTTTCTTCATTCAAGTTATCAAACATATTTTAATTTTTTTATAATTACCGATGAACACAAATGCATCCATCATACACAACAACGAATATTAAAGACCAGGCAAAAACGAACCAAAACTTGTATTTCCAGAAGTAGCATTTGAAGCAACAGCATTTGCCGTAACAATCAAACATTCTCTCAAATAACGAACAGTTCCGTCATTATTTGTTTTCTTTTGAATGTGATTCCAACCAGAATTAAAATTGCCTAGATTAGCAACAGCACCTAACGCTACCGTAGTATTAGCTGCTCGTGTCTGAGTTACCAGAATCGTGTCAGAAAAATATGTGTTTGCTTGAGTGTTGGCTTTATATTGAATTGCATTAGCAAAAAACACTAAAGAATTGACAGCTAAATTACCAGACAATGTATTAGCTAGACGTATCAGACTGTTTGCACTATCAATTAGAGCAACAGTATTATTAGATTTTAGGAAAGACATATCATTAGGATCAATAATAGAACCATCATACAGCCTAGAAACTGCTGTATTTGCATCTGTCGAATATACATAAGAACCAACAACAATACCAGATGGGATAGAGTTAGATCCACCAATCTGTTGGAAAACGATAGTATTGCTTGTTACTGATGTGACGTTTTGAGTTGTTAGCGAGGTAAATTCTCTAACTTGTCTTTCTACTGGTAGTAGAGGCTTACTATTTGCTGTGTCATTGTTTAACCAGATTGACATTTAAATCTCCTTTAACCTTCGTTATATTAGTATTTATCTTATTTCTTATTTTGTTTATTATCGTCTTTTTTGTCGTCCTTTTTATCATCTTTCTTAGTGATATCAGGTTGACCTGGACGATTTCTCATTGCTGGATCTATTTCAATAGTATCTCTTATGGTTCCAGTAAGTGTTTTACCACCTGTCATTGTTGCTGATGCAGATGGTTTTTTTTCACCACCTTCATCTTTATCAGCTTTTTCAAATTTAGGTTTTTTACCATATGTGACAACAGACTTATCTTCTTTTTCATGATCTGTCATATCTTCTTTCATTGAACGGAATTTAGATAGTGACATTTTCTTTTTTTCAACAACTTCACCTGGAGCCATAACTGTTTGTGTTGCTGCTTTATTATCAGCAAATGTATCTTCTTTAACTTCTTCTTTTTTCATTCGCTTTTCGGTTTTACTTTTTCCGAAAGCAGTATGAACAAGTTTATCCAACTTTAAGTGAAATTTATCTACATCTTTTTGATCAACTTCTTCCGGTGTTATTTGTGAAACTTGACTTGATTCTTTTTTTACAGGAACGCAATTAGGTACTTGTCTCCCACCTTTATCTTTCATACCATATTGTTTATAACCAGTCCAACAGGGATCAGATGCTTCACCTAAGCGTTTCAATGTTTCATCATTATGTAATTGTTTATGTGTTGTAACAGATTTTATAGTATAGTGTTTACTTACTTTAGCTAATCTTTTTTTACTTCTTTCAGTAGGTGATTGACTAGTTAATGATCTATTTTGTTGATCCGATTCAGATATTTTTGATTCACCAGATAATTGTATACCATATATTTTTGGTGTTTTAATTGATTTATCTGAACCCAATTTTCTTTTTGTAGTTAAATCTTCACGTTGATTTTTCCAACTTTTATATTCATTTGATCGGGCATGACCTGCTTTTGTTTGTGGAGATAATGTAGAAACTTCAATACCTTTTGATGAAAGATAAGAATTTAAATCACCAGATTCAGCTACTTGATTTTGTGCAGAATACTGTCCTAACTGAGAAGGATTAACATTTTTCTTATCAGCAGGCTCAGGATTCTTTTTTATAAAATCTTTTAAATTTTTCATTATTATCTCTTTATTGATGAGTTTGTTTCCATCTCAAAAAATTAGTAGAATTAGCGTAACCAATCTTTTTGGATTTTGGAACATTTTTTGGTTCCATACCTAATGAACTGAGATATGTGTCTAGTAGATTATCTTCATCAAGAGATTCAACTTCTTCTGAAGTGGTACCAGCTTTACCCATCATAGTTTCTTTATTTAATGATTTACCTACATTCTTCATTGCTTTTTTAGCTAAGTCTTTTGCACGAGACATTGGAGTGTGCTTTGCACCAGACTTGTCTTTTACATCACCTTTAGCTGGTGTCCAGTCAGTTTCTTTTTTCCAACTTTCTTCATCTAACTCAACATCTTCCATAACTTTAGTTACACGTTCAACCTTACGAACTTTTAATCCACCAAATGGACCTTTACCAGACGCTTCATTAGCTTGATCAATTGCGTGACCATCATGATCTGCATTGATTAAAAGTTTAGCCATCCATTGACCATTTTTGTCTTCAAAATGTGCAACGTGTGTATGCTCTGGCTTTTCTTCGTTGATTTCATAGTATTCAACTTCTTCTTTAGCCTGAACAATTTTACTCTTGAAATCAGCAATATCATCTTTATGAATTTTTTCTGTATTCTTACGTATTTTGCTCAATAACTTACTTACGGCTTCTGTTTTAATACCACTAGTAATACTCTTTTCATTTGCAAAATGTGTATATGGTGTAGGACCAGTTAATTTGTCATCTAATTTAATATCAACTGGACCTGGATTCGTTGAAATCTTTTGTTTTTCTCTTGTGTCTGCAGGTTCTTCTGTTTGTGGTGATTTCATTTCACCATCTGTTCTCAATTGCAGTTTGTATGATTTAATTGAGTTTGATTTGCCACCTTTTTCACGACCAGTCAACATATCTGTAGTGACTTCTTCAGGATCACTTTCTTTTGTAACTACTCCTGCTTCGTAAATAGTTTCTTCTTTCATAGCCATTTTTGTAGCAGTAGCGTACATAACATTTTTCCAATCTTTTCCATACTTAGCTTTGAATTCTGCTGTCTTGTCTTTCATTGACATAACAATTTTCTCACGCTTTTTCATTTGTGCAGAGGACATCTCTTCACCCATATTATTATCGGTAAATGTTTCTTGTGGCTGATTGCCTTTACCTTCTCTGATACTTTGTAGTAGTCGATAAGCAAATGAAGTATTTTCTTCTTTAAAATCTTCATCAACTTCTTCTTTCTTTACTTTTGCTTTTTGTAAGTGATAGTTAAGGTGTTTTGTTAAATCTGAAATCGTATCATCTTTTTTTACTAGTCCAGTCCTTTTAGGAACACCCATTATTTTGGATATCTTGTTCCATTCTGCCTTGTCTTTTTTAATTTGTTCTGGTGTACGTTTTTCCCCACCTTCATCATCATCATCGTTAAGTCCATGACCTGCATATGGATTTTTACCACCACCATAGTCCATTTCCGATACATCCTCAACTTCTTCATCAACTTCTTTTTTCTTTTTCTTTTCGTGTTTAATTGCTTCTAGGTCTTTGTCCGAAGGCCCATGAATGTCATCCAAATCATCACCGTATTTTTGTTTCAGATATGCTTTAGCAGAACCACCTTTGGCTCCACCATAAACTTTCATACCTGTTGCAGTAGAAACTTTGACTGATGCTTCTTCGATAGATTTCCCAGCCATAACTTCTTCACCTTGAACTTTAACAGGATATTTTTTACCCTGAAATTCAAAATGTGTTTGACCTGATTTATGAGCAGCATATGCCGCCTTACGCAAACCAGTTTCATCTAACTCTGATTTTTCCATGACTTGAGCAACTGCTTCAGCCAATGAATCCATTTTTAATTTATTTTGTGTGAACATTTTTTATAAAACTCCTGTTATTGATATTTTTTTACCAAGCTCTGCAAGACCAATATCTGGCTTTTGTTCTTGGACCTGGTGTATTACAACGATGCCTTGCTCTAAAACTTTTACGTCTTGCTGGAATATTCTTTTTAATAGTCATATTTTTATCACCAAAATTGACTTTTACGACACGACCAGAAGGACCCTTTACAAATACTTTTGATTTCTTAACATCACCTTTCATAGGTTTGCCAAGTTTTACGCTCTTACCGTGATACTCTGCTTCTTCTAGCGGTTCTGTTTCCAAATCCCAATCAATGGCATCAATGAGTTGTTCTTCATCACCATTAAAATTAAATTCATCTTCAGAAATTTCATCTTCCCAAAGTTGTTCCACATCTTCACGAACATATGCTGATTCATCTGTAAAATCATCATCGTTTAAAAAGTGTTTAAAAGAAATCATTTTTTATCCTTATTTTTTATATTTAATCCATTCATCTGGAATTTTATATGGCTATCTAATTTATGTAAACCATTTTCTAATTCTTCAACGTGATCTTCTTTTAGTTTCTTTTTTCTTAATTTTTATACCATAATCATTTTGAACATTTCTCATAGGATCTTTATATGTATCCATTCCTTCTTTGTTATCACCACCACCCAATACACCTCCAAGACCACTTCCTAAACCATTTTGAAAACCATTAAATTCTTTTAGCTTCTTTCTTATTTTAGTAAAAGATGGCTTTTCAGTTATTTTCTCTCTGTCAACTTTCATAGGATCAACTAATCCGCCGCCAGGAAATGCTGTACTAGCAGGATTTGCAGTGCTAAATTCTTGACTCTCACTAGACATTGGATTACCAAGACCAGCACCACCTGTTAGACCAGAACCGTTTGTTCTTGTATTCCATTCACCACCAATACCATCAGGTCTACTAATACGTCCAGCACTCAAAGATGTATTTCCACGTTTTTTTACTTTTTCTGTGTTGTTGTCTTTTTGGAAATTCGGGACTTTTGCTGGTGGATTGATTTTGAGGGTCGGCCCTTTTTCTTCGTAGGTGCGGAAGATATACCCACCTGGATTTGCTTTTGTGTCGCCATATCGGACGTCATCTTGTTTTCCTGCGATTCTGACCATTTGACAGTCTGGGCAGTTATTATCTGCGAGCATTCTGTGTTGGCCGCAAGCGTTGGTGCTGAGGTTTGCTTTTTGAATAGATTTAGAATCTTTTTTAACATTTTTGTTTTCCTTAAATATATCATAGATGCTTTTGTTTATCACACTTCTATTTAACCAATGTGATGCAGCTTCGTTAATTAAATTAGAATCTAAAAACAATTTTGTTGTTTTATAAACTTCTGTAACAAATTCTTCTTTAGCTACTTCATCACCAGAGTTATCAAAAAATATAAAGTCGTTAAATATTTCATTATATGTGTCAGCGTTTTCTTGTGATTTATCCCATTTGTCTTTTCTAACAGATTCACTCATCATTCTTGTTAGTAAATTATTTCTTTCTTTACTTACTTCATTTGATGAATTTACAAATACCATCATTGTCAGATATCCAAGTTCTTCTAGTTCTTCTTTAATATAAGAAATCTTCTCAATGTCATCAGCAGGCCCATTAATTATCAATGGTGCTTTTGATCGAATCGCTTGTAATTTATTATCACTAGAATTTTCTGATAATTTTTGTTTATCAGACAGATAGTTGATAGCTTGAATGTGATTGAGTTCTGTTATTTTAGATTCGGCGATGGCTTCACGAATAACAATATCTTTTCCTGACCCTGGGCCTCCAGTCACGAAGATTGCTCTGAACTGACCACGATCAACTTCTTCATTCATTCCCATTCCCTTACGAACATCGTTCATAAGTTCTTTCGCATGATGATCTTTTACATGTGATGGAACACCTTCTCTGAATGAAGAGAAATCTCCATTCTTAGCATGTTCTCTCATTTTAGATGCAGACATCCCTTCAGTACCTTCTGCGTCAGGATCACGTTGACCTGCTGATACTACATTGATCTTTTTAAAGTTATAGTATCCATGTTTACCTTCAACACCATTGTACTTATGTAATGTGTCATGGAATTCTTTAACACGATCTGAACCAGCAACAACAGTTAAGTGGTCGTGCCCTTTATTGTATAATTTTGTGGCATGATGAAAAATAGATGGATGTTCTTTGCTTGATGCATCAAAATTTGTATCCGATGAAAATCTTTTTAGATGTTTTAATTTTTGTTCAGCAGTTAATGGATTCTTCTTACTATCTTGTGAGTGAGAAACAATAACAACATGCTTTGCTTTTTGTTTCTCTGCTACACTTTTCACTTTGTCTATCAATTTCATATGACCAACAGTTGGTGGATTCATACGTCCGAAAGCCATCACTACTGGATTGTGTGATTTTTCTTCTTCTTCAACTAATTGTAAAAATGTTTTCATTGTATATTAATCACCCGAAGTTTGACCAGAGCCTTTAATAGAACTTAAAGGATCACTCTGCGAAGAGAATTTAAGTGCGTGTCTAGCAAAAGTTTTACCTTTATATTTAAAATGAATACTACCACCACTGTGATGAACTTCAATATTGTGTGGATCATTGAAAATATGTTCATGATGTTGACTTGGATCAATTGAGTGATGTTCAAATGTTGAATTAGTAGTGCCACCAGAAGTATAAGAAGTATGTCTAATGTGATTATGACCTTCTCTTTGCATAGGAGTTGTGTGTGCGTGAATAACATTTCTAATGTGATGAACTAATTCATCTTTAGGAATAGATGTTAGGTGATCATGTAAATGTTTTGCAACTTTATTAAGAGTTACACTATTTTTAGTTTTTACATATTCATTCATTTTTGGATCTGCTTTTAACATTTCCTTTCTTTGTTTTGCGTTTGTTGCATGTGTAGCAAGTTTAGGATAATGTTTTAAAATATCTCTTCTGTGGTCATCATGAATGTCTTGTGCTTTAGGACCTGCTGCTTTAATTCCTAAATTTGATGTTGGGACATGTTTCGATGAACTATCGGTAACTTTTAAACTAATACCATGATGTAATACTGTTGGTTGTTTTTTATTTCTTTCTTTTTTGTGTGTAGTAACAACCAAATCAGAAGGATCTTCTTTTTGTGAAGATTTAATACCAGTTGTTCTAAGAATGTCGTTTGGTTGTGAAGTCCAATGAACTTGATTAATTTTATGTCCATTAGTTTCGACTTTTTTCTTAATGTCATTAGCAGCAGATTTTGCTCTTGCATCAATTTTTTTATATTCATCTGGATGAATTGATGCTTTTAGTTTATTGTGTGCTTCTGCAGGACTATCACCAGATTTGTCAGGATGTTTTTCCATATGTTTACCACCATTCAAGTGATAACCAACTAGAAGTTCATGCAATTTACCTTTAGTATCAGAAGAAGCCTTTGCAGTTTCTTCACTAATCATTTCAAAGAATTCTTGATTTAAATTTTCTTTTAAATTCCACTTAGCTAATTCTTCTTCATCTTCATCGTGAAGATATTTTATAATTGCTTCAATTTGTTCTTTGCTTATCTTTTCTTCAAAAAGGTCAGTTTTAATACCCGATCTTTGTTCCCAAATTCTGTACTGGATTGATTTCATTTACGCACCTTCAATAAGTTAGCTTTTGCAAATTCTTCTCTGTTAACTAATTTTGTTGGCTCACCTGCATGATTGACAACAAATCCCTCTGGACCAGTTCGTTTTCCATCAATGTGATGTTCTAAACCACCTTCATTTTGCTCTAGATTTTTAACCAATACATTTTTTGCTTTCTGTATATGATTATGCATTTTTAACAAATTGTTATAATGATCTTTATTTGCTTCAATGTGATCTAAATGTCCTTTAGCTTCTGTTTGTTTTCTAACTTGTCCAGCGGGAGTCTTTAACTTCTCGGCAGCTTTGTTATATTTAACAGCAATATGTTGTTTTAATCCTTCTGCTGTTGGCTTTTCACCAGTTCTAACAGTTTGATTTATATATGTCGTTAAATGACCACCATCACCAGAATGCATCTCTGTTGCTTTATACATTTTTGACTTATGTTCATCATGTATCTTCTTAGCAGCAGCAAGATGTGTTTTGAATTCGTTTTGATCTTTTTCTGAGTAATGAATTTGTGAAGTGTCGTGATTTGCAGATTTGTGCCATACGTCTGGGTGATGACCAAAGTTATGAACGTCAGGATGGGAATCCGATTGCATATCAGCGATATTTTTACCATGATATTGTGTATGAACAACAACACCTAGTTTGGATTTTTTGATTTTATCTGCTTGTTCACCCTTAGCAGTATATGTGATTGTATTTGGGGTGAAAGAAACACCTTTCTTCGTTTCCTTTTGATCACCTTCTGAATACATCAAATCACCTTGATATACACCAGTCTTAGGTGCTACTTTTTTAAGATGTTTGAGACCTGCATGAAGTTTTTCAACTAATCCTGGAGCATGCCCGTGATTTTTCACGATATCAGCATGATTATAGTTAATTTTTGGGTTTTTATTGAAAGCTGATTTGGAAGCTACAAAGAATTTGCCTGTTTCGGGATGATGACCAAATACAATAGCAGGTGAACCATCATATTTCATAGTCAATGCAGAACTTTCACCACCAGATTTGATATGTTCATGTGCTTGTGTTAAAGCTGCATGAGTGTGTTCAAAACCTTTTGCCCCGTCAATTATAGGACGATCTTCAGCATGATCGATATGTTTTAGTTTACCATCACTTTCTTCAGCTTCTTCTTTTATAAAATATAAAAAAGACTTCATATTAGATTCCTATTAGATATGTAACACACTATGGTTACGAAAAATCATTTTGTATGAAGTTATTTATACAACTTTTGAACTCTATATATCAAACCCTTTCTGGTTTTAAAATTATTGGGTTTGATATATAGGTCATTTTTTTACTATATTTAAAATGTCATCTACTGTATTTTTGATTAAGTGTTCACTAGTAACAAAATCGTATGCATATTTTATTCTGTTATTTCTATGTGGATCAGTTTCCCAAATTTTCAAAATACGAGTTAAATCTTCTTCCGTATCATACACACACCCATAATCACACATTAGTTTTGCACCAGCGATATTACGAGACAGCCAAGGAGTACAGTTCAACATGGATTCCAACAAAACGAGACCAAAACCTTCTGCATCTGAATTCATAATATAGCAATAAGCATCAGCCATGGCATCTTTAATTTCTGCTGGATCTTCTATCATTAAAGGAATAACATTGTGTGACGCTTCTGGCATCAAATCGTGTCTATTATCATACCCAGTAGTTACAAGAACAGAATTTGGTAAATTAGCATCTTTAAATGCTTTTGCTAATTCTCTCATTCTCTTATTGGGCCAATATCCACCACATGATAAGAACATATTTACATCTTTAGGAATACCATATTTCTTTTTGAATACTCCAACAGTACCAGCATCTTCTTCTTTGATACCATATGCAATCTTAAATGACTTATCTTTGACACCCCATTTCTCAACGTGATCCCAATCTTCTTCAGTGGAACAACCGATATACTTGGCATCTTTGAGTGCTTGTAAACAAATTGGACTTTCAGATGGTTTAATTAACCAATAAAGAACTGGTGCGTTGAAGTTCTTAATGTTCTGTAGAAACATATTTTGAACATTTACATCACCACCATGAATTACAATAAGGTCAAAGTCATTAGGGTTAACAGAACTAGTAACGTGAACACCATTCAAATCTCCTTTATGTTCACCCGCAACGACAGTTGCATCAATACCACGGCGTACACATTCTTCAGCGGTTCGCTGAACATTATACTCGGAACCACCCGGATAGGGTGCATATCGATGAACTACAAATAATATTTTCATGCTTTCTTACATACCATTTTAAGAATTGACATTCTAGCGGGTTCTGGATTTCTCATATCTGGATGGCGTTCACATTCCATAAATCCATTTTTTTCCAATAGTTCTTTAAGTGATTTTTGATTGAATGCATTAACGTGACCCATGCCCTCCAATTTATATTCATCTTTGTTGTGAAAACCACCAAACAAATAAGACATTGCATTTTTCCATGGATCCATTGTTGGATTCAACCAATCAACATTAGCGTGATGATTCCAGTCTTTTTTATAAAGTCTTTCAATGATCCAATCCATATCAGGAACAGTAACCTCTAGTATCGCATTTGGTTTGAGAATACGACAAACTTCAGTCAATACCTTATCAATTTCAAAGATTGAAATGTGTTCCACTACATCACCCATATATGCTTTTTCGAATGTATTATCATCAAACGGATATGGAGTTTCTGTTAGATTGTGTAAACAATTTACATTACCCCACTGATGGATATCCATACGAACATCTGCATCAGGTTTAGGGTGCGGACCAGAGCCAATGTCAATTATTTTATTCTGTGCTTTCTGTACTATAGACGGATTAGATGTATTGTAAATGAATTCCATTAAATTTCACCTTTCAACGCACGAGCAACGCCTTCATATAAATCAATCTTCGGTTTATAGAATGATAACATCTTAGTTGGATCACATACACGATACATCACACCAACTGGTGCAGTTTTTATATGATTCACTTCTGGACAGTATTGTTGCATACCACAAACAATTTCTTGCAACCTATTAAACGATGTTGCGATGCCTGAACCTAGATTGACTGGACCTTTAATATCTTGTCTGATTGCTTCATCAACAGCATCAACAATATCTTGCATATGAATGAAGTCACGAACTTGTTTCCCATCACCCCAAATATCAAAAGGATTCATCAAGGTTTTTGCACGTTGAATGAATGACGGAAATGGGTAAGATAAATCTTGATCTGTACCATAACCGCTAAATGGTCGGAATACATGAACACGAATTCCCTTTTCTTCCAAGAATTGTAACGTGTATTCACCGGTTAGTTTAGACCAACCATATGTCAGATCAGGAGATCGAATATTGTTCAGATTAATATCACACTCATTCAACTGATGTTGCATATCCGACTTTTGTAAATATGTTGGGTACGCAGCCGAGGATGAGAAATAAACTAAGCGACCAGGTTTTGTTCGCAATGCCCATTGACACATTTCCGCATCAATAGACAGATCAATAGCGACTGATAGTGGATTATTCTCAATAGTTTCACGACCACCAACAATAGCAGCCAAATGGATGACTAGATCGAATTTGGTATCATTTGTTTTAAAGAAGTCACGGCAATCATTGCCTTCTTTAATATCAATCCCTGTAATATCATGTTCGGCATATTTTCTCATAAAGTATCCACCAACGAATCCTTTATGTCCTGTAATCAAAATTTTCATATCAAATCTCCGCAGCCTTAATAATATCTTTCACTCTGTTAATGTATGTATGTTGATCTTTAATCCACTTCATTTGTTTTAAAATAACATCTTTAGTTTTTGGATCTTTCTGCATTTCAACTGCCATATCAAATAAATCACCAGAATCTGGTGCATATGCAATCTCACCATTAAAAAAATCATAGATGGTCTTTGAGTTAGTCATACCTAACGCACCATAACTCACGTTCTTAATTGGTCGACATGCAATATATCCATTATCTAGATGATTCTTGGGTCTGCAATCTAAAGGAAGTAATGAAGAAACAACTAACTTCCTAACTTCTTCAGTTGGTAATTGTTGTTGATATGGTGTGCTGTATAAAAATGGAATCTTATGTTCTTCACATTTTTTGATGAAATTTTCAAATACTGGATAATTATCTTCACGGATAGTACCACAGAAAAATGCTCGATTTTCTTGTGGTGTGAAACGTACATCAAAATCTATTTCTTCTGGTAACAAATCAGTTGCCCAAATAGAATAGAAATTATCATAAGAATCACCTTTTTCATAAAACGATACATCATTAAATGCATCATACTTTGATGGTTCAAATTTGTAGTTATAATTTTTATCTGGTGATCCGTTGATACCCCAACCATGTTCCGCATTGAATCTGAAATCAATCAACTTACCGACCTTACCTAGATACATTTCTGTACCAGGATTCCCCTCCACATTACCAAGATTACCTAGGTAGTGTACGAGATAACAAGCAGTCTTATTCAATGGCATATTGTTGCTATAACCATTTTGAAATACTAACCACTGTTCTGTGACAACAATTGCATCGTTGAAGAATTCTTCAGACACGTTATCACGGTTATCTAACCAATATGTCTCAATACCCATTGATTGAGCAGCACGAACGATTGCGCCATGAATAAAAGCATGGGTGTGACCAGTGTCTTGCTTGGCACCCCAAACAATAATTTTTTTATACTTGTTCATATTAATCCTTATAATACAACCAAGCATTGTCAACTAAAGAAATAATACCATCCATTTTTTCACCAAAGAATTCACGAATTGCTTTGTTGACTGTTGGAATATTCAGATCATGACCAGCAAAGATACCACCACTCTTAACTTTAGGCCAAAATTGTTTAAAATCACGTAATGCACCCTCATAGCTGTGGTCAGCATCAATGAAAATGAAATCTAAAGATTCATCATCAATACTTGAAGAAAATTTGGAACTATCTTCATATACAAATTCCACGCAATCATAACCATTTAAACGATTAAATGCGTGATCTTTAATTTTGTTTTGTCGTTCTGTTGTAATGGGTAATCCATTCCAATCAATATATGTTGGATAATTATCTACAGCAAAAAGATTATGAATACTAACATTTTTCATAATCATTTCCGTAGTAACGCCAAGACAAACACCAATTTCTGCACCAACAAGATCAGTACCTAACTTTTGTAAATAAGGTACCATTCCACGACCAGATGGATTTGCTTCACCCCATTCAACTTGCTTTTGAACCCATCCATCAACGTCTAAATGGTCCCAAGGATCAACGTGCGTCTCTTGTTTGGTGTATTGATTAGTTTCAGTATTAAATGTAATCACATCATTCATATTTCTTCCTTATAATTTCATTCCACTCTGGTACACGATTGTATTGATGCACTAAAACATAATCTTCTAGATAAAGAGAATTCACAACACATCCACTATCTTTATCCATGATAGGTTCAGATGGCATTATAAACTTTGATCTAAAATTATTAACTTTGTTAGGATCGACTGTAGTGCCACATTGACAAGCCCACGAATCACTATGGGAATTAAATGCTGTTATTGATTTGTATGGTTCCAATGACAACAAAATATTCAATGCAGCTTGATCTGGACCGCCACCTCCAGGAACTTCCATGGGGGCGCCTTGGCACAATAAGAATACATTATAGCAGAAATCCAAGAAGGTGTCAAATTCTCCAGCAATTGTACCAGCATTATATATTGGTTTATCTTGCATATGAATAGCAGAGATATCACCAAAAGACCTATACATATTGTGAATACCCCATGGTTCATCTTTATATTTTAGATTTTCGCAACCAACACTCAATTTCTTTTTTGTTTCTGGTGCTAATATTGTTGATAAGTAATCTGATGGATTTCTTTGAAATATAACATCAGCCACATCAACTGAAATGACATAGCGATATTTCTTTTTCATTTCATTTAGTAAAAACCAAATGTGAAAAAATCTAGAAACAACTATGTTAAATTTTTGCTTATAGACAAATCTATTGTTATC
>Ga0114951_10002411_pt1 | contig 21184 bp, 17 predicted proteins | sample AM7aDNAmetaG_FD_88677 | JGI IMG/M metagenome (GOLD analysis project Ga0114951, IMG submission 88677) | Freshwater microbial communities from Finland to study Microbial Dark Matter (Phase II) - AM7a DNA metaG | ecosystem: Environmental > Aquatic > Freshwater > Lake | place: Finland: Lake Alinen... | reverse complement strand
GAAATCGATGCTGCGTTCGCGGTCGGCATCGAATGCAACGCGATGCGGGCCGCCACCTTCCTTCAATAGCGTGAACCCATAGGTTTGCTGACCCGCCAGTTCAACGGACACTGTACCGGTTTTCCAAGTGACCAGCGTGGGATCAATCAGCGTGGCGACCGTCATGGGATCGTAAAGGCTGGGGGCCATGGTGGGATTCCTATGGAAAGTGCGCCAGGCGGTGATAGCGGAATGGAGGCGATGAGCGAGTGGATTGGCGGAAACATTGAGACGTTGCACGTCGGCTTCGGCGAAGCGAACAGTACGGCCGATGTCCCAGGTAATGACGTCCATCGGCAGCCCGCTCGAAAACACAATGTGCGCCGCTTCGGGATCACAGAGAATATTCCACTCGGGCATGAGACGGTTGAACTCCGCGGCCATGGAAATCACTTTGGGGATCCTCTTCAACAACCGTGGCTCCTTGGTGATGGCCATCGCAAGATTGGTCATCGCGCCGATGGTAATGGGGATGACGTCCCCGGCAAGTAGCGTTTCGATCATGAAATCAACGCCATGCCGCGGATCGAGCGGATGAAGATCTCGTTCCGACAGGCAGGTGGAGTCCTGGTTGGGAAGGTAATCCGCATTCGCTTGCGGCTGCTGCAGTTTGCGAGACGCGAGTGTGGCAGAGCATCCGGCCGCGACGGGAATAGCACGGTACTTCTCACCAGCAACTGCCAGAACAGTCCGTGCCTGGCGGGCGCGGGCCTGAACATTCCCGAAGACGGTCGTGACCCCGCAAAGCTCGAATTCCGGGCAGCGGCAGATGAGCCCCAGGGCCAGCGCATCATCAATGTCATCGCCGATGTCAGTATCAAGAAGGATCGGAATAGGCATCGCAACTCCATCAAGGCAGAGAGGAATTCAAGAATTGGCACTAAAGCGAAATTATATCGGTCCCTGCTGGAGAATTCACCGGTGTGGAGGTAGTGTAACTTTGGGCCGAGAAATGCGTTTGACCCGTTAGGTGGCCGAAGGAAGTGCGGATGGCTGGCCAGGAGTCGGCAGACAGGCTGTTTGAAGCCGCGGTAAACGCGAACATGGGCCGGCTGCTAGGCTTGGCTCGCGCGATGCTCGGCGCGCCGACCCGGGACGCTAAAAGCCCCGAGGATCTGGTCCAGGATTCGTTGATGCGGCTGTTCCGGCAGCGGCACACCTACGACTGGTCTGACGGCGGCTGGAGCCTGATGGCCAAGTCCGTCGCGCGAAACGTCATCAGTTGCCGGCGGAGGAAGCTGGGCCAGTCGCTGGAAGCTGATGAGGCGCTGGCCGATTCGCTGGGCTCGGATCAGGACCCATCGGAGCGGATAGTCAACGAGGAGACGACACGGATCATGCGGGCGCGGATCGAGGCGCTCCCGGAAGCATGGCGAGAAACATTGGTGCTTCGCGAACAACAGGGCATGGCGTACAAGGATATCGCCGAACTCCTGGGCGCCAGCGAGGCCCAGGTAAAGACATGGCTGCACCGGGCGCGTGCGAAGTTGCTGGGGCAGCTCGCGGAAGACGACCGGAAAGCCCGCGCTGAAAAGAGTATATCGGCGAGCGTGCAATCCCCCTCCCCGGAGCACGCTCCCAGAAAAAGTAAGGATTGAGGTGTGATATGACACGCCAGTTGTTGGATGAATATCTGGATGGTGCGCTCAGCCCCGCACAGGCCGCACAAGTGGAAGCAGCGATCCGCGACAATGCGCAGACAGCAGCGCTGCTGGAGCGGATCAAGCAGGAACGGGCGCTGCGCGGTGCAGCCATGGCGACGTACCTGCCCGCTTCGAACGAAGCCACTGCGGCCGCGGCGCGCGTCATGGAATTGCTGTATGCCCAAACGCCGCCCATCGCTGGCCGAATCGGGCCATGGACGTGGGTACGTCGTCTGACCGCAACCGCAGCCGTGCTGGCGCTCATCGCCGAGGCGTTTATCGCCGGACAGCGAAGCACGCCGACCACCGTCGTCATGGTGCCGGAACCCGCCCCCACAGTCTATACCGTGGTTTACAAGGACAGCGCCGGCGAGCAGCAGACGAAGAAATTTGCCGATGTGCTGGAAGCCCAAAGTTTTATCGATCAATTGCACACGTCGACTGCGGGGCAGGCCGTGGCCAGCCTCGACGGTCCCGGTGTGTTCTAGTTTGCAGGTCGCGGACGAAGTTCTGGCGACAGGGAGCATTACGTGACACGGACACAAACTATCGTAACAGCGCTCACGCTCAGCATCGCGGGCTCCGCAGGGTGGTTATACCTGCGCGCCGATACGCCGGCGCCGGTGGCGATGCCGCCGGCAGCCACGACGAATATCCTGAACCAGTTTTCGCAAGAGTCCGAGGCACTGTACCAGAAGGTATCGGCCTCGATGGTGCGGGTGCGGGTGGAGCATTCTCCTCTGGCCACGATGCCTGAGCAGATGCAGCGGGAATTTGACGAGTGGAGAAAGCGGCAGCAGGAAGGGCCCGGGCCCAAACGCGACGCAAAGACCGACAAGCCGGCGGATCGCGAGCCACGCCGCGTGCGGCCGTTCGCCGCCGAACGTGATGCCAATGCGACCACCTCCACGGCGCCAGCGCCGCAGCGTGGCCAGGGCCCTCTGCGGAAATTCCTCGAAGCCAAGGCACAAAACGCGGCCGATCAGGAACAGTCGGCAAGAATCAAAAGTCTGATCTCCCGGCTCGACGCTTACCGCGCCGCAACCAGCGGTGAAATCTTCGGAACCGCCATCGACAACAATGGCCACATTCTCGTGTTGTCAGGTCTGCTGCGGGAAAACCCCAAGGAAACGTTCAAGGTCATTACCGCCGATGGCAATGAAACGACCGCCAAGTACGTCGGCGCGCATCCAACACGCGGATTGGCCATCTTGAAACTCGACAATCCCGCTTTGGCAGCAGCGCTGGGCATTTCCTCCAGCCGGCCTGCATCGGGAGAACTCCTGTTGTGCGTTTCGGCATCACACGGCGGCGCAGGATGGATCGTCACGCCGGGACATGGCGGCAACCGCAAGAATCCGGAAGAACGCTTCGCCGTGCTCGGCGGCGAGGATCATGGACCCGCCTATTTCTATACCACGACCGGACAATTGACGGCCATCGGGTTCGATCGCTATGCCCTGCCCTATGATATCCTCAAACGCGATATCGACTGGATCGTGCAGAACGGCAAGGATATTCCGCCACGCCAACTCGGCGTCAAGTATGACGTCGTCGGCTTGGACTCGCCGCTGCGGGTTTCCAACAGCCTGCTGCGCTACCGCCCGGCAGTTGTTGTGACAGACGTGCTAAAAGATTCTGCAGCCGAACGTGCCGGACTGCACAAGGATGACCTCATCCTGACCCTGGATCGCCGGTCGATCGGCCAACTGCTCCAGATTCTGCCGGACCTTGCGACGCGCACCGGGAACGTGGACTTGGGCGTTCTGCGGGACAACAAGGAAATAACGCTGGAATTGCCGCTGGATGAGGCGAAGTGATAGACTTCGGGACACGAGGGATTCAGAACGCCACTGCAGCGGTCCGCCTGCGCGACCTCCCCGCCGAATCCCCCGCCGAACGGCGAGTAACCTGCCCTTGAAACTATGCCCGTTACTTCTCCGGTTGAGTGGCGGGCATCGTAGCCGGCTGGGTTTCCGCGGGTTGGGTGGCGGTCGTGGATTTTTCCGGGCGGAATTCTTCTGCAATATCCGTGGGCGTTATGAGTTTGGGCGGCGCCTTTTCAAGGACGAATTCGGCGTCGATCGCCTGTTCCTTAGTCATCTGTGCGAGCATTTCCACGACTCTCTGGTATGAAACGCCTATGAAGGGTTGCTTGGGATCAAAACTGGGCGACTTGGGATCCGGCGAATAGCCCAGGCGTACCAGCACCGCCGCCAGGTTCGGCGTGCACTTGAGCGTGGCCGTACGTTCTCCACCCGGCGAACGCCAATAAAGATCGACGGTTTCACGGTCCGATGGTTGCGTTGCAGCAACGGCCGAGGCGGTAATCGTGGCGCGGCCATCGACTTTTGAACTCGCCGGCGCATCGACCGCAACGTTGACGGTCAGCGCGTTGTCGTCGCTGATATAAAGCGTGCCCGACGGCAGATTGATGGTGCGCCCGATGAGCGCAATCCGCTGGCTGCCGGTCTGGGTGACGTAAATCAACGGCGGGCTGTCGCTGGGAACAAGGTCAAGATAGAACTTTCGCCCGACGACGGTGGGAATGATCGTGCGTGCATTGATCGCGCGAAGACCTTCATAGGCGGCGATGCGCGCCGCAGTATCATTCGATTTGAGCATGTCGCCCAGGGTGATCGCGGCACGCATGGAATCGGCATTGCGCGAAACTTCGACGATGGCCTTGAGCGCCGCGTCTCGCAGGGGGCTGGTCCGGTTCTGACCGAACTCCTGCAGGACCACGAGCCCGCCGACATCGCCCAGTGCAGCGCCCGCACGGCCCGCCCAGAAGCGGACGACCGGATCGCTCGAAATGTATGCCGGCTCCAGGTAATCGGGCACTATGGAACGGCCCAAACCCTGGAGCGCCAGACTGATCTGCCGGTGCGGGGCGTTGGGATCTTTGAGTGCCAGCAGAAGTTCGGCCGCACGCTTTTCCGTGAAACCCGGCGTCTCCTGCGAAAGATACATGTGGGTGACAAGATCGACGAAATAGCCGGGGGCATCATTAAATTCGGGCGGAATCTTCAAAGCGATCAGCGAATCGCCAAGCGCGTCGGCAACTTTCACGCGGCCGGGAAAACGGCTGTTGATGGCCCGATCGATGGCCAGCGTGAGGCGATATGAAGGCGAGTAAAGCTGCAGCCGGATGGCGCGGTCGACCGTCACGATGCCGCCGCCGGTAACGCGCGCCGACCGCAGACTGCGTTTGCCGGTCTCCTTCGCGGCAGGATTCATAATGGTCTCAACCGGCGGCAGGCAGAACGTCGGGCCCTTGCCCACGGCAATAGGATCGGTTTCCAGACCCGTATCGGCCGCAAAGCCGATCCGCCGCAGAACGCTGGTCCACAGCAGGCCATCACGCAGCGAGGTGGTTTCTGATTCAGGCAAGGCCGTGATCGTAAGATCGAACAGTGTTCCCTTGCGAGCCAAAGGCGGAATTTCCCCGCGTACTTCGACCGCAGCAATTTGCTTGCTGGCCAGAATCCTTTCGGGACTGATGCCCTCGGTGCCCTTGGTGTAAGAAGCCGCGCCAGCCCGCCGAAGCTGATCGTCCAGATACTCGCGGACCGTCGGACGCATCTCACCAGAACCGGTGCCCGGCAGTTCGGCCACGATGCCGTAACCTTCCACAGGCATGGGTTGGGAGTCCGCAAGGAGCGCAAATTCGCCGATGGTGCCGTGGAGCGCCGGATAAATGCTACTGACGTTGCGGTCGGGCTGCGTGACGGGGGCTTTGCCTTCGCGGAGTTTTTCGCCATTGCCGCAACTGAGAAGCAGGGTCAACGATGCAGCGGACGCCAAGAGCGTACCGAGGAGAGCCTTGCGGCTCGAAAGGGGTTCCATCGGGATTCTCCACGCCAAAGGGGGAAAAGATTCCAAACCACGCCGGGAGAAGATTTTACCATAGGAACGGGGGTAAGAAACAGGGCTTAGGCCGCCCGAAGAGCGAAAGCTCAGGGAAAGAGATCCCGCTGGCTCGGATCGGCGTCGCGGGAGCGCTCGAGAGCGTCCTGGGCCTCATCGACCAGTTGCCGCACATCCTGGAATTCGCGATAGACGGAAGCGAAGCGAACATACGCAATCGGATCGATCTTACGCAGGTATTTCATGATGCATTCCCCGATAAACTCGCTGGGAACCTCCCGCTGGAATGCACGGGAAACCTCCTCTTCAACAGCATCGACGATCTTCGAGAGCATCTCCGAACTGACCGGGCGTTTATAGCAGGCCTTCTGAATGCCCGAGAGAATCTTGTTGCGGTCGTACGGCACACGGGTGCCATCCTTCTTGATCACCATGAGGCGTACGGTCTCTTCGATGCGCTCATAAGTGGTGTAACGGCGGGTGCAATTCTCGCAGACGCGACGGCGGCGAATCGCCTGCCCGTCCTCAACGGGACGGGAGTCGATAACGCGATCTTTATCGTCAGCGTGGCAAAAAGGGCAGCGCATGCAAATTCCGAAAAATGTGAAGACCCTAACGCTAATCGCGCGCGGCGCAGCCGTCAAATACGCCGATCCCCCCCTTCGCACCCCCAAAACTCTTTGTCCTCCATGCCGCAATTTGTCGCGCTACAGTAATATACGGGTCTGGAATTATCTGAAAGGTTCGGGATGTCCAATTCGTATTCAGCTCTGTGCGACGATTTCTACATCAACATGCGGCTCGGCACGCAGATGAAGCTGCCCACCGATCGCGCCGGCATCATCGCCTTTTTCGAACGCCTGCAGAAACTCTACCCCACGATGGTCAACTTTCATCAGGATCCACGCTCCGGCGAAGCGTCCGTCGAAGAAGCACGGGAGAGCAACACCTACCGCTGGCTGAACATGGAAGCCAACCGCCTCTCCTGCGGATACGTCAACCCTCCCACGCCGGCCGACGCTTACGACTACAACCGCAACGTCCTCGAAACGGCCCCCTTTTATCTGGCCGTAAGCCCGATCGACATGGACTACCTGGATGTCCTCTGGGGGTTTGATTTCACGTACAAAGGAAATCACCACGAACTGATCGCCGAGGCCCTGCTGGGTGACTCCCCGATGGCTCGCCTGATGGATGCGCCGCACGCCAAGGGCGTCAATTTCGAGCTTTCGGGCATCGTGACCATCTCCGAAGATTCCCGTCAGCACGCCCGCGTCTGGGTCGAACCGCGCACGTCGGCCGCTCAGATTCGCACCGGCGAGTACTCGGAAGAAATGCTCAGCCTCTATGTCATCATCCGCCAATGGTCCGGCGGACGTAAACTCCCCGAACTCCACGAACTGCAGGCCCAACTCATCGACGTCGGCACGAAGTTCATCGACGACCACGTCGTCCTTCCGTTCCTCACGCCCATCCGGGCCGCCATCGCACGGCGAAATTAGGCTCTGCCAGGACTCCGTCATCCCAAAAAAGCGGAGCAAACACTCCCTTGCTGTATTGCCAGCAAATCAGATCCTAGTAGGATACACCCTTGCGCTGCGCACCAGCAGATGACAGGATCATCTCACGGCCCAAGGAGATTCTATGGCGGGTAAAACCAGCGGAATTGAAGATATTCTCAAACGATGGCGCCTCGAGATCAAACAAAAGCAGCGCCGGATTATCTCCTTCGAAGAGACCGTCGAAATCAAGATCAACGCCCTCAAAGCCGCGATCTTCGCCGAAACCGAGCCCCTCACCGGATGGGAATACCGCCAGTTCAAGTACACCCGCCATCGGGAACGCAAGTTCATCGACAAAGACTGGCGCCCGATCGAGGTGGGCCAGCACTGGGGCGGGCCCGACATGAGCGCCATGTTCCGCTGCAAAGCCAAAATGCCCCGCCGGTTCGCCGGCCAAAAAGTGGCCCTCAAAATTTACTTCGGCGGCGACGGCCTGATCAACGTCAACGGCAAACCGTTTCACGGACTCGACCCCTTCCGCGATACCGTCATCCTCACGGACAAAGCCAAAGGCAACGAAACTTACGATTTCGATGCCGAAGCCTACATCATGTGGCACTTCGGCGAGTCGGAAATCAAGACCTTCGAATCCTCCCACTTTGCGGTGATGGACCAGGAACTCAACGATATCTACTGGGATTTCCGCGCCGCCTACAACGTAATGATCGCTCCCAACCAGGAACCCCTGCTACTGGAATTTCTGAAAGCCGGAATGGCCAAGGCCATCGAACCGCTGGATCAAAACGAAAAATCCCCCAAGAAATTCTTCGAAAACGCCCGCCGGGCCCGCGCCATCCTGCGCAAAGAAATTTATCAGACCGATCGATTCAAGAAAGACGGCCTCGTGCATCTCTGCGGCAACTCCCACCTCGACATCGTCTTCCTCTGGACCCACGCCGAATTCGTCCGCAAACTCGGCCGCACCCACGCCTCGACCCTCCGGCTGATGGAGCAATACCCCGACTACGTCTTCTCCCAGAGCCAGCCCGTGATGTACGAAGAAATGAAACAAAATTTCCCGTCCATGTATCAGGAAATGAAAAAACGCGTGAAAGAAGGCCGCTGGGAAGTCATCGGCGGCTCATGGGTGGAGCCGGATTGCAACCTCATCTCCGGCGAATCCTTCGTCCGCCAGATCCTCTACGGCGTGCAGTTCATCGAACAGGAATTCGGCATCACGCCGCACACCTACTGGTGCCCCGACGTTTTCGGCAATTCCTGGGCCATGCCCCAGATCATCGCCAAGTGCGGCATGAAATACTTCGTCACCCACAAAATGGTCGTCTGGAACGACACCAATCCCTGGAAGAAAAACACCTTCTGGTGGCAAGGCATGGACGGCACCAAGGTCCTCGCCCTCGTGCCACCGACCCACTTCATCGGCACCGTCGAACCCGACCACATGGCCGAACATTGGCGGAATTTCTCCGACAAGAAGAACATCGGCGAATCCCTCTACAACTACGGCTGGGGCGATGGCGGCGGCGGACCCGACCCCGAAATGCTCGAATATCTCAAACGCTACAAGGATTTCCCCGGCGTCACGCCCACGAAGGCCGGCAAAATCGAAGACGCCCTCGACAGCATCGCCCGCAAGGCCCAGGACGCCGACCTGCCGATCTGGAACGATGAACTCTATCTCGAAGAACATCGCGGCACGTTCACCACCAAGGCCAGACTGAAAAAACTCAATCGACGCTGCGAAAACCTCTACCGCGAAGCGGAAATATTCTCCTGCTTCTCCGGAGGCATCTACCCGCAAGCAGACCTGACCAGCGGCTGGAAAACCGTCCTCCTCAATCAGTTCCACGACTCCCTGCCCGGCTCCCACATCCCGCCCGTCTATCTGGACCTGCAGGAAGCCTACGCCACCGCCGTTGGCACCGGCAAAAAGACGCTGACCACCGCCCTCAATGGCATCGTCGCGAAAATCGATACCCGCGGCGACGGAGACGCCATCGTCGTATTCAACTCGCTCGGCCAACCGCGAAACACCATCGTTCAAGTGGAATATCCCGAGAAAGCAATTCATGTTCTGGATGCTTCCGGCGCCGAACTGCCGCACCAGTTCATCACGCACTACGAAACCGGCAAACGCACCCTGGTGTTCTCCGCGCCCCATCTACCGGCCGCTGGCTACAAAACCTTCCACCTCGCCAAGGGCAAAGGCAAAACGTTCCCGACCGTGAAGGTCACAAAAAGCCTCCTTGAGAACGCCTTCGTAAAAGTGCGTTTCAACAACGAAGGCCAGATCATCGAACTGCTCGACAAGAAGACCGGCCGCCAGTGCATCGATCCGGCAAAAAAAGGCAACGTCTTCCAGCTATACGAAGACGTCCCCGGCAAGTACGAAGCCTGGGATATCGCACCGAGTTACACCAACGTCGAATTCGACATTTCCGGCGCCACCGTCACGGTCGTCGAAGAAGGCCCGGTGCGCTCCGCCATCGAAGTCCGGCGGAACTTCCGCAGTTCTCGCCTCATCCAGCGCATCGTGCTCGGCCACGACTCCCCACGCATCGATTTCGAAACCTGGATCGACTGGCACGAGCAACAGAAACTGCTCAAAACCCGCTTCCACACCACCATCAACTCGCGCCTCGCCACCTACGACATCGCCTACGGCAACATCCAGCGCAGCGCCTATCGCAACCACTCCTACGATGAAGCCAAGTTCGAAGTCCCCGCCCACCAGTGGATGGACCTCTCCCAAGGCGACTACGGCCTCAGCCTGCTCAACGACTGCAAGTACGGCCACGAAGCCTTCGGCCAGATGATGGCCCTCACGCTCCTCCGCGGCCCCATCTCGCCGGACCCCATGAGCGACCAGGAAGAACACTGGTTCACCTACTCGCTCTACCCCCACGACCTCTCATGGCGCGAGGCCGGTACCGTCGCCAAGGCACTCGACCTCAATAACCCCGCCGTGGCATGCGTTACCAAACCCCGTGCAGGCAATTGGCCCGCAACGAACTCCTTCGTGGAAGTCATGGGCGACGGCATCACCCTCGAAGCAGTGAAAAAGGCCGAGAAATCCAGCGACCTGATCATCCGCCTCGTCGAACGCCACGGCGCCTCAGGCGATGTCGCCGTCAAATTCTCCCGCAAGATCGCCAGCGCCGGCGAAGTGAATCTGCTGGAACGCGAAGAATCCCCGGCCTCTTGGAAAAACCACACCCTGAGCTTCTTTGTGAAGCCCTATGAAATCCGCACCTTCCGCGTGAAGCTGGCAAAATAAGAGGCTCCGCATCTGCCTCTCCATGAAAACGCGAAGGCCTGAATGCACGCAATACATTCAGGCCTTCGTTGTTTTTTTGCTGTGGAAGAAGCCGCACCCATCCAATGAAGCGCTACACCACGCCGTATTTGATGATCAATTTATCAAAGGCTTCCTTGTATTTTGTACCGCCGACCTTGGTCCCGTGCACCGCCTTGAGATCGCCCAGCGTCTTCTTGATGCTGGCCGCAGCCGTGGGTCCGCCAGTCTTCTCGATGCACTGAATGATCCGCAGATAGCATTCCCAATAGCTTTCGCTGCCCACGTTCAGCTTGACGAGGATGCGCGAGAAATAATCCTGGGCGACATTGTAATCCGCGGCAGTTCCCGAATCCTCGGCGACGGCAAAATCCGCTCGCGCTTCGGTCATGAAATTGAAGATATCCTGCGGCCGGCCGTCCTGAAGTTTCTTCGCCAGTTCAATGGCTTCCTTCGTGCGATGGGCACGCACCATCAGATCGCTTTGCAGTTGTTTGAAACCGTAGATGTCTTTCAGGCCCTGCTCGGTTTTCAAAGCAGGATCGGCCTCAGAAGACTTGATCAATTCGGCCAGCAGATCGACCGCCAGCGAAGCCTTGTGCTTGGCCTCCGCCGGATCGCGGGCTTCGACATCGTCGATTTCCTGGACCAGTGTATAGACGAAGTTGGCGATGATCCTCACCGAGTCGGCGCCGGTCGCCCTGGAATCATCCTTGATGGCTTTCACCGCAAGCTCCGGCTTGTTCGCCTGCTGATACGCCTGGACCTTGTATTTGAGCAGTGAACCGCGGGTTTCTGCCGGAAGTTTGTCCCGCATGGCATCGAGTTTGGTAAGACGGTCGATCGCCACATCACTTCGTTTGACCGCCGGATTCAGCGCTGCATCAATCTCCACCAGCCAGATATCCACTCGATATGCGCGGGCACGCGTCAGCGCCTCCGGAGAAACGCCCTGCGGCGGATCGTCCAGCAACTGCACGAATTTGGTGCAGGCCTTGAATAGATCCGCGGCCGCATCCTTGATGGCGTGCTCGTCGCCCCCTGCATTGATCTGCTTGAGACGAAGCATCGAAACCAGGATCAGATGATAACGGGCATCGAGGTAATTCTTGTCCGTCACAGGAATCATTTCGTAAAGCTTTGCAGCCTCGACCAGATTTTCCGCCTTGCCTGAGTCTTCAAGCGTGCGCCCGCGCGTGTAATACCAGCGCGGATCCTTATAAGCGCCGGTGGCCATGGCCAGCGCTTCATCCTGCAGTTCCTTAAGCTCGGGGCTGATGCCCTGACCGACGGCGATCAAGCGCAGCTTGCCGATCTGTTCCAGCGCCAATTGCAGCATTTCCTTGGCACGGGTATCCGTCGAAGGTGCGGTACGGGCAAAAGCAACGTTGTACTTAACCGCAGCCATCAAATCATTGAGAACCGAACTGCACACCCCAGCCAGGTACGTAGCTTCCAACTTCTCGGCCGCTGTGGCATTCTTATTCTCTATGACAGAAGCCGCCGCCTTCACTGCGGCCTGCAGGCTCTCGCGGCTCTTGGGCGTGTCGCCCTTCTGACCCATGCTCTTGGAATTGGCGATCGCCAACTGCTGCAGCGGCATGAGGGTGTTGATGTCCGTGTTGTCCGGAATCTGCGATGCCAACTGATCATAGATCATGAAACGGAATTTCGGCTCACGCTCGATGATCCCGCCCAGGATCTTCAACGCCGCAATCTTCTTCTCCGGACGTTCCTTTTCGGCAACAGTATCCGCTTCCGCCCAAGCCAGGCGGTAATCGAGAATTTCCGCGCTCAGCAGCGCTTCCTTGTTATCCTTGGGAATGGAATTCTTGAAGTTCTCGAAATCCGCCCGGGCGGCCTTGAAATCGCGCGCGTTGAGGCGCGCCACCACCGTCTGGTAGCGCGCCTGGTACTGTACCCACGCCGGGGCCGCTCTATACGTTTGCGCCTTCGACAGATCGGCGACCGCCTGGTCCACCTTTCCGGCCTCGCTTTCCGACTTGCCGCGGAGCAGCAGGGCCTGGGAGTTCACCCCGTTGTCTTCGGCATCATCCGCCCACTTATTCAGAACCGTCGCCGCATCATTCAAAAGCTTGGCGCGGTTCGGATTGCCCGGCTCCATCGACATCGCCAGAAAATACTTCGCCCAGGCGCCGTAATATTCCACTTCGGTCAGATTGTCCGTCGCATGAATAAACGCATCGTTGTACGCGTCCTCCGACGTGTACCGTGACCGGCCCGCATTACTGCTGAGATAGCTCATTTCCGCCTGAAGGGCTTCGCTGGAAACCTTGAGCATGCGGTCGGCAAGCTGGGCCATCGGCGTAAGGGCCGCACGGTCCTTCTCGCCGTTCGAAAAGTATTCCATGCGGTTGATGATCGGTTCGGACAGGCGCGCGAAAATGAACTTGGCCTGGTCGATCGCCCAGGTGCCGTCGACGTTGCTGCCCTGGGCGTCCACATATTTCTTGACGGACTCTACATAGTCCTGCGTGGCGTGCGGAATATCGACGCGGTCCTTGGCAATGTCGTCCCAGGTGGCGAAGATCGCCTCAGCCTTCCAGAGCGGTTCGACCGCCTTGCCCTTGCTGTCCTCCGCGGCAGCCTTGATCAAATCCGTCTGCCGCAGACGCAACAGCTCGCGGGCCAGCATCGATTCCGAATGCCCTGGCCCGCGCAGCGCCGCATTGGGCCTCGTCTGGCCCATCGCCGAAGGCAGCGCCCCGGCGCACGCGCCAACCACCGCAGCCGACAGAATTATTCGCAAAAGATTTCCGTTCATCATGCACCCGCTTTTCTCCCCACCACCGCCCACGTCAGGAAGTTCCACGATGTCGTCTCAATTGTCAACGGGCCGGTGCAAAAGCCACTTGCTTGAAGTGCGCTTTCATGCAGTAATCGTAAATGGTGATGACATCCTGGTACGGAACCAGGCGATCGGGACTGACAATAATCTGCACCGAGTCGCTGATGCCCGCCTTCTTCTGTTCGAAATACTCGCGAATCGTCGTGTTTGACGACTGATCGATGTCATCGATCTTGTTCATCTTCAGCAACGCCGAGTCAAAGGCGGAAACCCAGGTATCGCCGCCCTCCCGTTTCAAAACAATGTTCATGCGAACGTCGGGCATCTTGTTATTCGTCTGTTCCGTGCCCAGACCCGCCTTATCGATCGCGGGCATGTTGCTGGTGAGAAAGAGCTCCGGCGCGACAAACGTGCTGCCGAGCATGAAGAAGATCAGGATGCACATAACGACGTCGACCATAGGCGTCATGTTCGGTCCGACGTGAGCCGACATCTTCTTCAAAGGACCTTTTTTTCCGCCGCCAGAACTCATATTTCAATCCTCTTTGGGGATTTGGAAATCCTGTTATCGGGCAGGTGCGAAAGTGACCTGCCTGAACCGGGCCTTGATGCAGAAATCGTAAATCGTCACAACATCCTGGTATCGCACCAGGCGCTGGGGCCGGATGATGATCTGCACGTCATCGCTCAGGCCCGCCTTCTTGGACTCGAACAGGGCCAGGATCGCTTCGTTGGCCCCGGCGCCCGGACGATCCATTTTCATCACGTTTCCAAAGGCCGCTACCCAGATGTCCTGGCCGTCCTTCTTGATCTCGATCTCCGCTCGCGCCGGCGGCGGCGGAACATTTACCCGTTGCCTGACATCCGTCGTCGTGGGAGCCGCCAGCAACGGGCTCGCCAGCAGAAATTCCGGAACCAGCGAGCTGGCAATCATGAAGAAAATCAGGATGCACATCACAATGTCGACCATCGGTGTCATATTCGGCCCGGTGTGCGTTCGAAGCTGACGATCAAGACGGTTTCTCATGGTGCACCTTCAAGTGGGTAATCGCTTCAGTCCTTCTTGGTTGAAAAATTCACGCTGTGGATGTTCGCCTGGGCACAGGAGACCAGCACGGGAGCAATCCAGTCGTAGCACAGCTCCTGGTCGGCACGAAGAATGATCGTGATGTTGGAACTCTCCTTGCGCTCGCGGCGGAGGAATTCGGTCAACGCGTTCATGTTTTCCAGCTTGATGCCGCGTATCCAGACCTGCGGCTGCACGCCGGGATTGATCTTCCCGTCGGGCTGCCGATCCTGCGGCACCAGGTTGATCACCAGTTCACCGGAACGATCGGCCAGTTCCATCGTGCCGAAAACGGCCTTCGGAATCAGAACTGTATCGTTCACCTGTTCCTTGGCCAACTGACCGCAGACCAGGAAGAAGATGATCAGACACATGACTACGTCGATCAGCGGCGTGACATTCACGTGTTCGTCATGCATGGGTTCTAGGGCTGCACGCGCCATGGAATAACGTCCTTCTTACTTGCCTACTTGAACAACATCCCGTTCACACTGCCACATTCACGGTGTCAATATCAGGCTTCGGCGACCGGCTGCGGAACCGGGCTCGGTGTGGCCCCAGCGGCCTTCTTCTTCGCCTTGGCGGCGGCATCTTCAGTGCCGGCGCTTTCCGGACGGAGTAGTTCCAAAAGCTCTTCCGAAACCAGCGCCGCACGCTTGGTGATCTTGTCCGCCTTGGTGCGGTAGAAGCCATAGATGACCAGCGACGGAATAGCCACGAAGAGGCCGAAGAACGTGTGCCACAAAGCGGTACCGATACCACCGGCCAGTTCTGCGGGCTTGGGCGTCCCGCCCTTTTCCATCATGGCATAGAAGGCCATGATCATGCCCAGCACCGTGCCCAGAAGACCGAGTAGCGGTCCAATGTTGCCGATGACGTTGAGCGGCTCCAGACGGCGGAACAGGCTGGCGGTCTGCTCGCCCATCTCGGTGTCCATGGCTTCACGCATGGCCGGATACTTCAGGTGAGCCCGGCGAACGCCCGCATACAGCGCCTTGCTGACGAACGTCGTGTCCGTCGCCGTGAAGTCCATCAGTTCCTTGAACTGGCGGCCCGAGATCAGCGTGCGCAGATGCTCCACGGTTTCCGGCGGGCAAACCTTCTGCTCGCGGACCTGGATCATCGCGTCGATCGACAGCGCCGTGCCGGCGATCGAAGCCGCCGCCAGCATCGACAACACGAAGTAATCGAAAATCTTGAATGCCCATTCCGGGAACGCCAGCACCGGCATCGGAGCGAGCGACCCGCTCGACGCGAACGCCGGCGTCGCGGCCGCAGCCATGACACCCAGTACGATTGCACCAATCAGAAACTTCGAACCCAGACCCTTCATTTGTATCTCCTTAGACCCTTTGGGGTGGACGAAAACCGTATTCCATCAACCGGGCCGGCCCATACTTCCGCCGACCTCAGCTTTGCTTACTTTCCTAGATCCTTTTCCGCGACAAACTTGTACTTGCCGCCATTGTCCGCAGCCATCTTCTGCAGCTGTGCCTCGTAGCTCGGCTCCTTGTTGACGAACGCCAGCGTATTAATCTTGACCTTCTTGTCCGCGTTGAGACGGTTGACGACCTCGGCAAGCTTCGGATCGAAGTGGCCGTCCGTCAGGAAGTAGATCAACTCCGGCTTCATGCGGAACGCTTCTTCAAACGCTGACTGGAACGGCGGAAGCAGGTCGTCGTTCTGGCCCTGGGCGCGATACTCGGCAATCTTGGTGGCGAATTCCCGCACGTTGTCGGGCGTGGCCCGCACCAACTGCCCCTTGGATAGCACCACTGATTCGTTCTCAGAAACCATCACGACATTGAAAAACTGAATCGGCGCGAGCTTGCCAATCGACGACTTGGCTTCTTCACGAAGGAAGTCGAAGTTGTCCAGCATCGATCCCGAGTGATCCAGGATGTAACACACCCTCTTGGCGCGGCCACCGTTGCCGTAGAAGTTGGACTTGGGCCCCGCACCAGTGCCGCCGCCGGGAGTTCCGTACGGAGCCAGCGGTCCGCCTTCACCGCGGCCCGAGCCGCCGGCGCCTTTGCCAACACTGCCGCCACTGCCCGTGGCAATGAACAACGCGTCGTTATCCGCACTGGCGCCTTCTAACATACTTGATACGTTGTCCGTAGATTCCTTCTGTGCCCACCCGTCACTCTTGAGCACTTCCTTGATGCGATCCTGAGCAGCATCACGGTTGGGATCGCCGCCGGTGCCCGGATGTGGCACCCCACCAGGAATATCGCCTTCCTGATCCGCGTTGACGGCATTCGGAATAATGATGGGTTCCTTGTTCATCTCGGCTTCCGCAGCCTTCACGCCGGCCCAGTAGACGAACAAAGCAATCAGGAAGATACCCAGATGCAGCATGAAGCTGACCATCCACGGAAATGCTGTCTCCAGCCAGATCGGCATGCCTCCGGTCTCAAACTCTTCCTGCTCCTCCTCCCCTTCCACCTGGCCACCTGCCACTTGGGGTTTCAGAGCGGGTTGCTTTACGGGTTGCTGCTGTGTCATGCGATTTTTCCTCGAACTGGTCTCTCCAGCCACCGGATGATATTGCAATGCCCGTGCCACGAGTCCCGAGTTTGGCAAACTCACAAAACCCGCATGAACATTAGGAATCTGCGTGTTGCCTATCTCAGTCACACCATCACCTCATCAGGGTTTGTGACATTTCTGTCACAAAGAGCAGTTGTCACGTGACACGCATGTCACCAATTGCGATTGCCAAACCCCTACTTTTCACACTCGTTGAAATAAAATCATTATTGCGGCGCTATGCGTGTTAAAAGGACAAGAGGAAGACCCGCGACCGGAGAATATCCATGATGTCTACTTGCACGAGTCTTTCTCCTGCCCCCAAAGCATTTCTACGACAGCTCACGAAACTGTGTATAACAAGCCGCGTGCCGCAGCGCAGAGATCGCCCAGACAACCAATTACGACGATTTCTTGGGAAGCCGTTAGAAGCCTCGTGTCATATCTGGCAAACTTGATGTCACTGCCGGTCAGTCGTGTCAAACAAAGTGTCAATCCGCCATTCCTCCGTCATCAGTTCCCGAAATGCTTGGAGATGGTGAAGAATCTTCCACTCTCGCGAATAAACAGCCTCTTTTGCCCTCTTTTTGTTGACATAAGTCCGGTAATGCGATAACTAAAGAACAGTTATTCGATGCGTCGTGTATCGAACTCAGGCAAGGTTGTGGGCAGCAGGAAGTATGGGGCTTCAACCCCGGTTCCTGCGAATAGACATCGATAATTCGATGTCCGAATTTTGCAGTTACACTCTTTTTAGTTGGGAGAATTCACATGGCACTTCCGCGTAAAGTCACCAAGGCCACCAAAGCTACCGAACCGGCCAAATCCAAGAGCATTGCAGCCGTCCCCGCGACGCCGACGACGATCGAAAAATCGGAAGTCAAAGGCAGCGGCACCACCGGCAAGTCGGCCAGCTCCCCCTCACGCGCGATCTCTCATGACATGATCGCCAAACGCGCCTATGAGATCTACGCCAGCCGCGGCTACGCCCCCGGCGATCAGAACGCCGACTGGGCCGAAGCCGAACGCCAGCTCAAAGCCGGCCTGTAAGAAGCGCTGACAACCGCGACCGTCAGGGAGTGCTAGTCTCGCTGCCGCCGTTGTTGGAAGGTTCGCCAGTACCAAAAGTGTTGCGCAACAAAAGACCCTGAGACACCCGTCCCAGGGTCTTCTTTATTTCTTCGCATTCACCGTGCTACTGAAACTCAGGCCGACAACCCCGTCGACTCATCCACTCCCAGCAACAAATTCAAGCACTGGATCGCCGCCCCCGACGCGCCTTTCCCAAGATTGTCCAGCCGCGTGAAGATCGCCATCTGCTGATCGTGGCCAAACACGAAAATATCCGCCCGATTCGTGCCGTTGCACGCCGTGATGTCGAAGAACCCATTATCCAGATAAGACTCCGATTCCACCGGCAGCACGCGCACAAACTTCTCCCCGGCATAATGCTCCGCCAACCGCTGCTGAATCCCCGCCGGCGCAGCCTTCTTCGCCAGCAGCGGCAACGGCAAAAATGTCTCCACCGCCAGCCCGCTGTGCACCGCACACACCACCGGCGTGAACAGCGGCGGGTACTTCAACCCCGCAATCGCCTGCATCTCCGGCAAGTGTTTGTGCCCAAACTTCAGCGCGTAATGCCGCGGCGCCTGAAGCCGGGCATTGGGGTTCTGCACATCCTCATACTCCGCGATCATCTTCTTGCCCCCCCCGCTGTATCCGGTAAGCGATACACACGTCAGCGGGCAATCCGCCGCGATGAAACCCGCCTGCACCAGCGGGTAGACCGCCAGAATAAATGCCGTGGCATGGCAACCGGGAACCGCCACCCGGTGCGAATCGCGAATCTTCTGCCGATGTGCCGCACTCAGCTCCGGCAGGCCATACGCCCACGCCGGATCAGTCCGAAACGCCGTGCTGGCATCAATGATCTTGGTCCGCGGATTGTCCACCAGCGCCACCGCCTCCCGCGATGCCGCATCCGGCAGACACAAAAACACCACATCCGCCGCATTCAGCAACCGCTTGCGCTCGGACAGATCCTTCCGCTTGTCCGCATCGATCTTCAGCACCTCCAGATCATTCCGCGCCGCCAGGTACTCATGAATCCGCAGCCCCGTGGTGCCTTCCTGCCCATCGACGAAAATTTTCGGCTTCATATTCAATCCATAAAAGAACAACGGCGTCCCGTGATGGAACGCCGCTGCGAGTTTCGACCATTCGAATGTGCGTTCCGTTAACGCTTCGAGAACTGGAAGCGCCGGCGAGCACCACGCTGACCGTACTTCTTACGTTCCTTCATGCGGCTATCGCGGGTCAACGATCCAGCAGCCTTCTGCGCCGGACGGAGACTCGGATCAAAAATCGACAACGCACGACCCAGGCCCTGCACCACCGCACCGGCCTGCCCAGTGTAGCCACCACCGTTGACGTTCACATGAATGTTCATCGTCCCGGAGATATTGGCGGTCACCAGCGGCGACCGTACGCTGTGACGATCCTTCGTTTCCTTGAAGTAATCATCGACTTCGCGCTTGTTGACAATGAACTTGCCATCGCCAGCCGTGATGCGGACACGGGCCACCGACTTCTTCCGGCGACCGGTCCCAAAGTACCAAACCTTGCCGCCGATCACGAGCTTACCGCGGCTTACCGGCGCGGCGGCGGGAGTGGATGTTGCTGCTTCAGCCATGAGTTCCTCTTATCACTGTGGAATAATTTCGTAGCTTTCGTTTTCTCGCAATCATTCGCGGCCTTCACACCGCGCACATCAAGGCAGTTCGACCTTCTCCGGACGCTGTGCCGCATGCGGATGATCCGCATCCTTGTAGCACTTCAGCTTGCGAAGCATCTGCTCGCCCAGCTTCGTCTTCGGCAGCATACGCCGCACCGCCAACTCAAAAATCTTGTTCGGATGACGCTCCATCAAATCCTTGTGCGTCTTCACATGGCGGCCGCCCGGATAGTACGTGTAGTACTCATGCTCGCGCTGCTCAGCCTTGCGGCCGGAAACTTTGACCTTCGCGGTGTTCAGCACCACAACAAAATCCCCCGTATCGACGCTCGTCGTGTACGTGGGCTTGTGCTTGCCCATCAGTCGCATCGCGACTGCTGAAGCAAGACGGCCAAGCGATTTGCCGTCGGCATCGACGACCAGCCAGCGGGCATCCACGTGGCCGACCTTGGCCAGAGTGGTCTTACACGCGGAATTGCCGATACGCCGGATGGGTTTGGTTGCAAGGGCGGTGGTCATGGGACTCGAGTCCTTTGGTTCAATGTTTGTGCGGCGGAAACATCCGGTCGCAAACGGCTCGCAAACGACGCCGTTCCGCCAGAATTTCCGGATAAGCTACCCTCGCTCCGGCCTCTGACGGGAAACACAGTAGAATACGGTTTTCATCAGGAATGTCAACAATACCGGCGGCTATAACCCTTACTTTTCGTAATAGTTGATGATCAAGTCGCGATATTGCGGCGGAATCTGCTGACGCTGCAGATCGTCCATGACCTTCGGACGCAGGTTTTCCCGCTGCTCATTGTAAGGAACAATCGTTCCATCGGTCTTATCGCCCTGCATCTGCACGTCCATGGACCCCCCAGACGCCTTGAGCGGATTGATCTTGCCCGAAACCTTCTTCTGTTCGCCTCTGCTATTGATGGGCGTCGACTCGTAAAGTTTGACAAACGTCCCCTCGCGGCCGATCTCATTGCCATGATGCTTCCCGCCTGGGCCGCTGGCACCATGAATGTTGGTGGAACCCCCGCCGCCGTCATTATCATCTCCGCTGCCCGAACCGCTGGCCGCCTGTCCATCACCCTTTTGTCCAGCCTCACCCGCGCCGGCGCCAGGTTGGTTACCATCACCCGGTTTACTGCCATCCTGTGAGCCGCCGGAGTCTTGCCCATTGGCCTGGTCGCCGCTTCCCTGATTCCCCTGCTGATTCCCCTGCTGGTTACCGCTCTGATCTCCGCCCTTATCACTCCCCCCAGGATTACCGCTCCCCTGACTGCCGCCGTTGTCATCGCCCTGCGGATTGCTAGCCCCCGAGTTCGCCTGCTGCTCGCCGGCGCTCATCCCGCTCATCCCTTTGGCCGCATCATCCGCCGCCGCCATCGCATCCTTCAGCGCCTGGCCGGAAAGCTGATGCTCCGCCTGCATCTGTCCCATCCGCGCGCCCGCATCCTTCATCGCGCTCGACAGCCCCTTCCCATCCCCTTTTTCCGTCGCATCAGCAGCTTGGTTCAGCGAACTCTGCAACTGCGGATCACCCTTGGCCTGCTCCGCCGCACTTCGCAAATTCCCCGCCAGCTTCTTCTTCTCTTGGTCGGACATCTTCCCGGATGAAAGCTTATCCCCCAGCGCATTCGTCTCCTGATCGAGCTTCTGTTGCGAAGGCGTCTGCGTGG
>Ga0114951_10002400_pt1 | contig 21225 bp, 22 predicted proteins | sample AM7aDNAmetaG_FD_88677 | JGI IMG/M metagenome (GOLD analysis project Ga0114951, IMG submission 88677) | Freshwater microbial communities from Finland to study Microbial Dark Matter (Phase II) - AM7a DNA metaG | ecosystem: Environmental > Aquatic > Freshwater > Lake | place: Finland: Lake Alinen... | reverse complement strand
CGGGCGCTACCTTCGCCTCGTCGCAATGTTGGAGCTTGACGTCAGCGCAGGCGGGCAGCTGAGATTCCAGGCCCTGACGTGGCAGTACCAGAACGCCATCGATGACGATTCTTGGGTCTTCCGGGCGGACTACTCCCGCTCCAAGATCGCTGCGGAGAGCCCACCGCGGGGCCACCTCCACGTCGACGGCACACTGCGCCAACCGGGTGTGCTGAGGCCGAAGCAGCCCCTCGGCCGCGTGCACTTCCCGTGTCGCCGGCCGACGCTCGAGGCCGCGGTCGTGCTCCTGGCGGACGAGTTCGGCGTACCGACGAACGCCCCGCACGAGGTGTGGCGCGCTGCCGTCGCCGAGCACGAAGCGCAGTCGGCTCGGCTCTTCGACTCCTGAGAGCTCGGCGCGGAGCGGCGGCGGCGGCGCGACTGCGGCGGCGCGACTGCGCCGCTGCTCGGCGCCCATTCCGCTGGACTACCCGGCGTCGAAACGCGTCCTTCTCGCGGCTACGAAGGAAGCCGGCCGCCTATTCCAGCGGAGGCCCAAGAAGCGGCCGCCTTCAGAGCGGAATCGGTGGCCGGCTTGGCCCGGAATCGGTGGCCGGCTTCGAGCGGAATGGGCGGCCGGCTTGGCTCGGAATACGGAGGGGTCCAGTGCCTCACCGTCCGTGAGACCACCGAGCGGCCAGTCACCATCGACGAGGCGCAGCGGGTCGCCGCGATCGGCCTCACCATCAAGTTCCTCACCGATACGGCGCCGAATGTCCAGGTGATCGCCACCCCGAGCGTCAAACAATTCCCCACCCGGACTCGCGAGTCTCTTCTACTGTGCCGGGCCTCCATTGGCGAGCTCCCCGCCCTGTCCCGGGCGCCGCTTGGGCCGGTAGCTCCTGCCCTCCATGTGCACGCGGAAGGAGGAGCTCACGAGCCGGTCGAGCCGACGGCGGTGTTCGGCGAGACATCAATGATCACCGTTTCGCGGCTTTGCGAAGGATTGCGACGACGGCATCGATGAGACGATCGCGCGCGGCATCCTGGAGCATGCCGACATCGCCCACGATGAGGGACGTGTTGGCCGTGAACAACTTGCCGGGCCGCGCATAGCTCACCCGCTGCAGAGAACCGGCCAAGAAGTCGGAAGACGTCAAAGCCTCGGCTGCGCCGTCGGAATAGGGGTTGCTGGTGACCTGACAGAGAATCAGGTCGTCGCGGTCAGCCTCCGCGAGAACAACAGCGGGGCGTAGCTTGGAACGAGACAGGTCCGAGAACGGGAAGGGTACGAGGACTACCGAGCCCGCTGCAAATGAGCCCACGCAGCGTCCTCCTCGGGCCGCGACCAGTCAGCCGCCAGAGCCGCCTCGCTGAGCACGGCGCTACTCAAGGCAACGTCCTCGTCGTCGTCGAGAATGGTCAGCAGCGCCTGCCGAGGGCTGCCAAGGCTGACCGGTTCGAGCAACCGGATCGTCCCGTCCGCTTCGATGAGTGCCTTAATGGTACGAAGCATGAGCTCGCCTCCCTCGGAAACCCTAGCACTTCGCCCTCGACACGACGAGCCGCGTCCAGGCACGCTCGAAAGTCGTCGAACGGCAAGCCGATCGCTCTTGACTGGCGCCGTGGATTTCTTGCCACGAAGACCCGCACGACCTCCCGGCCGTTCAAGGCCGGAAGGGGCGGCATCTACATGGCCACTTCGATCTGCCGGGTCTCTATGGTCAGGGGCAGGCCCCTTTCGGCGCGCACTTCCAGGCAGAGTGCGATCGCTTCGCACCTCGCCCATGTGACCTTCACTCAAGGAAACAGCAAGGCAGACGTATCCCCGACCATGCCTTCGCGGACGCAGGACTGGCGCACGGCGCCCCGCCGGCATGGAGAGGGTGTGCGGCGCCTGTCGGTGGCCGGTGCATCGATGGGGCGGGCGTTCAACGGGATCGCCGGTCGACGATCGCCGAGCTCGAGGGGCGGCGAGAGCACGTGGCCGGCGCGGCGGCCTGCGACGCAGCGCAGTTCAGGCCTGCTCCGGCTTCGGCTGTGCGGCCAGCCTCATATCGGCCGAATCGCGCCTGGTGGTCACGGCGCCCGCGTGGCGCTCACGGCGCCCGCGTGGCGCTCACTGATTCGGGCGGCGTCCGGGACGAGGCCGCGGTGCTCTACGTGCCTTCCTTCACGTTGCCGCTGTGCGGGATCCGCGGCGCCCCTGCGCCCGTCCGCCAGACGTGTGGTAGGCGAACGTCTACCGTCGGCATCGCCCTACGTCACCCCCGCTTCGCCCCCAGGCCATAGCCGCCCAGACCCCCGGCTCGAGTACTGTGGAGCATGTGCGATCGCACGGCCACGAAGGTCCCGGCGACTCTTGGCCTGCCACCGGCGGGCCGTCGATGAGGTCCTGACGTCTATCGATAGATTGGAATGGAGTATCGATGGGAGTATCGTTGGGCGGTACAGCGCAAAGGGAGTACCCAGCGAGGTCGACGATGACGAGAGTCGCGCTCTCCAGCAAGTACCAGATCGTGATCCCCGAGGACGTGCGCCGCGAGCTCGGCCTGCGGCCCGGTCAGCAGTTCGATGTCCTGGCACTGGGCGGCCGCCTGCATGTGGTGCCCGCGCGCAGCATGAGCGACATCATCGGACTGTACCCGGGCATCGACACATCCTCGGCGCGCGACGACGAGGACCGGCTGTGATCCTAGTCGATTCGTGCGGCTGGCTGGAGGCCATCGAGGGCGCCGGCCTGGCCGCGTCGTACGCTCCGGCGCTCGCGCAGCCGGACGAGGTCCTGGTACCCACCGTATGCCTGCTCGAAGTGGCGCGCGTGATGTGCCGCGAGCGCGGCGAGCAGGCCGCGGCCGACGCCATCGCCGCCATGACGCTGGGCACGGTCGTGCCGCTCGATGTCACGCTTGCCGCCGCAGCCGCCCTTCTCGGTGAGCGCACGGCGCTGCCGTGCGCCGACAGCGTCATCTACGCCACCGCACAGGCGCACGGAGCGGAGGTGTGGACCCACGACGAGCACTTCCGCGGCCTGCCCGGCGTGCGCTTCGTCGAGTCGCCGCCGGCGGCGGACTGAGCGCCGCGCTTGCCCGTCGGGCACCCTCTCGAGCCTCCGGCGACCCGCTCAAATAGAGGAGAGGTCATGAATCCGAGAGTCAAAGCGGTCAAGCCGAACCCGGACTACACGATCACCCGGGTGTTCACGAATGGTGAAACCCGCCCAGGATTTCTGCCCTGATGCGCTCTTTGCGGACAGCGTGCCCGTCTCATTGTTTGAAGGAAGACTCGCACGATAGCCGGATCCGGCCTGACTCCGGGTACGGGTCTGCCGACCGCTCCCGAAGGCGCTGCCGGCGTAGACGGTGATGAACGGCCGCTTGAGGGCGCCGGCGGAGGCCGGCTACTGCAGGGCTTGCAGACTGCGCAGCGTCTTCTGCAGGGCCTTGATCTGAGTGCCGTATCCGGCGAAGTCGCCGGCCTGCAGCGCCTTCTGCGCATCGTCGAACTGCTGGCTCGCGAGAGCGATGAGGTCACGGGCTTGCTGGGTCAGCGCGCCGCCCGAGCCCGTTCCGCCGGTGCCACCTGTGCCCGTCCCGCCCGTGCTGGTGCCGCCGGAGGCGTTGCCGCTGCTGAAGCTCTCGCCGAAGGCGGCCGTGAGTGCCTCGCCCAGCGTCTGCTTCATGGCGACGACCTGCTGGGCGTTGCCCTGGCCGCCCGCCGGGGCGGGCGCGCGGTAGAAGACGATCACGCGCTTAAGCTGCGGCAGCTGCGTCTGGTCTGACTGGATGTAGAGCGGCTGCACGTACAGCAGCGAGTCTTCGATGGGCGTGACGAGGAGGTTGCCCATGACCACCTGCGAGCCCTGCTGGCCCCAGAGCGTGCGCTGCGAGCTGATGTCCGGGTCCTGGTTGATGGTCGCCTCGACCTGGCTGGGGCCGAACACCGTGGTGCTCGAGGAGAACACGAAGTTGATGGCCTTGCCGTAGTCGGGCATGTCCGAGCGGGCGCCGAGCCAGGAGATCATGTTGCTGCGGCCGTTCGGCACGAACGGCAGCATGAGCAGGAACTCCTCCTTGGCGGCGCCCGGAAGCCGCATGATCACGTAGTAGGCCTCCATGCGGCCGGCCCCCGACAGCGCCACGTTTTCGGGGATCGCCCACTGGTTGCCCTTGTTGTACAGGACGTCGGCGCCGTCCACGTGGTAGGTGGAATACACCTCGGCCTGCACGTTGAAGAGGTCCTCGGGGTACCGCAGGTGGTCGATCAGCACCTGCGGCATCTCGCTCTTGGCCGTGAACAGCGACGGGTACGCCGCCAGGTAGGTCTTGAGCAGCGGGTCCTGCTCGTCGAACACGAAGAACTTCATGGTGCCGTTGTACGCGTCGACCACGATCTTGACCGAGTTGCGCAGGTAGTTCACGCCGCTCTGCGGGGTGGAGTACGGGTAGCGATCGGTGGTCGTGTAGGCGTCCTGGATCCACCACAGGCGGCCGTCGGCGATCACCATGTACGGATCGTGGTCGAGAGTGAGGAAAGGCGCCACGTCGCTGATGCGCGTGCGAATGTCGTTGCGGATGATGATGCGGCTCTGGCTCTCGATGGACGACGTGGTGAAGAACTTGATGGTGCCGAAGGTCGCCGAGAAGGCGAGGCGATTGAGCAGCGGTGAGATGGGGATGCCGCCGCTTCCGTTGTACGTGGAGTACACGTCGCCGGTGGCGCCCGGATAGTCGAACTCCTTGTCCTTGGTCTTGACGAGGCTGTAGCCGGTGCCGCGCTCGCCGTAGTAGATGCGCGGCTGCGTGATCTCGAGACCCGCCACGCTCTGCGGCGGCACGTCCTGCACGAGGAAGTCGGGCGAGCCGTCGCTGGTCACCTGATTCACCGCCGACATCGCCACGCCGAACCCATGCGTGTAGGTGATGTGCTGGTTGACCCAGGTCTGGGCCTGCGCCGGAAGACCGTCGATGTTGAGCTCGCGCGGCGAGAGCATCGTCTCGCGGTACACGCCGCCCACGGTGTAGCGGTCCACGTCGGCGTCGAGGAACGAGTAGTAGGGGCGCAGCTCCTGGAGCTGCCGGTAGCTGGTCACCAGGGTGTTGGGGTCCCAGAGGCGGATGTTGCTCAGCGTGGGCTGGTTGTCCTTGAGCTTCTGCGGCGTGAGCGGAGTCTTGGCCGCGAGCGGCTGCTGCGTGATGTCATTGAGCTTGTAGGCGCTCTTCGTGGCCGCCAGGTTGTGGGCGATGTACTCGCGTTCCTTGGTGAGCTGGTTCGGGTTGACGATCAGCGACTGATACACGGCCGGCACCACGCCGCGCAGCACGATGACGGCGAGCACCCACACCACGATGACGATCGGCCACCACTGATGGCGGCGGAAGATGTTCCATACGAGCACCGCCGCCAGGAGCAGCGCTATGCCCAGCATCACGTAGGTGAGCGGCAGGCGAATGTGGACGTCGGTGTAGCCGGCGCCGTAGATGGTCCCGGCGGTGGAGTACAGCAGGCGCCAGGCGCGGAAGAGCTGGCCGGCGCCGACCACCACGAAGATCGCCGCGAGGATGCCCGAGAGGTGCGCGACGGCGCGGCCGCCGAGCTTGACGTCGATCTGCGGGAGCTGGGGCGCGGCAACGCGCTGGGCGCGGGCGAACGGCGAGCCCGGCTCGCCGGCCTCGCCGGCGCCTCCCACGCCTTGACCCGCGGCGCGACCCGCGGCGCCGGGCGGCGTCGCCTTGTAGTCGATGCCGCCCATCACGAGGTGCATGACGGCAGCGAGCACGAGCGACGCCACGAGTGCGCCGAAGACGAAGCTCTGCACGGCCTGCCACATCGGCAGCGAGAACACGTAGAAGCCGATGTCGTGACCGAAGATCGCGTCCTTCTCGCCGAACGGCGCCTGCTTGACGTAGAGCAGGAACGTCTGCCACTGCGCCGAGGCCCCCCATCCGGCGAGGAGGGCGGCCAGGAGGCTGACGCCCAGGCCGCCCCACCCGACCCACTTGCGCACGGCCTCGCTGCGCGGCTCGAGCAGATCGCCGGCCGCCGTGACGCGGAAGCTCGGCGCCAGGCGACGGGCGAGCTCAACATTGATCTCGACGATGACGAAGAAGATCGCGAATGCCGCGACGCCCACCAGGATTTGCCACCAGAACCGCGTCCAGAACACGGAGCGGAAACCGACCTCGCCGAACCACAGCCAGTCCACATAGAAGCTCAGCACCTTGCCCGACACGGCGATGAGCGCCACGACCAGCGCGACGACGATACCGATGATGATGCGCCGCCTGCTGGAATGCGCAGGCTTGCGCGGCTTGCCCGGCTGGCGCGGGCGCATGGTGCGAACGTTGTCCACGCCGCTAGTATGTCAGGTTCGCGGCGGTTTCGTGAGCGCCGGCGTGCGGGGTGACCGATCCGCGCCCGTCGCCGAACCAGCCCCGACGCCCCCTCGGCGCGAGCCGCCCGGCGCGATCTGTTCCCCAAAGCGCTGCGCGCCGGCGGCGAATCGCGCCCAAGGCGCGGCGCCCTCCGCGGCTGTCGCCCCGGCGGCCACGCGCCGCAGCCGCGGGATCCGCCGCGAGGTAGTGCTGCGAGGGAAGACAAGAAACGTTGGCGGATCCTTGTCTTCCCCCTCACGGGCGAGCCTGCGGACGGCCGCTGACGACGCGACAGTCAAGGAATCCTTGTCTTCCCCTTTCGCACCACCCGCGCCGCGCGGCCGGACGGCAACGAATCGCAGGGGGAGCTGAACGACTACGCCCCTTTCCCCGATTCGCACTACCCCGCGCGGCGGGTGAGGCCCGCGCAACCTCGCCTATCGCACCAGGTACTCACGCTCGACCTCTCGGATCAAGAACGGCAGGTTCGGGACCTGGAAGCTGAGGCCAGGAGCGGGAACGCGGTGATGCTTGATGTCCGGTTGGACGTGCTTGTGATGAGGATGCGAGCCGGCCAGCTCGGGCTGATCGGGATGGGGCCACGAGTCGTACCACCACAGCTCCTCGCCGCCCTTCCAGAGCTCATAGCCGTAGCGCTCGATGCGCTGGCGGCGGGCATGTACGACTTCCAGGACGCGCAGCACGAGCCCGCCTCCGAAATGGATCTCCCCTTTGACGCTCGCGGTCAGCGGACCAGCTTGTACGACGACCAGCGTGGACATCTGGATGCAGGCAAACTCACCGGGCAGGCCGTAGATGAACGCCTCGTAGTCGGCGATGGACGCCAGGAGCTCGGCGGTCACGTCAAGAGGGCAACGGCGTCGAGTTCAAGGCCGTGAGCACGGGCTCGACCTGCCGTTCCAGCAACACCCGGTACTCGCGTTCGTCCGCAAGGAAGGTCTCGTACAGTCCCAGCCACTCTATCAGTTCGAGCCGCTGCTCGATCCTGCCCGCCCGGGCGAGGCGAAAAAACTCATTCGAGCGCAGGCGATACTTGCGTTCGAACTCGCGCAGGCGGTCTTCGATGCCCTGCATGTCCAGGATCAGGAGAATCAGGTCCTTGTCTTGTGTAGCCATCGTTTCACGCTCCCAGTTCTCGTCTGAGGGTACCACGTGATGCAGACTCCGGCGAGAGTGCGTGCGGACGAGGCGGACGGGGCGCTCCGCGCCCCCCCGAGCGCTCCGCGCCCCCTGGTCGTGTGGAGGGAAGACAAGCATTTGCGGACTCTCCTGCCGCGCACGGCTGTCCGCAGGCTCGATCACCGTTGGGGAAGACGAGCATTTGCCCGCCGCGGAGGATCGTCCTCAAAGAGCCTGTCTGCCTGCGGGAGGTGAGCCATCGGCCGGACGTCACCCTCGCGCAGCCGCATACGTCCACCCGCGGCGCGGATCGTCACCGTCGCGCATCGCCGGGTTCGCCGGTACCATGAAGCCATGGAGATCGTTGGAGCACTCTTTGAGGCTGACCGGGCGTCTGGGCTTCGCCCGAGGCGCGCAAACGTCAACGTTGACGCCATCGCCTCGTCTGGCATGCCTCGGTCATTCGACCCCGCCGGCAGCGCCGCAACGCCCCCAGCGGGGTTATTTTATTGCGGTTTCCGCGGTGACTGAGCCGCGATCTCCACGGGCGATCGCCTTCATCGATGGCCAGAACCTCTATCACGCGGCCCGGCGAGCAGGGCGTGGACAAGACCGACTGGATCCCCATCGATCGCGCGACCTACGAGGCGTGCCTCGTGCTTTCTGGCGAGCGGTGACCATGCGCTGCGTGCGCTCAAAGCCCGCAGTCATCGGCCTGCGCTGTGGCCGCCTTGAGACGCAGGGCTCTCCGTCGTCGTGCTTATCACCTTGAGGTTTTGGCACTTGCTGACAATAAAACCCTTGACTTTTTGACACTTCAGGTCGAGTGTGCGTCTCATGCGACGATCCGTCACCAAAGCCCTGCTTGCTTGGAGCGACTCCCCGCGCCGCAAGCCACTTGTCGTGCGCGGCGCTCGTCAGGTGGGCAAAACGTGGGCCATCAAAGAGCTCGGGACTGCTCGGTTCGCGGCCGTACACACCATCGATCTCGAGGCGCGCCGCGGCTGGCATCGGCTCTTCGCGGGGAACCTCGACGCGCGGCGCATCGTCGCGGAGCTCGAGGTACTGCTTGGGCAACGCATAGTCGCCGGACACGACCTGTTGTTCTTCGACGAGATCCAGGCATGCCCGCGAGCCCTGGTGGCGCTGCGCTACTTCTACGAACAGCTGCCCGAGCTGCACGTGGTCGCGGCGGGTTCATTGCTCGAGTTTGCCCTCGGCGGGTTCTCCTTCCCGGTGGGAAGGGTGCAGTTCGTCAACGTGTTTCCCATGACGTTCGCCGAGTTTCTTTGGGCACTCGGCGAGGACGTCGCCGCCGAGGTGGTGAGCGCGGCGCCGGCGCCGCAGTCTGACGTCGTACATGAGCACCTCCTTGAGCTCCTGAGGCGCTACTTGTTCGTCGGGGGCATGCCCGAGGCCGTGGCGGCGTTCGCGGCCGGCGGGAGCCAGCAGGAAGCATTCGCCGTCCAGGACGAGATCGCTGTCGCGTACCGCGAGGACTTCGGCAAGTACGCGGGGCGCGCCGACAAGGATTGTCTCGACGGCGTGCTGGCGGGCGTCGCCCGTGGAGTCGGCGGCCAGGTCAGATACGCGCACCTTGTCGAAGGCTTCGACAACCGGGCCATCAAGCGCGCCTTCGACTTGCTGTCACGGGCACGAGTGGTTCGCCCGGTGCGCGCTGCCAGCCCGGCCGGCCCGCCGCTCGCCGCAGGTGCGTCGCAGAAGCGCTTCAAGGCGATCATGGTCGACGTAGGTCTTATGCAGCGCCTCTGCGGCCTGCGCGCCGATGTCGAATATGCGCGACGTGACCTGCTCAAGGTCTTCCAGGGCGCCCTCGCCGAACAGTTCGTCGGTCAGGAACTTCTGGCAGCGTCCGGCGGCGAGCTCTACTATTGGGCGCGCGCAGAGCGCGGCAGCACGGCCGAGGTCGACTACCTCATCGACGTTGCCGGAAGGGTGACGCCGATCGAGGTCAAGGCGGGCCCGGCGGGCCGCCTGCGCAGCCTGCGCATGCTCCTCGAGAAGTATCCGCAGGCGGCGCCGGGCGTGGTCGTGTCGGGCGCCGCCTTTGCGACCCTGCCCGAGCAGCAGCTCATCTTCGTGCCACTCTACTCTGCCGGCGCCATTGCGGCCGCCTCATGACGCCCGCGTGCCTACCCGAGAGCCCAGAGCGCGAGCGCTGCCGGCACGGCGGTCCAGCGCTCGCTCACCTGCAACAAACCAACCATTGACCCGCTGCGTCAATCCGCCGCCGGCCCGCTGAGGCCCGCAAACGGATCGACGATCTCTACGCTCGCGCTCACTGCCAGCAGATGCTTGTCCTCGGTGTACAGCACCTCGCGCCACACGACTCCGCCGCCGCGAGGATGAGGGCTTCCCAGATCGTGAGTGGGCTCGCGCCGGTCCGCTCCATGGCGGCAACGACCAGGTCGGCGGACGGAGTGACGATGTGCGCCGCGAGCAACTGACGTGCGAAGCCGGCGGCGACGGCGTGCGGTAGTGGGATTTGCGGCTCAAAGACGTAGACGAGGACGTTGGTGTCGACGAACACTCGCTCGGCGCCGACGCGCGGCTTCATCGCTCGTAGAGCTCCTCACGCGACCAGGTTCCTGAGCCCCAGTGCAGCTCGGTGGCGTCCATGAGCCGCCTGACCTCGGCGACGGCCTGGGCCGCGCGGTCGCCTTCGGCGGCGTAGTCCTCGAGGCAACTCCGCACGTATGCATTCACGGACGTGTCGTCCTGCAACGCCCGCAGGCGCGCCCTGCGCAGCACGTCTGCCTCGACGGTGATGGTGAGATTGGTCTTCATTGTCCGGCGTACCTTCCCAGCTTGAGGATCTGCCGCGCCTCGTCCGGCGTGGCCGTCTCGCGGCCCCACTCGCGCGAGATGCGCGCCACGCGGCCGACGAGCTCGGCGTTGCCCGTGGCGAGCACGCCCTTGTGGTAGAAGACGTTGTCCTCGAAGCCGAGACGCACGTTGCCGCCCATGGCCAAGGCCGTCATGGTCACCGGCATGTGCCAGCGGCCGATGCCGGTGCAGGTCCAGGTGGATCCTGCGGGCACACGGTCGACGAGAAACACGAGGTTGCGCGGCTCGCCGCTCATGCTGCCCGGCACGCCCAGCACGAAGTCCCAGTGCATCAGCGGGCCGGCCGGGCCGAACCTCTTGATCAGTTTGAGGGCGTTGTCCATCTGCCCGGCCTCGAAGATCTCGAACTCCGGGCGCACGCCCTTCTTCTGCATGCGCGTGTAGAACTCTGTCATCAGCGCCGTGTCGTTGAAGAACACGTCGTCGCCGAAGTTGGCGGTGCCGGTGGTAAGCGACGCCATCTCGGGATCGAGCTCGAGCGGCTGCAGGCGCTCGTCGGCGCTCATGCCCATGGCGCCGCCGGTGCTCGTCTGAATGATGATGTCGCTGCGCTTGCGGATCTCCTCGATGGCGGCCGCGAAGACCGCTTGGGCCTGCGTCGGGCTGGCGGCCGCGTCGCGCACGTGCAGGTGGTACATCGAGGCGCCGGCCTCCGCGCAACGCGCGGCGTCGGCGCCGATCTCGGCGGCAGTCACGGGCAGAGCCGGCTGCGCCGCCTTGGTGGTCTCGGCGCCGACCCCGGCGACCGTGATGATGAGTTTGTCCATCTGTCCCCCTCCCGTCGGCCTGCTACTTCTGGTACGGGTAGTGCTCCGCCACGAAGGCGAGGCTCTCCTCCACGACCTCGAGGGCGCGGTCCAGATCTGCCTCGGTGTGGCGGTAGCAGATGTACCAGTGATGATACGGCTGCACAAACAGGCCGCGGCGGATGCACTGCGTGTAGAACTCCGTGCGCCGCTCCTTGTAGTGCTCGTCCGCATGGTCGAAGGTGAGGAACGGCATCGGCGGGATGCCGCTCTTCGTCACCGGCACGCCGCTCTTGTCGACGATCTCGCCGAGGCGCGCGAGGAACTTCGTGCCGCGCTCCCAGATCGCGTCCGGCACCTTCTCGCGCTCGAGGATCTCGAGGCACTTCATGCTGGCCGCCATCTCGAGGCTGTTGGGGAAGTAGGTGGAGCTGAGAAAGGCGTCCTTGACGTACACGCTCAGCACTTCGCGCGCGCCTACCAGCGCGGCAATGGCGTAGCCGTTGGCCATGGCCTTGCCGACCGTGGTGAGGTCGGGGACCACGCCGTAGCGCTCGCTGGCGCCGCCCATGCTGACGCGGAAGCCCGTGCGCACCTCGTCAAAGGTCACGACGGCGCCGTGCTCGTGCGCCAGGTCGACGACCGCCTGCAGGTAGCCGGGCGGCGGCGCGATGATCGGCTTGGCCATCGGGTGGCCGACCGGCGTGATGATGACGCCGGCGATCTCGCCGGGGTTCTCCGCGAACACGCGCTGGAGGTCGGCGATATCGCCGTACTCGAACTCCTCGGTGAGCGCCCACACGGCCTGTGGAACGCCGCCGTGATGCTCCACGCACCAGTCGCCCCAGCCGTGATAGCCGCAGCGCGCGATCTTGTCGCGGCCGGTGTAGGCGCGTGAGGCGCGGACGGCCGCGTTGGTCGCGTCCGAGCCGGTCTTGACGAGGATGGTTTGCTCGCCGCAGGGCATGAGGTCGGCGAGCCGCTGCTCGAGCTCGTTCTGCAGCGGCTGCACGAGGCTGAAGCAGAAGCCCTTGTCCATCTGTGCTTTGGCGGCGTCGTTGATCTCATCCTCGACGTAGCCGAGGATGATCGGCCCGTAAGCGCAGAGCATGTCGATGTACTCGTTGCCGTCCACGTCGACAATGTGGCCGCCGTATCCATGGGAGATGAACACGGGGTACTCGCCGATCACGAAGTTGTAGGGCCGGCGGATGCCGCCGACTCCGCCCGGCGTGAGCCGCTGGGCGTCGTCGAGCATGGTCATCGACTTGAGCAGGTTGAGCTTGGGTGCGCTTTCCACTGGTTTGGTCATCGAGGCTCCTTTCGCAATGCTCGCGCGAGAAAATGCAGGAGGCGGGGACCGGGTCTCAGTCCGCATTCCCTCCTGAGCGCGGCGCCGGCAGCGCCGCGCGCGCCGCGCTGTCGCAGCGTATCGGATACGGCACGCGGTGGCATCCCGCGCGCCTGCAGGGCCCGGGTGGCACGAAGTGGCGCGCGGGCTTCTCAAGCAGGTTCCCCTCGCGGGCATGCGACCCTCGGCGGGTCAAGACGCGAGCAGCGGGAGGGCCGCCGCAGCCGTGGGAGCCGGCGCGGCAGGAGGCCGGCGCGGCGGCGGGGCCGGAGGCACTCACGGCGCCGGCTCCAGCGACGTCGCGCCTTCCTCCTCGTGCTTCCCGAGCAGCACGACGAGGAGCCCGGCGACCACGATGAGGGCGCCGCCGCCGACGGTCCACGCAGAGATCCCCTGCCCCAGGATGAGCAGCGCGTACAAGGGCGCGGAGACCGGCTCGAGGTATCCCAGGATCGAGCTGTGCTGCACCCTGATGCGGCCCATGCCGAAGGTCCACATCATGTAGGCGAGAGCGGTGCAGACGACGCCGAGGATCACGCCGGCGACGAGGTCGCGGGTGGTGAGATGGTATCCCGATCCGATCGTCTGCCAGAGCGCCAGCGGCAGCAGGATGAGTGCGTCCAGCCAGGCCTCCGTGAACACGATGGTGACAGCCGACACGCGCTTCGTCAGGTCTTTCACGACGAGCTGAAAGACGGCGTAGCCGACGCCGGCGGCGAGCCCGGCGGCCACGCCGCCGGCTGACAGCCTGAGGCCTTCGCCGAAAAGGGACGGCGCCAGAATGACGGCGAGCCCGGCAAGGGCGACGGCCAACGCCGGGTAGACGATGCGCTCGGTAGGCACGCGGAGCACGCGCGGCGCGAGCAGCGCCACCCACACCGGCGCCAGGAACTGCAGGAACATGCCGATCGCCACGCTGGTGCCGCGGATGGCGACGAAGAAGAGGAGGAGCGTGAAGGCGTCCACGAGACCCATGACCAGGAGACGCGGCCACACGCCCGGCGCGCTCGCCCCGGCGAGGGGCCTGCGGCGGGCGAAGACCGCGCCGAGCACCAGGCCGGCAGTGGCGAAGCGAATGACGAGGAGGGCGCTCTCGGGGGCGGTGGCCCAATCCACCAGCGCCCCGATGAGGCCCATGATCAAGAACGAGCCGGCGACCAGCAGATAGCCCTGGGCGGCGCGGCTTCTCACGAGCTGCCGCCCGCCATCAGAGCGGCTCCGGCTCGCCGGCCACAGCCGGCGAGGATTCGCCCTCGCCGCGGCCGAACACCACGACGAGCAGCCCGGCGCCCAGGATCAGGGCGCCGCCGACGACCGTCCAGACGGTCGGCATCTGGCCGACCAGAAAGACCGCGTAGAGCGGGCCGGCGACCGGCTCGATGTAGCCCAGCACCGTCACGTGCTCCACGCGCACCCGCCGCGTGCCCTCGATCCACAGCGTGTACGAGATCGCTGTGCACACAACGCCCATGACCGCGGCGGCGATCCAGGCGCGCCCGTCAAGGTGGTAGCCGGTGCTGCCGAACTGCCAGATCGCCAGGGGCAGCACGAACAGGGTGTCGCCGGCTGCCTCGGCCATCGAGATGGTCGACGACGACACGCGCTTGGTGAGCCCCTTCACCGACAGCGTGTAAGAGGCGTACCCGAAGCCTGTGAACAGCGCCGCGAGCAGGCCGACCAGCGAGATCTTGAGCCCCTCGCCGAGCAGGTCGGGCAAGAGGATGACGGTGAGGCCGGCGAGCGCCAGGGCGAGCGCCGCGAAGACGATGGGCTCGCGCGGCGTGTGAAAGACCCGCGGCGCCACCAGCGCGACCCAGACCGGCATCAGGAACAGCAGGAACATGGCGATCGCGACGCTCGTATTGAGCACCGCGAAGAAGTAGAGGAGCAGGGTGAGCGACGACATCGCCGCCATGACGACGAGGCGCCAGGCGGCGCCCGGGCGGCGCCAGTCGGCGATCATCGGGCGCCGCAGAAAGACGACGCCGAGGGCCAGGGCGGCGAAGGCCATACGCAGCGCCAGAATGATCGCCACGGGCGCGCCGGCCCAGGCGACCAGCGGCGCGCTGCCGGCCATGCCCAGGTACGAGACCAGGACGATGCTGTAGCCGAGCGCGTCGCGGCGCGGCGGGCCTGCGGCGGCCGCCGCCGCAGAGCGGGTGACCTCACCGGCGCCGGCGCTCACAGGGGCTCTGCCTCCGCCAGCGCCGCCAGCGACCTCTCTCCCTCGGCGCGCCCGAAGACGACGACGAGCAGGCCGGCGGCGATGACCAGCATGCCGCCGGCGATGGTCCACGGGCCCGGCCGCTGCCCGAGAAGGACAAAGGCATAGACGGGCGCCGCCACGGGCTCGACGTAGCCGAGGATCGAGACGTGCTCGACGCGCACGCGGCGCGTGCCCTCGGTCCAGAGGGCGCGCGCGAGCGCGGTGCAGACGACCCCCATGACGAGGAGCACCACGAGGTCGCGCGTCGTGAAGCGATAGCCCGTGCTCGACAGCTGCCACAGGGCAAACGGCAGCAGGAAGAGGACGTTGAGCCAGGTCTCCGAGAAGGAGACCGTGGTCGATGCTACGCGCCGCGTCAGGTCCTTGGCCAGGAGCACGAGCACGGCATAGGCGAGGCCGGCGCCGAGGCCGGCGGCGAGGCCCGTCGCGGACATCCTGGCGCCGCCGGAAAGTCCCGGCGCGAGGATCACGACCAGCCCGGCGAGCGCCAGCGCGAGCGCCGGCAACACGACGGGCTCGCGCCGCAGGCGAAAGACCCGCGGCGCCGCCAGCGCCACCCACACGGGCATCGTGAAGAGGAGGATCATGGCGACGGCCACCCCGGAGGCACGAATGGAGACGTAGAAGAGAAGCGCCGAGATGGACGACACGGCGCCCATGACGAGAAGCCGGGGAGCGGCTCCGGGACGGCGCCAGTCCGAGAGTATCCGGTGGCGCGCGAACAGCACGGCGAGCGCCAGGCCGGCGAACACCATGCGCGCCAGGAGGACGACGCCGGTCGGGGCGCTCGTCATGTCCACGAGCGCCACGGCGCCCGCCAGGAGCAGGTACGCGGCGACGACCATCACGTAGCCCGCGGAGTCGCGCCGCCCACCCGGCGCCGGGCCGCTGACGGCGCTCACAGCGGAGGCTCCGACTCCAGGTCCCCCTGACCGCGCAGCACGACGAGGATGCCGGCGGCCAGGATGTGGGCGCCGCCGGCCACCGTCCACGCCGCGATGCTCTGACCCAGGAGGACGAGGGCGTAGAAGGGCGCCGCCACCGGCGCGAGGAAGCCCAGGACCGCGCTGCGCTGCACGCGCACCCGGCGTATGCCCCCCATCCATGGGGTGTGGGCGACCGTGATGCACACCAGCCCGAGCACCCGTGCCACGAGCAGGTCGCGGCCTGTGAGCGAGTCGCCCGCACCCACCGTCTGCCAGAGTGCAAGCGGGAGCAGAGTGCTCGCCGGCACCGTGGCCCACGTCACCAGCGTCCCGGACGGGGCGATGAGCAGGTGGGAGGCGGCCACCATCCCGTAGCTCCGGGCGACGCGGCTGGTCATCCTACGAGCTCCGGCTCGGCTTCCTCGCGACCGAACAGCACGACAAGGATGCCGGCGGTCACGATCAGGGCGCCGCCGGCCATGGTCCACCGCGAGGGCACCTGGCTGAGAAAGACCAGGGCGTAGAGCGGCGCGCTCACGGGCTCGAGGTAGCCGACGATGGAGGCGTGCTGCACGCGGATGTAGCGCAGGCCGTCCATGAACAGGCTGAACGCGAAGGCTGTGTTGACCAGGCCGAGCAGCGCCGCCATGAGCAGGTCGCGGCCGCTGTAGTGATAGTGGGCCGCCGAGACGGCGAAGAGCCCCGGCACGAGCATGACGGCGGCGGTGAACGCGCTCTGCGTGAACACCACCGCCGTGCTGCGCACGTGACGCCCGCGCAGGCTTTTGGCGAAGAGCAGGTAGACCGCATACATGACGCCGGCGGCCCAGCCGTAGAACAGGCCGACGGCCGAGAGCTTCGTACTTTCGAGCAGGAGGCCCGGCACGAGAATGACGCCCATGCCGGCGAGACCGATGGCCAGCGACACGTACACGATGCGGTCGGTGGCCTCGCGCAGGATGCGCGGCGCGACGAACGCAAGGTACAGGGGCGCAAGGTACGAGAGAAAGATGGCCACCGCGACACCGGTGGAGCGAATGGCGAGGAAGTACAGGATGAGGTTGAGCGCCAGCGACACACTGATGCCGAGGAGGCGAAGGGGCGCTCCGGGGCTGCGCAGGTCGCGCCAGCTCCCGCTCACGAGCACGACGCCGCCGAGCGCCGCGGCGGCAAACGCCATGCGCAGGAAGAGCAGCATGGTCGCCGGCATGTCGGCGTAGGTGACCATGACGCCGATGGACCCGTTGGCCAGAGAGGCGACGCCGACCTCGAGGTAGCCGCGCAGGCGTTCGGGCTGCGCCGCCGGCGCGGCCGGCGGCCCGGTGGCGGGCGGCCCCGTGGCGGGAGATCCGGCGGCGGGAGATCCGTCTCCGCCGCTCACGAAAGCGGCTCCAGTAGCGGCTCCGTGTCGCCCTTGCCGAGGACGATCACGAGGACGCCGGCGGAAACGATGAGGGCGCCGCCGGCCAGGGTCGTCCACGGCGGCTTCTCGCCGATGAGCAAGAAGGCCCAGAGCGGCGACGTCACCGGCTCGATGTAGCCCAGGATGCCGGCGTGCTCCACGCGCACGTGGCGGATGCCGTCGGTGAAGAGGCTGAAGCACAGGGCCGTGTAGATGAGCCCGCTGACGAGCACGATCCACGTGTCGGTCCAGGTGAGCTGATAGTGGCTGGTGACCGTCTGCCACACCGCCAGCGGCGTCAGCAGCACGACGCTGCCGAAGCAGAAGAAGAGCGCGAAGGTGGTGCCCCGCACGTCCTGGCCCATGCTCTTGATGAGCATCATCGCCGTGGCAAACATGAGCCCCGCAAGCAGGCCGCAGACGATGCCGGGGATGCTGGTGCGGCCCTCGCCCAGCGTCAGGCCCGGCAGGACGAGCAGCGCCATGCCGCCGAGGGCGACGCCGACGGCCACCATGTCGATGGTCTGGCGCCGCGTGCGCAGCACCCACGGCGCCAGCAGCGCGACGAAGACCGGCGCCATGTACTCCAGCGACACGCCCACCGTGACGTTGGCCAGGCGGATGGAGGCGAAGTAGAAGATCAGCTCGAGGGCGACGACGAAGCCGACGAGGATCATGCGGCGGAAGTACCCGGAGCGGCGTACCTCGGCGATACCGCCGGTCTTGAGGAAGATCACCCCGAGGACGATGCCGGCCAGCGCCATGCGCAGCACGACCAGCAGGCCGGCCGGCATCGTCGATACCTGGATGAGCGTCGCGGAGGTGCCTAGAATGAGCGACGCAACGCCGATCTCGGCGTACCCGCGAAGGCGGCGGTCAGGGAGCGGTGCACCTGCGGCGCCCCCCTCGCTGATTCCGCCGCGCCGGTCAGTCGCCGGCGAAGCCGAGTCGACCGGCGAAGACATCCAGGAACCGCTTGTCGGTGGCGAGGTCGAGGAACTCGATACGGTCGCGCAGCCGCGCCATGCGGCGGCGCGCCCGCACGTCGATCAGGGCCATCTGCGCGCCCACGCCGGCGGCGTTGCCGACGAAGGCCACGCGACCTTTGGTGACCGGCGGGAACAGGCCGAGGAACTGCGCGGCGTCGAGGTCGAGGTAGTTGCCGAAGGCGCCGGCGATGAACACCCGGTCGAGCTCCTCGACGGCGACGCCGAGCGTGTCGAGCAGCAGCTCCCAGCCGCTGTGGATCGCGCCCTTGGCGAGCTGCAGACTGCGCACGTCGTGCTGCGTGAACACGATATCGCCGTGCGGCCCGGCGGTGACGAGGTACTCGCGGCCCTCCTCGCCCTGGCGCACGTGGGGGTGCTCCTGCATGCGGCCGCTCCTGTCGACGATGCCGGCGTGGACCAGCCCGGCGAGCAGGTCGACGACGCCGGAGCCGCAGATGCCGATGGGCTCGGCTCCGGCGATCGTCTGGACGTCCGTAACATTGCCGTGGCGCGTGATGCGCACGCGCTCGATGGCGCCGGCCACGGCCTTCATGCCGTTGCGGATCTGGTAGCCCTCGAAGGCGGGGCCCGAGGCGCAGCTCGTGACCGTCACGCGGCCGTCGTGAGCCAGCGCGATCTCGGTGTTGGTGCCGATGTCGATGGCCATGGACGGGCGCTTCTTGCCGGCGAGGCGCGTGGCGGCGATGACGGCCAGCGCGTCCGAACCGACGAAGCCGGCGATGGGCGGCGGAAAGTGCACGCCGCCGTCCGGGTTCATGTCGAGGCCGAGCTCACTCGCGCGCAGCGTGAGCGGCTCGGCTGCGGCCGGCGCGAACGGCGCCTGCCCGAGGCCGACCGGCGAGAGGCCAAGGGCCAGGTGATGCATGGCGGTGTTGCCCACCACGGTCATGTCGCAGACATGGTTGGGGTGGATGCCCTGGCGCTCGTACAGCACGCTGAGGTCGGCGTTGATGCCTTCGCGCACCGCCAGCGCGAGGGCGGCCGTGTCGTTGTGCTGGGCCGCCTGCGCGATGCGGCTGATGACGTCCTCGCCGTAGCGCATCTGCGGATTCTCCACGGCCTCCTGGTCGATGAGGGAGCCACGCGTCAGGTCGAACAGGTAGACGATGACCTTGGAGGTGCCGATGTCGACCGCCGCTCCGAAGAGCTCCGGCGCGTGATGGTCGACGGCGTGCACGTCGATCACGCGCTTGCCGTACAGCGTGGCGATCACCCGCCAGCGCCCGTCGCGGAGCGTCTTAGGCAGGCACATCAGGACCTTGAGCGGCACGTTGACGCCGCCGAGGGCCTCGTCGAAGCGCGCGAGGTCGGAGCGCGCGTCGGCGAGCGACGGCGGCTGCAACTCGACCATCCGCGTGACCACGGCGGGATGAGCAGGGCCGTGATGGAGCCTCGAGGTGGTGAGGATGCGGCGCTGGCCGGCGGTGCCGCGGACCTCGATGCTGACCCGCGCCGAGCGCGGCGATGCCTGGCAGGCCAGGCGCCAGCCCTCGGCGCGCAGCTTCTCGGGGATGCGCTTGAGCTCGCGCTCGGTGGGCGCCGTGAGCTCGCCGGAGCCGACCCTCACGAGGCACTTGCCGCACGTGCCACGCCCGGCGCAGTCGGTGGGGATGTCGACCGCGGCGCGCAGCAGACCGTCGAGCAGCGTCTCCTGTTCGTCGACCGGCAGGGTCAGCCCGATGGGCTCGACGAAGACTTTCGGCATGCCGGCCGCCTCAGACCTTGGCCGGCCCGAAAACACCCGCCATGCGGTTCTTGCGGTCGACGACTTTTTGCATGCGCGCCGCCCACACGTCGGAGAGCGTCGGCTCGGGGCTGTCGAAGAGGCCGGCCACGCCGAGCCGCTTCTTCTCGGTCTCGCACCCCTCGCAGTGACACTCGCCCTCGACGTACTCCTTGGGCTCGGTGTATTTGCTGATCACGCCCTCGTAGTTGCGCAGGATGATCTGGTGCGGGGCCTGGCTGATGACGTAGTTGGGGAACACCGGCGTCTTCCCGCCGCCGCCGATGGCATCGATGATGTAGGTCGGCACGGCGAAGCCCGTGGTGTGCCCGCGCAAGCTCTCGTAGATCTCGATGCCCTTGGCCACGCTGGTACGGAAGTGGGCGGTGCCTTCGGCGAGGTCGCACTGGTAGTAGTAGTAGGGCTTGACGCGGTACTCGACGAGCCTGTGGACGAGCTTCTTCATGACGTTGGCGCAGTCGTTGATGCCGGCCATGAGCACCGTCTGGTTGCCCAGCGGGAAGCCGCCGTCGGCGAGCATGTCGCAGGCCCTCTTGCTCTCGGGCGTGAACTCCTTGGGGTGGTTGAAGTGCGTGTTGATGTAGAGCGGCTGGTACTTCTTGAGCATCGTCACGAGCTCGGGGGTGATGCGCTGCGGAAGGACCACCGGGGCGCGCGTGCCGAGGCGGATGATCTCGACGTGGGGGATGGCGCGCACGCGCCTGATGATGTCCTCGAGCTGATCGTCTGAGAGGACCAGCGGGTCGCCGCCGCTGATCAGCACGTCGCGCACTTCGGGGGAGCGCTCGATGTACGTGATGGCGTTGTCGATCTCGGTCTGACGGACCATGGCCTCGGTGCCGCCGACCAGGCGCCGCCGCGTGCAGTGGCGGCAGTACATGCTGCACATCTCGGTGACCACGAAGAGCACGCGGTCGGGGTAGCGGTGCGTGATCCGCGGCGTCGGCGAGTCGAAATCCTCGCTGACGGCGTCCTTGAGATCCTCATGATGGATAACCAGCTCGGCCGGCGAGGGTGCGCCTTGCAGGCGCACCGGGCAGCGCGGGTCGTCGGGGTCCATCAGCGAGGCGTAGTACGGCGTCACGGAGACGCGGAACTTGCCCATGCAGGCGTCGAGGTCGGCACGCTGCCGGTCGCTGAGGTTGAGCACCTGCTCGAAGTCGGCGGTGGTGGTGAGGCGGTTGCGAAGCTGCCAGCGGTAGTCGTTCCACTCTTCTTCGGTGACGTCTTTGAAGAGCGGTATGTCCTTGTAGCTCCTGGTCATCGTCTATCTCCTTGTCGTGAGGCGCCGGCGGCGTAGCCGCCCCGGCGCCGGATGCATCCGGGCATCGGGCTCCTAGTGTTGCGTTCCTGAAGTCCATTATGCATATTCACACCGTCAGCGGCTTGCCCGTGTAGTTCCAGGCGAAGGGCGTCGCGCTCTCGTTGTAGCACTTGATGTAGTACATGGCCTGGTCG
>Ga0114951_10002399_pt1 | contig 21244 bp, 14 predicted proteins | sample AM7aDNAmetaG_FD_88677 | JGI IMG/M metagenome (GOLD analysis project Ga0114951, IMG submission 88677) | Freshwater microbial communities from Finland to study Microbial Dark Matter (Phase II) - AM7a DNA metaG | ecosystem: Environmental > Aquatic > Freshwater > Lake | place: Finland: Lake Alinen... | reverse complement strand
CTTCCAAAAAGATCAAAGTTTATGTTCCATTGTAAATTGATAAGGCATGCGCGTATCAAAGATGTCCCGTGATCTTTCTGCTCAGCGGGATTAAATCCTTGGTTTATCAGCTCGATTAGAAAATCGGCTTTGTCAGCCCGGCATGCATTGCACAGCAGGTCATGAGCAATTGGATGATCGGGGGTTATTTTGATTTGTTTCAGCTTGAAAATATCAAAACGATGGTAGAGAGCCGCATACTCCAGAGCGCACATATCCTCTTCTTCCGGATCGGGCGATGCACCAGGTGTATCCGGCCCTTTGGCAAAGGGGTCAGCTCCGGCCCACAGCAAAAGGGAAACCCATTTGAGGCTACCCTCTTTACAATGGTGGCGCAAAGCAATGTTTACCTGCTCCTGAAAGCTGGGAAATTGATCTTTATACTTTTTAAAAATGCCAAGAGTGGTTCTGATTTTCCAGCACAGCGCTGCAGCAAGTGGATGGCCGGTTTCGACATCCGCCCCGTTTTCAATAAAGTATTCCATAATTACAGGGTCCCAGGTATCAAAAACCAGCCCCATATCAACTGATTTTATATCTGCGCCGTGCTCTATGAGCAACTTGATCAAATCAAACCTGCGGCTGTCCAGGGCATGCTGGAGGGCATTATAGGCGTCATCTTTTATAATTGCGCCGGCGTCCAGCAGTATCTCTGTAAGGCTATGGAACCCCTTGTCTATGGCTATTTTCAGAGGGCTTTTGTAAGGCGCTTTTTTCTCTGGCTTCTCCGGCGGGTTTATTGACTTTCCGGCGGCAATCCAAGCCTGCGCTTCAAAAAGCTTGCCCTGCTTGCACAGCTCGACTAAGGGCTTAATATCATCATAATCTTTAGACCGTGTGTGCAAGCTTATCTCCATGTGTTGCTGTCATCATCTTCATCATCATCAACGTCGTCATCATCGTCGTAATTATCGTCCTCGTCCTCACTCTGAGGATAATTTTTATCATTCCTGGGTTCCTCTATAACTGAAGGCGGGCTGACAGCCAAGGGGTCTAGGCGGACTACCTGATCAAGAGCCCACTTGATCCATTCCTGGTAATGCTCCTCTGCCACATAAGCAGTGTTGCCTTTTTGGCGCTCGCTATCAACTGCGACAATGAAATCGCGGACCAATTTGCTTTTTTTATAATTCTCGGCATCGGCAATCAGCTTATTAACGCGCGCCTGCTCCTCACGGATTTTGCGCTCAAGCTCTAGGCGCTGCCGCTTCTGCTCTTCCCTTTGCCGCTCCATTTCAAGCCTGAGCTGCTCCTCTTCTTCCTCCTTTCGGCGATACGCTTTCTTCTGCTCGGCTATTTTAATGAGGCCGAGCACAAAAGAGTCCAGGCTATCCTCAAGTTGCCTCCGCTTAGTGTCATGAAAAGTCTTGCGACAGTTGTAGGTTTCCCAGTAGCTTGTTTCTTGTATGCTCAGGCACAAGTTGCCTGATGGACCGCGAATACGGTCAAAGCGACTGTGGTTAAACTGATAGCTCCCTTCCAGATTAAGTTCCTTGGACGGGACCGTACGGCTGACAAATTCCTCACTTAGCCCGAACTTAAGCCAATAATCCTGTATTTGCGCCTTGGTCGAGCCATCCTCATGGGAAACTGCAAACCCGCGCTCTATAAGCCCTTTTATCAGGGCATCAAAAATTCTGAGCGCTCGACTTAAGGTTTTTTCCGAAACCCGAATATCCAGGCACTTTTTATCCTTGGGAACGAGTATTCCGTCATCATCGGGCTTGCACAGCTCAAGAATTTCCCTGGAACGGCTCACAAGCGGATGCGGGTCCCTTAAAGACTTTGCAACAACAATGGGCGGAAAGGTTTGAACGCTTTCAGCCTGCTGCAAGTTGCCAGAATGAGCTTCTGAGCCAAAGGGGTTCACTGGCGAGGGGGTAATCGTAATGGTTGTTTCTGAAGATGTTTTAGGCAGGGGGATTCTCTTTAGCTGCTGGCCGGCCGCTTTTTTCGCCCAATAGCCAATACCCGGCACTGGGATTTTATGCCGCTTACATATTTTCCTGAGGCCATTGTCCGACAATCCAAACCTTTTGGATAATTTCAAAAGCGATTCTGACCAAACCAATTCATATAATTCTTCCCGTTTTAGGGTGATTGCTTCAGGGCCAAACATGACTCTATCCTCTTCTAATTGCCTTTAATAAAGGCACAGTCTCACTTCAGGTCAAATTCTCAAAGAGATTTTAATCCGACTACCGATAAACTGCTAGTGCAAAGCAAGCTGTCGGCTTTCGGGTGGTGGAGCCATCAAGAGAAGATGATCAAGGATTCCAAGGCTGATTTGTGGGTTCTCATTTTACTCACTGATTTTAAGAGCCAATGATTTTTTACGGGCGCCCAAAAGGACAAAAAAACGAATTACAAAACAGCCTTTGCCGGTTGGGAAAAATCAATTTCGGCATCTCGTTTAGCGATATGCCCGGCACGTCGGGCTTTTCCCGCAGGACTTGCTCTATAAATAAAATTTCAGCTTAAAAACAAACTACGTGACAATTTTATTAAAATTTGCAATAAACGTTTTAGGGTGCATCTTTGATATTGCAGGGTTTTATTGTTTTAATATGGCACCGCCGCGCTGCGCGCTCAGGAAACGCGAGAGGGCTAAAGGGTGCTCACAGATGACTGAAAGTTGAGTCACGTCCGAAACGCAAAATAGGATTCACAGCCAAAGAAAAGCGCGCAGTGTATGCGGTAAAACAGAAAAGGGAAATGCGAACGGTGTGAACTAGACAGGGGGTAGTGATCCGGAATTAAAGTGGAAGAAATTTAACCAATTCAACACCCCTCCAATTGGTTCCACAATAAAATAAGGACGTGTAAAATGTATGAAGAAAAGCTGCTTGCATCGGTTGTAGTTTTTAGGGAACTCTACGATAATGATAAAGATATATACGACGTAATTGCTGAATTTATAAAGTCTGTAATCCAATTCGAAAAGAAATGGTCATTTAATGTAACAGAAATTTCACAGTTCATGAAGCAGCACTTCGACTTTAACATCCCTGATGCCGTCATCAAAACCACACTGAAAAAAAGACTTAAGCGTGACTCCCTTGTTTCGATTGACCGATCTGGACTCTACATTGTTAATTCAAGCCTGATGACCTCATCTTCCGAATTAATAAATGACTTTGAGCAGACGAAGGGTATATATTCAAAAATCATAGATGAACTATTTGAATACATAACAAGCAAGATCGGATCTGTAATAACTGATGCTGAAAAAAGGCAAATTGCAGATGACCTGAATGATTACTTGCTAAGTATTGGGAGCACAGGAAAGTCTTCCACCTTTATTAGCTCTTTTATTATAGAAAATCAGGAAAAACCCAATTTCAAGGATAACCTAAATGCAATAAAAGAAGGTTTGGTTCTTTACAATGGAGTACGATATTCTTCTGACTTGAACGAAATAGGCGCATGGAATAGTGATTTAACGATCTATCTAGACACTGAACACCTCTATAATGCATGTGGTTACAACGGTGAACTTTACAAGGAAACATTTGATGATTTTTATAAACTGATTTCAGAGGTAAACAGGAACACTTCAACTCGGGGCGGTAGGAAGAAAATTTATCTAAAGTATTTCAAGGAAAGCAAAGACGAAGTCGATGGTTTTTTCTATGTCGCTGAGTGCATAATTGATGGAAAAACCTATCTTGATCCATCAAAAACAGCCATGCAATATATCTTGAACGGCTGTAAATCAAAAAGTGAGATCATTACAAAAAAAGCAAAATTCTATACGGAATTGAATAGTCTGGGTATCGAACAGGAAGAGCATCGGAATTATTATTCAGATATAAAATATAATCTTGATGATCAAAATACCCTTGAGTCGCTCGAACAAAGTTGTATTGGCACAGAACACAGATTTAATAAGGATGGTTGCATTCATTATCTTAAATTATTCACCCGAATCAACGCCCTGAGAAAAGGAGTTAACAAAATTGGTTTTGAAAAAATCGGATATATTATAATGTCGGGAAATGGTATCGCACATTTTGTTGCGCATCATTTTCATATCAAAGGCGAACACGAAACTCCATTTGCGACCAATATCGATTTCATTACTAACCGGCTTTGGTTTAAACTCAGCAAGGGCTTAGGCAGCAACTTTTCGAAACCTAAGTCTTTCGATGTAATTACAAAAGCGAAATTGATATTATCTTCTCAAGTCAAGAACACTGTAGCAAATAAATTCTCAATACTTACAGAAGAGTTTAATCAGGGAAAAATATCTAAAGAACAGGCAACTGCGATAAATGCTGAATTAAGGCTGAAGTCAGTGAAGCCTGAGGATATAACCCCTGAAAATATTACAGAAACACTTAAATTTATTGAGGAATCGAGTATTGAAAAGCACCTGCGCGAAAGGAGCTTACTACTTGATAAAGTTAAAAAGGGTGATGCAGCCATACAGGAGTTAAATCGAAGAAATCTGGTCGAACTACGCAGTAAAAAACTTCACGCCAAAAAGAAAATAAGAGCATCCTATATCATAGCAGCAGGGTTGTATTGCTTGGGGATATTTTTGCTATTTGCAATCGGTATTGTTTTCTTAACATGGATAAGAAGCGGTACTGATTCAGTATTGTCCATTTTATCAGCTATTCTCACATTTGTCTTGGGAGTTATTCCCTTGGTTAGGATCAAGCCGTTTTTTAAATGGCTAAGGAAACGCGCAATAAAAACTTATAAAGCAAAAATCAAAAATTTAATGATTGATATGAAAAACGGGACAATGTTGAATTAATCGGCCCTGTCATTGTAACAATTCCCATTAAAAATAGTGCTGTCTCACACATACTTTAGGCAAGCCATGACCATAAGGAGAGAAACTTTTCTGGATTTATGTACAGATATATTACAGTAAATGGACTCGATGTAGCGCTTTAAGTTTCCCTGCTTAAATAATATGTCTAAGGTAGTAATAGGCCGTGCATTGATTTTTTAGCGCCTTCAATCAACCATTTTTTGATCAAAGGATTGGGGATGCCTTCTGCGGTTATCTTGCCATATGTGCCGGCAGATTCAATTTGCAGATCGCCAAAGCCGAAGAGTTCACCCCACAAGCTGTAGCTCGCGGTTATATCCTCGATTTGTTCCAGAAAGATGGACATAAATCTTTTACCCAAGAAGCCGCGACTTTTGACCACGCGAAAGTTGGTTAGATAGAAGCGGTCAAAAAGCCAATCCAGATAAAAGACTAAAATGGCAAAAGGAAAGACGACTCCTGAAAGCAAAAAGCATACACCGTTTAAAGAAGTAAAAGATAAATACGGGCAGGCATAGAGTTCGTAGAAAAGCCACATCAGGAGAATGCTTCCGCAGCGAAGAAGAAGAAAAATCCAGTGCGGGTTGGTTTTAAAAAGGACTGTTTCATCGGGGAACAGGAGAAAGGGGGTGTTAATAGAAGAGCCGTTGGCCATATGTTTGATTGTCTTTAAGAGAGCTTTTAAGCTCCCGTTTAATTAAAATTTCTTTTTCGACTTGGGCTTTGGGTCGGGCGTAAAGTTTCCGGCAGTTTTCGATGATTGCGTTTCTGTTTTCATATCTTTCGTTGCACGGGGGCAGGGTTACGGCGCTGAAGGGTTTGGAAGTCACGCCGTCGATCATGAGTTTTAAATAGATTTGGTGATTGGCGAGATTGATAATATCCTCCTCGTTAAAGACTGGAAAAAATTCACGCTCTAGGATGTGAGCGTCTTCTTGCCCGAGACGAAAAGAAATGAGGGTGCCGGTATTTCCGAAAATTGAATGACGGATGCTTTCATCCAATTGTTCCAGATATTGATGGGCCAGAATTAAGCTCAAGCGGTACTTCCTGGATTCGGAAAGCATATTGGCGAAACTTTGAGTGATGAAGCTTTGGACTTCATCAATATATAGATATAACGGTTTTCTGTTTTCTTCGGGCATATCAGAACGGCTGAGTGCTGCCAGTTCAAAGCTGGTGGTAAAAAGCGAACCGATAAGCGCACACATATCTTCTCCGATTTTTCCTTTGGCCAGATTCACGATTAAAATTTTCCCTTCATCCATTATCTTTCGGAAATTGATGACGCTTTTGCTTTGCGCGAAAATGTTTCTAAGCATCGGAGTAGTGAGAAATTGCCCGACTTTGTTTTGAATCGGAGAGACGGCATCCGCTTTAAGCCAGGCGGAATATTTATCAAATTCTTTTTGCCAGAAATCTTTTATTTGAATCGTTTCAACTTTTTGCAAAACATTATTTCTAAAATCTTTGTCGCTTAAAAGTTGTTGCAGATCAAGAAGCGTACTGTCGGGATATTCAAGCAAAGTGAGAATGGCATTTCTTAAAATGTATTCCATCCTTGGCCCCCAAAATTCGCTCCAAATCTTTTTCAAGACGCTGATCAAATTTGAAGCAATCAAATGACGATGATCCGGATTTATATTTTCCAAAGGATTAAAGCCAAAGGGAAATTCCTGATCGGCAGGGTTTAGATAAATCGTGTCTTTGATTCTTTCTTTTGGGATGAAATCAAGGAGGCTATCGGAAAGGTCGCCGTGCGGGTCAATTACCGCTACACCGTTACCGTCTTTAATATCGGAAATGATCATGTTTTTAAGAAGCGTTGTTTTGCCGGTGCCGGTTTTACCCAAGACATACATGTGACTGGTGCGGTTTTTTTCTTTGATGCCAAAGCGTTGTTCCAGGTCTCTAAAATCGGTAATGGCTAAAGGTGTAATTTTATTTGTTCCCATAAGTTTTCTTTAATTTTATCGGTCGTTTCATTTTCTAAAAAGGGAGATGAATTGTCCCTTTGGGGAAAATACTTCCTTCTACTGGGGGCCTTAAGAACGAGGTAGGCTAAAAACAAAAAGTCTTTAGTTCTTAAACAACTCAATACAAGGAGGACCGAAAAATGGCAGAAGAAAAAACTGTAAGACGTTTAGAAATTCATTTGCCGGACGGCGCATTACTGGCGACCGTGGTTATCTCGGAAATCGGCAGTGTGAAAACACCTGAGCCGAAAAAAGATGAACCCAAGACGGAAGGGAAAGGCAATGGCGGGAAGAACGGAGATGCTTCCATGAGCGACGCTCAGAAGCGTTATCTCTTCCGGCTCCTGGCGGATCAGGGAATTGAAAACGACGCGGCTTTTGAAGATTTAAAAAAGCGCTTCAAAGTCAATTTCCTGAACGAAGTTACCAAAGCTGATGCCAGCCGGGAAATTGAAAAGCTGGTGGCAGCGCAGAAAGGGGGTGTTAGCCATGCTTATTAAGCATCTGAGCAAGAGCCAAATCTTTCTCTATACCGAATGCAGTTTGAAATATAAATTCCAGTATGTCGATTTATTGCCCCGGCCTTTTATATCCTCAGGCATGGCTTTCGGCAGTTCGGTGCATGCGGCTTTGGAATGGCTGCATAAAGAAAAACTCAAAGGCGAGGAAGTTTCCTTTGAAAGATTCGTGAAAATTTTTGAAGCGGATTGGTATAGCCAAAAGATTGATACCGATCTGCGTTTCAAGAATGGCGATACCTGGGAAACTTTAAAGCTCAAAGGTAAAGAAATTTTGAGTTTGTATTTCAATGATCCGATCAAGAAAGTGGTGGCCGCTGAATATGCCTTTGAAGTGCCGCTGATAAATCCACGCACCAAAGAGGAGCTGGATATTCCCTTGAATGGGATTATTGATGTGATTGAAGACGGGGATGTGGTCGGGGAATTTAAAAACACGGCCAAGGCGATTGACGCAACAGCTCTTTTAACCAATCTCGATCTGACCGTTTACGCTTACGCCTACTGGATGCTTTTTAGCAAAGAAGTCCGGGGGTTGAAGATTATCAATTTTATAAAGAACAAAACGGCCAAGAAAGAGACTCTGGAATCATCCAGGGGGATGAAAGACTTTGAACGGCTTTTCTGTCTGGCACAGAAGGTTTTACAAGGCATTCGGTCCAGCCTTTTTTATCCGCATGTCAATTTTATGTGTGCGGATTGCGAATATGTCCCGCAATGCCGGGAGTGGCAAGGGAATTGAAAATTCAAAACCCTCAAAGGAAGTAGTCAATACTGCTTCCTTTTTACATTTTTAACTTGATGCAAAATTGGGATGATAATAAAGGGAGTTTTAAGAACTTTATCCGAATTTACTTATTTCAGGGATTTTCATTGGCATCTGATTTTTGAGCAGTTCAATTTCTTCGTCGGTCACGCGCAGAAGACGTTTATTAGAAAAGATTTTTGGGTATTCTCGGGCAAGTTGTTCAAGGTCATCCGCTGTTGGGCCAAACATAAAAAGATGCAAGCTCATGACCTTAGACTTTTTGGGGTCTTGCATCCTGCTGTATGTAGAATCTCCAAGTATCACAGGAGCACCATCGACAGTATTACCGCGCTCGATAATAGTTCTTAGCAAAGTGAAATCAGGAGTCTTGCCGAACTGTGGGGTGCGCTTTTCGTAAATCTTTTTTGATTGTTTCATACGCTCCCTCAAAATAAAGCCATTTCAACATCACATGGTCTGAATTTTGATTTTATTTTATTATCGTTTTGATCAATATCAGAATATGTAGCCCCCTGAGCATTGAGCTGTCCAGCTTCCCTTTTCAAAAAGGACACATAGTTTTCATTGTATTCTGTCATATTTTTTTTTACGTCGGTGATATATCCATCTTCACGCAGGCTTAGATGCGTTATACTCTGCGGGTTGGTATAATTGCCCGCTACGCGGCTATCCATAATGCCAAATTCTTCCGGATAAAGAAATCTCAAGAAGGCAGTTGCCGTGGGTATCCGAACCCCACCAATCTTAAAGGCCTTCAGGCTTTTTTCGTTATAGGCATCTATAAGCAGTTTATGCGTATCATTACCCCACTTACTCAATACATTAGTTGTCTTGAGGCCAGCTCTACCTCCCTGCGATGACATTTTCCAATGCACAATTGTACATGTAACATGCTTAATGTTTTCCAAATGGGCTCTTGTCCATTGAGCATTGCTGATTGCATGACTGCAATCCAGAAAAACTGTTTGGCATATTATTTCAAATTTTCTCAGGTTAATTCCATGACCATATCTGGGTGGAATATTTGCAGGGTAAATTCCTTGAAACTTACCAACAAAGGGCAATGTCCCGGTCTGCAGGATGATAAAGTCTACATCAGGATCGTTGTAGCTGTATTGCTCCCGTCTTTTAATGTAATCGGCAACAGATAATAACAGCATAGCCCACAATCAAAGATTTATACCCTGTTCATTAAGCACACTGTATCGACCCTAAAACCTCTGTCACATATTGTCGTGGCAAATCCCAAAATTTGGCCCCATCAACTATCAACTTCTTGTATTCCTGATTTGTCAAAATTTCATCTTTCGATTTATTTACTACTTCATACGCCGTTGCTTTCAGGGAATTGGTTGTTTCAACCTCTTGCAGCACTTCAATTTCTATAGGTTGATAAGCGTTATTAACTCTGCCAAGCTTATAACCTTCTGCTTTATTAAGTTCTTTTATATCTTCTTCGGAATCAATTCTATAAATAACACCCCAGACTTCATTACCCGCATCAGGCACAATATCAGCAACACCACATTTTCTCCTAGATGAGTAGTGGGTAAGGGCAAGTCTGTAATTTTTTAAAACTCCTTTGCCAACAAAGACTGCCGAAGGGCATCTTTGCCTCATTTGACAACAATCCAGATTTGAACCGTAGGCAAAATATAACATTACTTTATCACTCGAACTCCGCATTTTTGAATTTCAGCACATTGCAGTTTTCCTTTACTGAACGCTGTGTGCCATCATCAAACCCGGCAGCCGAATTGGCCTGTATTTCAACAGAAATTGTTACATTTACCCCCGCCTTTGAAGTGAACTGCAGCACGACTTCATCGACAATATCGGCAAACTGTTTTTTTGCATGGATCGGGTCAAGCTCGATACCGGCATAAAACTGATGCTTGCTTAGTTGCGGTGGGTTGACATTCGGAGGCCCTTCGCCAAGTTTTCCAGGGGGAGTAGGTGTTGGCGGTGTATATGTTGGCTCATTTTTTTTTGCAGCTTCTTCAGCCGCTCTTTGAGCTTCTTCATACTGTAAGGCTGTGCTTGGCTCAATCAGCAATAATGCACTATCTAGCAACGGTGTTGTTGCCTTACCAAAGCTGAACCCCATATATTTGCCATCTTCCTTGCCGTAGGCTATACCAAAAAAATCTTTGTTTGCCGTGCCTGCGGTCAGGGTTTCCCGGTACACGCTATCATTTTTTAGTCTTGGCAGGTACAAATAGCAGGCTGTCTTCTGCCACACATCAAGAGCTGCGACTTCTTTTATATCATCCTTCCAGAACCAGTTTTTAAGCACATTATGAAGGTGAATGGGTGCCCATTGCGTTATCAACAGCTCATTGTCCTTGAGTACACGCTCAATCTCGCGCGCTAAATCTTGGGCGCTTGAATTTAGCGGAAAATTTTCCCACTGTATATCTGAGACCCCTTTGCCCGCTTTGGCCTCCTGAACGGGTGCAAGTAGAAACCTATATGTTTCAACAATCATACGCTGGAGGGCTTTTTCTGCATCTTCAAGGCTTTTTGTTGCTTGCCGTGTTTGATGCTGATCAAGATTGAGCTTCATTTCTTTGCTGTCATTCAGGATTGATCGCCAGGCAAGCATTGACCGAACCTGATCTCTTAAGCGGGGCACACTGTCATGGTCTGCTGCAAGAAATAGCAAACGGTTCTGCTTTTGCCGTGGCTGATCACCGCGACTTTTTAAAATCTCAGTTGCCCGCTCTAGTGCAAAGCCCTGATTTGTTTTATTAAATGACGCATCAGGCGGCAGCACCACCAGACGCAAATACCAGTCATCAGGCACATCACCGCTTGTTGTGAACACATGAATGCCGTCAAATAGACCTGTAGTAATGGTTTTCTGCATCCTTTCGCGCATCGCCGGGAAAACGTCTTCTTTATCCTGAAATCGCCGTTTGCGCTCTTCCATTTCTTTACGCAGATTGGGTCTTGTATCAAACCAGTAGCGGTCATTGCCGCTGTTAAGATAATGCAGCCGGTCGGTAAGCCTGTGCAGAGCGTCTTTAAACACGCCGGTCTGTTGTCCCGGCTGGGCGCATCCCAGCACTACCCGCATGGCTTCCAAGCCTCGCACCATCTGACTTGCTGTTGTCGGGGCGCTGCCTAAAAATATTGCCCGTGCTGTTCTGCGGCAGGCCTGCACGCTGCCAAAGCGCGTATCCTGATTTTCAAGCTCCGTTGTTTCTGCCCGCTCACCGTCAATGTCGCGTTCCACCACAGGGTCCCAACCCTGCGGCAGATAATAGATTGCCTCGTTGCGAATATCAGCGTCATACAGCGGGAGGCTGCCGGGCATAATCATAAGATCATTATTATTGTCTTTCCACAGGCGATGAATCACCTTGGCCATGAGCTTGAGTACGCCGCGCGTTCGCTGGAAGTTGTCAAGCGTTGACCAGTCTTCATACAGCCGGTCAAAAACCTCGGGGTGAATGGGGTAGGCCTGCACTAGGCGTTCAAAATACCTGCTCTCCTGTGTCTCTTTGGGGAAATCATTTTTGTTTTCGGTATAATAATCGGCGAAAGCACGGCATGCTATTTCAACGGCCCTTTTGTCTCGCACGTTTTCAAAGAGCCGACGGCGCACGATTTCAAAGGCCTCTTCCGTTGCCACCGGCTTCCACAGCGCCTGCACCCGGCCAAAATAATGCTCCAGAGCTTTTAACGCATTAATACCACGCTGGCTGCCTGCTTCTTTGTCGGACTCGGGCAAAGATGCCAGCAGCACCGCCGTAGGCACGGCTTTCAATCCTTCTGTGAGTGCCTGCACAAAAGAAAGGTTTGAATCATAACTGCCGCCCGTCAGTGCTTTGCCGTCTTCAAACTGGCGAACGTATGCAACAAGCTCGTCCATAAGAATTACACAGGGGGCATAGTCATCAAGCAGCTTGGCAAGCTCCTTTTTGCCCGGCGAAGTGCCGGAGGTATCGGCATCTTTAATGCGGTCATAACCCGCCTCGCCGCCAAGCTGCCAGGCAAGCTCGCCCCACATGGTATTAACAGCTACCTTGCCGTGCTTCCTCGGCATATTTGGAGACAGTTGGTTCCCGTCCAGCACCACAATACGCGCCTTGGGAAGCTCCGTTATGCCTGCGCCGTCCAGAATGGGAGAAACACCCAGCAAATCACTCACCGCCGCTTCACCTTTGGCAAGGTGATATACGGCAAGCATGGTATGTGTCTTGCCGCCACCGAAGGCTGTTTGAAGTTGAATTACCGGATCACCACCCTGGCCCGAGAGCCGCTTCACCACCGAATCAAGCAGCAGTCGCATGCCTTCAGTGATAAATGTGCGCTGATAGAAAAGCGCCGGGTTTTGGTATTCAGCAGTTGCCGTGCCGTCATGCACGCGCGACAGATCGGCTGCAAACTCCGCTTGTTGGAATGTGCCTTTCAGCACGTCTTCATGAGGAATTGCAATTTCCCGCCAGGGCTTCAGGCTCATCTTTTTCCCTCCTAGTTGCTTTGCAGCATAAATCCAAATTTATTTACGATCAGTTTTTTGCGTTCTTCTATAAAAAGCTCAAAATTTTCCAGCTTCCAGAGTTCGGGGTCATTAGGAATTAAATGCATATTCAAATAATTTCGATGTTCCTCATCACTTGTGAAACGAGACCTCGCAAACCAGTCAGTTGGCGGAGTGGCATTTTTGCTGCTAAAACCGTTTTCCTGAGCCGTCAAAAGCATACAATTTGCGATTTGATCACGCTGTTCAGCCCGATAGTGCATGATATTTCTTTTCCCTGTTTCGGGGTTTGCATCTTTTATGCTTCTTAGAATACTTTGCGGGAATATATGATCAACTTGTGGACCATTATCATTCAACACTGGCGTATAGTTGAAATCCTTGTACCAGTAATTGAAGAACAGATGAATACCTCTTGCTCCGTATGACTGACTTAAAATGACATCTGGAGTAATCTCAAGGCTACGATTGTCTGCACGGATAACACCAAAAACTTCTGTTAAAATAAAATTCTTCTGTTCATTTATGTTTCTTATGATTTTGTCAATAAGGTTATCCGGGTTCCCGCCAAAAACCTGGGTTATAAGCGAACGCAGTAAATATTCCTGAAGTGCAGGCACTGCGGCAGTAAATTGCTGCGAATAGTGGTATCTAAAATAAACAATAGGAATGAGGGCCAAGTATGAAGGTATTGCCTTATCCGAGCGAATGTAGGTCTTAGAAGTAATAAAATCTCGTACAGACTTAATTGCTGCAGTTATTTCATCCCATTTATTGCTAATTTCTTCTTTTGTCGAGCCGTCGCGAAATTTTGCCACATCATATCTTGCGCCTTTATCAAGAAGGGTAAGGCAGGTCTTTAAGATAAAATCTCTATCAAAAGCAAAATCACCTTTATTTAAATCTTCCAGTAGAGATTCCATTGCACCGTCCGCTTCTTCCCAGCTTGATATAAGAAGCGAAAACAGAAGGTCTGATTTGCCGAGCTTTGTTCCTCCCGAGTTGGCTCGGATAAATATTTCAACCACATCGTTTTCTCGGTAGGCATCGGGTTCATCAATATCGTCCAACTCCTGATAAGCTATGTTTTCGTCTTGGGAGAACTCCTGTCGAGCACGGTCAAGATTATCAAAAATTTTGTCCTTCTGTTCAGCAGATACAGGTTCGGGGGCGAATAGAGATATTTCTTCTGCAAGCTTTCGAGCAGTAAGAGATTTGGAAACAATGTCCTTGAACTTTACAAAAGGCCATTTGGCCCGATCAGCAGTTAAAAACTGAAAACGATAACGTATATCTTCAGGTGCCACCAAATCGCCACTCAGCACGTCAAAATAAAGCTCCTTGCCTTCATAGCTTCCGCAAAGCCCAATATAGAGGCTTTGCAAACGCTGTTGCCCATCAAGCACAAGTCTTTTTATTTTAGTGTTTGATGGCACATAAAAATCTGTAAGCCGTAAATCTGATTTCCAGTTATCCAAAAACTTCCTGTGTTTAATTTCGTTCTTTGTTCTCCAGATTAAAAATGTGCTAATAGGGTACTGCCGCATGATGGAGTCGAAAAGCTTTTCAATCTGAGCCTCACTCCATACAAACGGCCTTTGTATGTTAGGCAACCAGAAACCGCCATCTGCTTCTGCATTATTCAAATGGTTTATCATTTTGCGGATGGTATCTTTTAGATTTTTCATTACGGTCTTTCCTTCATACCAAGTTCAGGTTGCGTGCCCACATGTCCAACTTCTAGCGAGGCTTTTTCTATGGCCTGCCAGGAGGCAATGAGTTCGTTGTAGGCGCGGGCGTCTTCGGCCCAGCCTTTGCGCTCACACAGTGTATAGAGCCGGTATGCGAGCTGTCGGATTGATTCCATGCGCGAGGGCATTTTTGCAAGCAGCCGCCCCGATTCTGTTTCACCGCCGCTTTGCAGCGTACGGATCAGGTGATGCATGGCCTCCCACACCGGCGTGCGAGTATCGCTTTCCGGATTCCAGTCGGTGGGGTATTCGCCGTAGCGCAGCAGGCGCACATCACCTTTGCCAGATTCAAGCACTCCGGCCTGTTGCACGCCATCAACACTGGTGCCTTTGGCTCGTGCCAGCACATCGGCTTCGCCGAACCTGCCCTCGCTCCAGCCATTGGTTTCAAACCAGTGCAGGCAAAACTGTGTGTCATGGTCGAAATCATCTTCAGCAAGAAAACGATTGATGAGGGTGAGGGCTGTGCGCACGGTCATGGGTGTGCCGTCTGCCTCAAGAACAGCAGCATATTTTGAAAATATGGCCATGCCCGGACCTATAATGGCCTGCGAAAGGTCAGTGGCAGCCACAGGTGAGTTAATTCCGCCGGAGGTCATTTCAACCAATGCTTCAGGTAGAGTTGTATTAAGTTCTCGGATAAACTCACGGCGAGAGACAGATGGAGCATTTGGATTGCGCTTGCGGCAGACTAAAATAATGCTAGAGGCAAGAGCATTTGATTCCTTGCCTCGCATTCGCTCTGCTCTTTCCGTATGCATCGGCCATGTTCCGGTTATTGCAAGCTCGGCACGTAGAACAGCCTCTAAAAAAGTTTCCCATCCGGTGGAAGAGGTTCCCTCTTTGCCCGTTTCTGCTTGTTTGAAGGCATAATAAATGGTTACAGGAAATGCAGGATGTGCATTTAAGGCGATATTATGCATTGCGTTGGTCATTCCAGACAGAAAAAATTGCTCAGCAGGATCGCGCCCACCTTGTCGATATGCCGCAGCGACTAATTCCTCTTCTTTAGGTGTTGCAACCGTAGCAAACAGGGAAGGAAAAATTGACTTGAGCGAACGTCTGAGTAACCCGTAAAAAAAATCAGACAAATCCGCATATGGCACATTGTCATAGTATGGTGGGTCTGTAGAAATAATTACATTAGAAGTTACATATTTTACAGTTCTCGCATCTGCTTGGATTACATGACCAACACCTCTTGCATTCATAGACTTCTCTACTGGGATTGCGATCCAACCTAATGCAGTCTCAATAGTCAGGTTACCAAGTAGCGGATTTGGTTCTGGGAAATCCCACGTCACAGGAATGGCCTGTCTACCAAAGCCATGTGCAATGTTTTGATTTGTTGCATTCCAAATAGCAAAAGATACAAAAAATCGAGAATACTGAGAGATTGCCATGCCTAAATACATTGCTATAGCATCAGCATAGGCTGTTGCTTTTGTTCCGCCATTTTCTAGACCCCTGCCATCATCCGCCCAACCGGCACTCAATACATCCTTCCTTATCTTTTCTCTTGATTCAATCACGAGATCGGAAAAAGTCTCCAGAGCCATGAGTTCGCGCGATGTAAAAAGACTACCATAAGAGCTAAACCCATATAGGATTGGTGTAAAAGCCCGTGGATCATTGGGCATTGGTATTTTGTGTTTCCATGATGGCTCAATATTAGTTATGGATTCCATCTCTCTGGTTGGTGACAAATACAAATTGCCACGGTTCCCTTCGGCTACAATTGCCATAAGACGAAGACCCAACCCCCCCGATGTGCCTTGGTTTCTAATGTGTTTTGAGTCAATAGGTGAATCGGAAAGTAAACAGCGAAAATTACCACCCCGTGCTAATTTTGTTCCAAAATATGCATATTCCGGTGGTTTACCCAAACGCACTACAAATCTGTACGAATCGCCTGCTTTTATTGGTTCTAGCCAAACCTCTTTTCCGGTCTTATTAGAAAGAACAAACGAAGTCACAAGTGGTACGTCTTGATGGGAAAAAGCAGGATTAGGACTTTTTACGGTGCGCGCCCAAAGCCAGGCAGTAACCGTGCGTTTCAGACCGACAAATGGTTTGAGATCTTCCCTATCTTTAGCTATATCATTTGTAATTTCTATCTGTGGGTAGAGATGACCTATGCGCTTAAATGCTTCATCACACATCCATTTACCATAACGTCGAACATCTTCTGCAATACCTTTAGTCCCTGACCAATCTTCATGTAGCTTCGATTGTTTTGCGCCTTTAGGTAGTGATCCCACAGGTGGCCTGCCCGCAAACTTCGGCGGTATTTCAATCAATGCTTTGTTAATTAGTACGGCCACGGGGTTAAGGTCTGAAGCATAGCTTTCCAACCCTAATCTTTGAGCCTCAAGTGGAATAGCACCTCCACCTGCAAAGGGGTCATGAAAGGCAGGCAGTTTGTCAGGGTTAAAGAGTTCGGCTGCCTGTGGATGATTTTTGTTAAGAGCGCAGGTTTCGCGCCAGCTTTTCCAAATTTCTTCGCGGGCTTCTTTTAAAACTTCTTCATTATTAATGTTTTCCCACTGTACAAGCTTTTTGATGATTGCAAACAGGCGGTCGCGCTCTATTGCTGCCTTTTCTTTATTTAAACCACGTTGCAAATTACGCTCATACCCGGGGTCATTTACCATCTGAGCAAACAGAACTGCTCTTGCCGTTGCCAGAGGCCGACGTGCCCACCAGAGATGTAGGTTTCTAGGATGCGCCTTCAAAAACGGATTATTCTTCTCTTTAGATGACGCCTCATTTATGTCATCTAGCGGTAAGGCCACTTCGATTAGTTTTTTAGGGGTCTTGATTTCCATACTGGTTTTCTTACCCGCAAATAAAGTTCATTTTTTTAATGAAGTTTGCTCTTAACTTCTTATCGTTGCCGTCCAAAAGTTCCTTACAATATCTGTCAAAAGATTCCTGCAGTGCATTGTGAAATTTAATTCTGTTAACGTTAATTTCTTTATCATTTATAATATTATGAATAGGGCCTGATATTTTTATTTTGCTTCTATACTTAACTTCTGCCTGGTGTAACAATCCGCAGCGAAAATGATCGTAAATTAGTTTTGCATGGTCATAGGTAAGTTTAAATTCTTCAGACTTAGATAAATATCTAAAAAAAACTTCTTTTGAGCCGTACTGCTTTCCCTCACGGAATGAGCCAAGCGTTTCGATCAACAAACTGTCAATAGACATTATGATAAAACCAAAACGCTTTTGTTTCTTGTTGTTCTCATCTTCAAGTAAAATTTTAATAGGTTTAAGATACCTCTCCTGAATGCGGTCTTTGAAAATCTCAACTGCTTGTGACCAATTAGAAGAATCATTGGCTGTCATGTAAAGTTTATTCCAATCGGATTTTTTAAAATTCGGAGAAATATACATATCAGACATTTGCTGCTCGCTTAAGAAGTTCACTTAAATCAAGATTAATACTGGTTACTGCCCAGTCAGGTTCCTGTGAAAAGGGGTTTCTGATATAAAACGGGCCTTCGTGGCTATTTCCATCGACAACCACAACGGCAAGGAGAAACTTATCTGACTGGTTCAGCCCGTAGAGAATTTCATTGCGCGTGACGGTGATGGTGGTCTGACCCTTGGCGCGGCCCTTAACTTCGATATGGCGCGACGGTGGCAGCTTGCCATCGCTTGCCGGTGGGCTGCTGGTGACATCCCAGCCGCATTTCTGTGCTGATACATCAACCACCTCATGCCCCATTGCTCGCTCGGCAATAATAACTGCCTGCATGGCAATCTGTTCCACTCGGGAGCGGGCATCGGAATCGGCTGACCAGCCGGGCTGGCCTCTGCGCTGCGCCAAAAGGCCTGCCGGTATGATAAGAGAACCGCCAAGCACCACGGGCGTTGCTGAAACAATATGCCGCATGGCTTGAAGCTCTGCCGTGCGGGTTTGCAGGCGGGCGGTAAGATCGTCCATAGTGCGTAAAGCATTGTCATAATTGAGGCGGGGCTGCTTGCCTGCAGCAACATCGTCTTTTAGTTTAATGGCCCTGTCCTGCCAGAAGTTTATTTCCTTCACCAGGCGCTCATGCACTGCGGCAAGGGTTTTATCAACACTCCGCTCGCGTCGGGATTTGACCTCTTCAAAATGCTCTGGCACAAGATGCGTGGAGGCATGAGCAAGGGCAAGCTGCTCAAGGTCTCTGGTAATCCATGGGGCCTGCAGCACATCGGCGATGAGGGGCAGGTCTGACGCGGCAAGGGGCTCAAGATCAAGATGGGGTGCCCAACCGGCATTAATAGTTGCGCCATCGGGCAAAATCTCAACAAACTGCATGCGCCGGGAAACAGAGCGCGACGAGTCTGCGCCTTCCTTAACCGAGTGATCTATAATAAAAAGAACTTTTGGCGTAAGGCCCATATCGGTAGTATCAACAAGCACAGAGCCCTGCTTAAGTTTGCCCCGGTGCTGCTCAAGCACAATATCAGTTACCGCCTGCATGAGCGGATGGGCCGGATGCAGTAGGCTTGCCATGGGAGCGCCCACACGGTCAAGAAGCCGGACATAGTCTTTCTCAAAACAGATGCGCTCGTAGCGCCGCAGCACGGGATCGAGATTGCGGCGGTCACGGCCAGTTAACTGCCGGTCGCGTTCACGGATGATAGCAGGCACATGGGTAATTTCCCAGCGGCCCTGCTCGCGGGGTTTAAGCTCGCCACCAAGATGCTGAAATGATTGATTGAAAAACGCTCGTATAAAATATGGTTGGAGTTTGCGGGCTTCGGCTTTTTCCATCTCGGCCTTGACGGCAAAGAGGCGCTGCTCATCCATGACCTCTTCGCACAGGGCATTGCGCTTGATAATGGCCTGGAGGTGGTCAGTATCAAGAGCGCCTTCAACCTTTTCAAGAAGCCGTGCTTTTCTCACAGGGTCTTCGCCATAGCGGATAGCCTCAATTAGCAGGTCGCGCAGGCTTTTTTCTTCAAACACTTCACCAAGAACATCAAACACCCTGCCGCCCAAAGCCTGGCGCTCGGTTTCGAGTTTTTCAAACAGGCGCTGAAACACATCGCCCTCACGTGTTTCCGATGCCACCATATTCCAGAGATGGCATATCTCGGTCTGGCCGATGCGATGGATGCGGCCAAAACGCTGCTCAAGACGGTTAGGGTTCCAGGGCAGATCATAATTGACCATGAGGTTGGCGTTTTGCAGGTTCACACCTTCGCCTGCAGCATCGGTTGCCACCAACACGCGCACATCGGGGTCATTGCGAAAACGCTCCTGCAGCTTGCGCCGCTCCTCGCGCTTCACACCACCGTGAATGGTGATAATGGCTTCTGGAATACCCAGCAGCCCACCAATGCGCAGGTTAAGATAGTTGAGCGTGTCGCGGTGTTCTGAAAAAATAATGAGCTTGCGCTGATGGCCGACAGAATCGTGCATTTCCGGAGTGTTTTGTAGAAGCTTTGAAAGCTCTTCCCATTTGCGGTCCTGGCCGGAATGGACAACTTCTTTTGCCTGCTCTTCCAAGTGCTGCAAAATTACAATCTCAGTTTCAAGCTCCTGAATGGTCTGGGCTGCAGTGGCCTGATCAACTACGGTTTCTTCAAAATTCTCCTGTTGTTCAGCATTGAAGTCGTCGGCATCTTCCGGGATGTCGTAGGTAATGGTTTCTGCAAGGGCAATACCACCGCGCTGCAGGAGTTTTTCTTCCTCGACCTTGCGCTTGAGACGCTGATGGCGGCGTTTAAGCGATTGATAGATGGCCTCGGGGCTTGAAGCAAGGCGGCGCTGCAGGGTGGTGAGAGCAAAGCCGACAGTGCCCTTGCGCTTACCGTCTGCCAGGGATTCGGCCCGGTTCATCTCCTCTTTAACGTAATTGGTAACGGCGTGATAGAGTGCAGCTTCGAGTGTAGATAATTTGTAATTGACCGTATAGGCGCGGCGCTCTGGAAACAGGCGGGTGCCGTCGAATTTAAACAGTTCCTCCTTGACCATGCGGCGCATGAGGTCTGACACTTCCACCTTGTGTGCGCCATCGCGAAATTTGCCGTAGAAACGGTCGGAATCAAGCAGCGACAGAAAAAGCTGAAAATCCTCTTCCTTGCCATTGTGCGGCGTTGCGGTCATGAGCAGGAAATGGCGCGTGATGGAGCCAAGGAGTTTTCCGAGCTTGAAGCGTTTGGTTTCATTGATCTTGGAGCCATACCACGAGGCCGAAAGCTTATGCGCTTCATCAACTACTATGAGGTCCCACCGGCTCTGAAGGAGTTTTTCCTGCAGGTCTTCACTGCGGGAAAGCTGGTCGAGCCGCGCAAGCATGAGATCGACATCATCAAAGGGATTGCCGGTGCGAGACTGTTCGATCTGCTCACGGGAAAATGGATTGAATGAAAGGCCGAACTTCTCAAACATTTCATCCTGCCACTGCTCAACTAAGCCACCCGGAGCAACAATCAGAACCCGCGCAGCATCGGCGCGCATGAGAAGCTCGCGGATAAAAAGACCGGCCATGATGGTTTTGCCTGAGCCGGGGTCATCGGCAAGCACGTATCGAAGCGGCTGTCGCGGCAGCATTGATTCATATACTGCTGTGATTTGATGCGGCAGGGGCTCAACATTGGAGGTGTGCACCGCCATCATGGGGTCAAACAGATGGGCGAGATTGATGCGGTAGGCTTCGGCAGCAAGCTTGAAATCAGCGCCGGGTGCATCAAATGCCCACGGGCGACCAGCCTCGGCAAGGGAGATGTTGGCCTCATCGGTGCGAAACAGCATACGCTCAAGCAGGCGGCCATCAGGGGTTTTGTAATTGCTTAATCCCACCAAAATGACCGGCAAATCCGATTGAACGTGACCAATTTTTAATTATTCAAAGACGATCAATTTCCTTTTTGAGATTCTGTCCGCCACAATATAAAAAGCGGTCATTTT
>Ga0114951_10002398_pt1 | contig 21245 bp, 13 predicted proteins | sample AM7aDNAmetaG_FD_88677 | JGI IMG/M metagenome (GOLD analysis project Ga0114951, IMG submission 88677) | Freshwater microbial communities from Finland to study Microbial Dark Matter (Phase II) - AM7a DNA metaG | ecosystem: Environmental > Aquatic > Freshwater > Lake | place: Finland: Lake Alinen... | reverse complement strand
TTTCCGTCATTCGTGGGTAGCGCGGGCTTTAGCCCGCGACATCCGCCGTAGGGGCGCAGCACGCTGCGCCCTCGTTTCCGTCATCCGTGTGTAGCGCGGGCTTCAGCCCGCGACCGTCGTTTCCGTCGTGCGGACTTTCGCCCGCGACATCCCCCGCAGGGGCGCAGCACGCTGCGCCCACAGTTCACCTCATCAGCAGCACCAGCGCCAGCGCCGAAAGCACCATCGCCGCCACGAGCAACTGCGGCACGCGCAGCAGCCGCAGCCGCGCCATGGAGGACTCCACCACGCCGACGAAGACCGCCAGGCCGAACATGCCGCCGAGGGCGATCACGATCCCCGGCCAGAGGCGTTCATCGTGGAAGGGGAGGACCACTCCGGTGAGGATGGCTCCCAGCGCCCAGAGCTTCAGCGACGCGCCGTAGAGAATCAGCCCGAAATCCGGCCCGCCGTGGTCCAGCACCATCACCTCATGGATCATCGTCAATTCCAGGTGCGTGTTTGGATCGTCCACGGGAATGCGCGAATTCTCCGCCAGGTACACCACCAGCAGCCCCGCCGTCACCAGCGCGAGGGCGGGCGCGGCGTGCGCCCAATCCTGGGGCGTCAGCGAGCCGAGAATGCCGCTCAGCGAAAGGTCGCCGGTCAGCCGCGCGAGCGCGGCCAGCCCCAGCAGCAGCGCCGGTTCGGCCAGGGCGCTGAACTGCACCTCGCGGCTGGCGCCCATCCCCTCGAAGGCGGAGCCGGTGTCCAGCGCCGCGGCCACGGTCATGAAGCGCATCAGCCCGAACAGGTAAGCGAAGAGAATCAAATCCCCCGGGAAATTCAGCAGCGCGGGGATTCCCCCGAACGGGATCAGCGCGATAGCGACCACCGGCGCCGCCACCCCCACGATGGGCCCGGCGCGGAAGACCCACGTCGTCGTCTCGCTGTACACCGCCCCCTTGCGCAGGAGCTTCGCGAGGTCGAAGTACGCCTGGAGCAAGGGCTGGCCCGTGCGCCCCGCAAAGAGCGCCTTCGTGCGGTTGATGATCCCCAGCAGCAGGGGGGCCAGCAGCAGCGCCAGGAGGGGATGGATCAATGAGTTCATTGCGGCCACCCCAGCGCCCAGATCAGCAGCGCCACCAGTGTGAGAGCGACGTAGAGGACGTAAAGCTGAACGCGTCCGTGCTGGACGTTCAGCGTCCAGGACAGAGGGCGGGTGATCCAACTGAAGAGGGGGCGATAGAACCGCGCGATGAAAATATCGGGGGTCTCGGTCGACAACCGCCCCGGCTGCTGCGGGAACGGCTCCCCCGGCGCGCGCAACGACGTGCGCGTCCCCAGGAACATGCGGAAGCAGTCGGTGATCGGTTGGGCGAAAGAGGAAGAGGTGTATTGCATGCGGGCGGTGGGGCGGGCATAGCCGCAATCCCAGGTGCCCGTTGCGCCCACGCTCCGGCGCGCCAGGAGGCGGCGGCGCAGCAGCGCGAGCAGGCAAAGGGCCAGCAGCAGCGCCACCGCCGCCGTGACCACTCCCGTCAGCGGCCACTGGGCGTACGTGACGGCGAGCGCGGTCTGTTCCGGCGCGAGGCCGGTCATGTTGGCGACGACCGGCGCCATGGCGTTTGCCGCGAGGGGGGCGCACAGCCCGATCGCCGCGCAGAGCGCCGCCAGCGTCAGCATCGGGAGCCACATGAGGATTCCGCACTCATGCGCGTGCGCGGCATGCTCGGTGCGAGGCGCGCCGAGGAAGACGGTCCCGAACACCTTGGTGAAGCAGGCGGCGGCCAGCCCGCCGATCAGCGCCAGCCCGGTGATTACCGCCACGCCGCTGAGCGCCGCCGTGCCGTGCAGCGTCGCGCCGGAATGGAAAGCGCCCAGGTAGATCAGGAACTCGCTCACGAATCCGTTGAGGGGGGGCAACCCGCTGATGGCCACCGCGCCGATCAGGAAGAAGAGGCCGGTCAGCGGAAGCCGCTTGAGCAGTCCGCCGAGGTGGTCCATCTCGCGCGTCCCCGCTCCGTGCTGCACCGCCCCGGCGCCGAAAAAGAGCAGGCTCTTGAACAGGGCGTGGTTGATGACATGGAGCAGCGCGCCCGCGAACCCCAGCGTCGTCAGAAGGGGGGAGCCTATGCTGATTCCCAGCATCCCCAGTCCCGACCCCATCGCGATGATCCCGATGTTCTCCACGCTGTGGTAAGCCAGCAGCCGTTTCAGGTCATGCTGCGCAAGGGCGAACAACACCCCCAGCACGCCGGAGACCAGGCCGATGCCGATCAGCGTCCATCCCCACCACGCCGGCGGATGCCCCATGAGCATCAGCATCCGCAGCAGGCCGTAAATCCCCGTCTTGATCATCACCCCGGACATCACCGCCGACACGTGGCTCGGCGCCACCGGATGCGCCTCCGGCAGCCAGACATGGAAGGGCATGAAGCCCGCCTTCGTGCCGAAGCCGATGACCGCGAAGAGGAAGAGCACCCCCATCACCCCCGGTCCCAGCGTTGCCTTGTGAAAATCGGCGAAGTCGAAAGAGCCGGCGGCAACGCCCATCGTGAGGAAGAGCGCGATGATGAACGCCGTCCCCAGATGGGTGGCGATGAAGTAGGTCCAGGCGCTGTCGCGCACTTCGGTCTTCTCGTCGTCGAACGCCACGAGGAAGAAGGAGGCCAGCGACATCAATTCCCACGCCACCAGGAACATCAGCGCGTTGTGCGAGACGCAGACCAGCAGCATCCCCGCGACCAGCAGGTTATACCAGAACCAGCATCGGCCCAGGCTGCCGACGGGCTTGCGGTCGGCATAGGGGCGGAGGTATGCCAGCCCATACAGCGCGCCCAGCGCGGAGACCAGCAGGATCGGCAGGAGGAAGAGGGCGGAGAGCAGGTCGATTCGGAAGATCAGCGATCCGCAGGGCATGCTCCAGGGAAGGATCAGCGAAGGGATTTCCGCGCCTGCCATCGCGCGAAGGACCGGTATGGTCGCCACGGCGCATCCCAGCATGGCGCCGAACGCGCCGACACGGGAAGCGGCCTCATGTTCCCTGCGGAGTGCCAGAGCCAGAAGCGCGCTGATAAAGAGGATGAGAATGCCGAGCATGAAGGGGGACATCGAACGCTATCCCCGAGTCCTCGGTAAGCCGCAGTCCATGTCGGCAAACCTCATAGTTAATGGGGCCAATTCAGCATTTCGTCATATGACGACACACGGCACTTTTATTATACGCCCGATTTGGGATAATGCAACCCAACGCAGGCCAAAAGAGGCCAGTAAAGACAGATACGCCGGGCAACGGCACGCTAGTTGCATACGGTCACTGCAAGCCTGTTCAGTTCACGGTTTTGTGGTGGTACTCAACACAACGGAGGGAGCCGGCCTTTGCCCGCGTGTTGGAAAGGCCTACAGTCGTTGTCCGTCGGAGGTTGAACTGCTATGATGATGGGCATGAAGCGCAAAAAGATTCTCCTTCTGCTTACTGCGCTGATCGCCGCGCCCGCACTTTGCGCGGACCTCGAACTGCCCAAAGGCCCTTGCGGCACGAAGCCTCCCGCTCAGCAGCAGCGCCAGAAGGGTGGCGAGGGGGTGCCGCCGCTGCCGCTCCCGGCCACGCCTCTGCGCCGCTCCGAAAAGAAGCGCCCGCCCTCTCCGCCGCCGCTTATCGCCAAGATCGCCTACGGCAGCGTGAAGGAAATGACCATCGACGGGCAGGCCATCAAGTACAATGACTGGAACCTCGACCCCGGCGACGCCGCCGTGCTGCTGAACGTCGCCAACCTCAGTCTCCACATGAACTACACCTGGAAGGCCGGCCCTCTGAGCGCCTTCACCACCGATCCGTCGCAGTATCCCATCTACTACTACAGCGGCAGCGAGGATTTCACGCTCAGCGATGCCGACGTGGCGCGCCTGCGCGAGTTCATCCGTAATGGCGGCACGATCTGGGGCGACACCGCCTATGGCAACCCCCTCTTCTTCTCCGCCTTCTTGCGAGAGATGGGCAAGGTCATGCCGGACCGCCATTTTCACAAGCTCCCGGCGGAGCATCCCTTGCTGAACAGCTATTATCAGATACAGAAGGTGAAATACACTCGCCCCGTGCCGGACGCCCCCAACGGCGAGCCGATGCTCTTCGGCGTCGACCTGGGTTGCCGCACCGCCATCGTCCTTTCGCGCTACGGCCTCTGCTGCGGCTGGGACGGGCACATCCGCGCCGGGGCATTCAACGTCGAGCCGAACGACGCGCGCCAGATCGGCGTCAATATGATCTCCTACGCCCTCGCGACCCACGAGATCGCCCTCTACCAGGCGACCGAGAAGCTCTATTACGAGCAGGAGGCGCAACCGCGCGGCGACTTCCTCTTCGCGCAGGCGCGCGTGGGGGAGAACTGGGACTGCCAGGCCAACGCCATCGCCAGCCTGCTCAAAACCGTCGCCACCCACACCAGCGCCGAGATCAAATTCGAGCGCAACATCGTGGATCTCTCCTCCGACTCGGTGATGAAGTACCCCTTCATTTACATCACCGGGCACAACAATTTCGTTCTGACCGACGCCGAGGTGAAGGGGTTGAAGAACTTCCTCGCCGGCGGAGGCTTCCTCCTGGCCAGCCCCTGCTGCGGCGCCAGGGAATTCGACCTGGCTTTCCGGCGCGAAATTGCGCGCGTTCTCCCGGGAACGTCGCTGCAACCGCTGCCCGCCGACCATCCGATCTACACCCTCCTGGGCCGAATCAAAGAGGTCGCCTACACCCCCTATGCGGAGAACTCCGGCGAGACGCTCCCCGCGCTGCCGCTTCAGGGCATCGTGCTGGGGGGCACCACCTCGGTCGTCTACTGTCCCTACGGCCTCGGCGGCTGGCGCGGCTTCGACCATCCGTTCGGCAAGGACCTCGCCGCCGACGACGCGGGGAAACTGGGCGTGAATATTATCTTGTATTCCCTCACACATTAGTGCCGTTGTCCGTGTAGTCCTTGCAGTCCTCTATGTCCTTTGTTTTGCTGTAAAGGTTTCCTCCCGTGAGTGAACCGGAAGTCGTTCAGGAGCCGCTCCGCCAGATGGATGAAGCCGAGCTCATTTCCCGCCTTGCCACGGTGCGCCAGAAGCTGCTCAAGGAGGTCAAACGCGTCATCGTCGGTCAGGATGAAGTGCTCGAGCAGATACTCATCGCCATGTTCTGCCGCGCGCACACGCTGGTGGTGGGGGTGCCCGGCCTCGCCAAGACGCTGATGGTCCGCACCCTCGCGCGCACGATGAACCTCGACTTCAAGCGCATCCAGTTCACCCCCGACCTCATGCCCAGCGACATCACCGGCACCGAGGTGCTTCAGATCGACCCGGAGACGCAGCACCGCGAGTTCAAGTTCATCCCCGGCCCCATCTTCACCAACATCCTCCTGGCCGACGAGATCAACCGCACGCCCCCCAAAACGCAGGCCGCGCTGCTGGAGTGCATGCAGGAGTACCGCGTTACCTCGGCGAGGCGCACCTACCAGATCAAGCCTCCCTTCTTCGTCCTGGCCACGCAGAACCCGATCGAGCAGGAGGGCACCTACCCGCTGCCGGAGGCGCAGTTGGACCGCTTCATGTTTAACATCGTCATCAACTATCCCAGCCGCGACGAAGAGATTCAGATCATCAAGGCCAGCACGGCGGAGCAGATGGCAGAACCGCGGATGGTGATGGATGGCTCGGAGATCGTCCTGGTGCAGCAGATCGTCCGGCGCGTGCCGGTGAGCGACCACGTCGTCGAGTACGCCGCCGACCTGGCGCGGGCCACGCGTCCGGGCCAGGAGAAGCCGTTCCAGTTCATCAAGGACTGGGTGGAGTGGGGCGCGGGGCCGCGCGCGGCGCAGTACCTGGTGCTGGGCGCGAAAGCGCGCGCGCTGGTCGAGGGACGATTCAACGTCTCCTGCGCGGACGTGCGCTCCGTCGCCCATCCCGTGCTGCGCCACCGCATCATGACCAACTTCAACGCTAGCAGCCAGGGGGTGAGCGTCGAGGACGTCATCGCCAAGCTGCTTCAGAGCATCCCGGAGCCGGCGGAAGCCGCATATGCGCGGAAAGCAAAGAACAAATAGTTCGTCAAATCTGAAATCGCAATTCAGTAATCAGAAATCGCAAATCGGTCGTTAAAATGTCCAAAGGTCTCTACAGCAAATACTACGACCCTTCCAAGCTCGCCCGGCTGGGCAACCTGCAGATGCTCGCCCGGACGGTGGTGGAAGGGTACATCAGCGGCCTGCACCACAGCCCCTTCAAAGGCTTCAGCGCCGAGTTCGCCGGGTACCGCGAGTACATGCCCGGCGACGATCTGAAGCATTTCGACTGGAAGGTCTTCGCCCGCTCCGACCGCCGCTACGTGCGCGAGTACGAGGAGGAGACCAACATGACCTGCACCATCCTCCTCGACGCCAGCGCTTCCATGGGCTACCGCTCCGACGGCTGCAGCAAGCTGGAGTACGGCTGCGCGCTGGCCGCGGCGCTCACCTTCCTGATGACGCAGCAGCGCGACCAGGTGGGGCTGGTGATCTTCGATGAATCCCTCCGCGAGCGCATTCCGCCGCGCAGCAGCCCCGCGCACATGAAGTACGTGATCGACCGGCTGGAGAAGGTCGTTCCCAGGGGCAAGACCGGCATCGCCTCCTCGCTGCACCTCATCGCCGAGAGCCTCAAGCGGCGCGGGCTCGTGATCGTCCTGAGCGACCTGGTCGAGGACCAGGACGCGGTGATGAACGCCTTCGAGCATTTCCGCCACGAGCGGCATGAACTGATCGTGATGAACCTGTTCGACCCGGCGGAGATCGCATTCCCGTTCAGCGGCCTCATCGAGTTCCGCGATCTGGAGACGCGCGAGAAGATGCAGTTGCGCGCCGAGGTGCTGGGCGACGAGTACCGGAGCAAGTTCGCCGCCTTCGTCGACCGCTACCGCCGCGACACCACTCGCGCCAAAGTCGACTACCAGATGCTCTCCACCGCCACGCCGTTCGAAGTGATGCTGGCGGAGTACCTGAGGAAGCGCGAGAAAGGCGGGTGAGGAGAATGCAGAGTGCAGAATGCAGAGTGCAGAATGCAGAACAGAGAGGTCTCTCTCGTATCTGCGCGTTTCCGTGTTTATCTGCGGTCCCCTTCGCCGTTTCCCTCCCCTCGTACCCGTGTGTATCACTGTTCATCCGTGGTTTCACGTCGTTGTCCCCTGTCGCCGTTGCTCTCGTTCGCCGTAATCCGTATCCGCGTTCATCGGCGTTCATCGGCGGTTCCCTTCCGTCGTTCGTGCCGAGGGTCCGATGATCCACCTGCTCTGGCTGTCCCTAGCCATTCCGATCATCGTGCACCTGGTCCATCGCCGCAAGGCGAAACCGATGCCGTTCAGCACACTCCTTTTCCTGCGCATGCTGGATCAGCGCGTTGCGCGGCGGCAGCGGCTGCGGGAGTTCCTGCTATTGGCGGCGCGGCTGGCGGTGCTCGCGGCGCTGGTCGGCGCGCTGGAGCGGCCAATCCTCAAGTCGCTCAACTCGCGCGGCGGCGGCGTTCCGGCCACCGCCGTCATCCTCCTGGACAACAGCGGCTCCATGCAGGCCGTCAGCCAGGGATCCAGCGCCTTTGAACGCGCCAAAGGGGCCGCGCTGCAGGTGGTGGACGGTTTGAAGTCCGAGGACACCGCCGCGCTGGTCCTCAGCGACCCCGGCGCTGAAAAAGCGCCCGTCTCCACCAGCGACCTCGCGGGACTGCGCACGCGCGTCGCCGCGCTGGAATGCGGCTATGGCGGAGGCGAACTGGGCAGCCCGCTCCAGCGCGCAGTGGAACTGCTCGAAAAGAGCCCCAACCCGGCGAAAGAATTGTACATTCTCACCGACCTTCAGCGCTCCGCCATCTCCCCCGCGATCAAGGAGATTGCCGCGCGCATCCCGCGCGAGGTCCCCGTTTATCTCGTGGACGCGGGCGCGGAAACGCCGTGCAATCTCGCCGTCACCCGGCTGGATGCGGGGCTGGCGGTCCACGCCGTGGGGGCGCCGTTCGGCCTCTCCTGCCGCGTGGAGAACACCGGCTCGCGCAGCGCCACGGGGGGGACGCTCTCCCTGATCGTGGATGACGAGAAGGTCGCGGAGCAGCCGGTCGCGGCGGTCCCCGGCGGCGCGCAGACATTGCTTTTCCGCTATGCCTTCAAGAGCGCCGGAGTGCATACCGGGCGGGTGGAACTCAGTCCCGATGGCTGTCCCTCGGACGACCGCTGCTACTTCACGATTCCGGTGCTGGAGAAGTTGCCGGTGCTGTTGGTGGATGGCGCGCCCTCCGTCGTGCGGCATCTCGACGGCGCGTTTTTCCTGCGCCTCGCGCTCCAGAGGAATGGGCAGGAGGGGGCCTCCTCGCCGATCACCGTCGATATCGCGCGCCCGGAGGAGTTCGATTCCAAGCGGCTGGATGAATACGCCTGCGTTATCCTCGCCGACGTGCCCGCGACGGGGGAGGGGTGGGCGGACCGCCTCGCCGATTATGTCCGGCGCGGGGGCGGGTTGCTGCTCTTCTGCGGGGAGCGGGTGAATCCCTTCGCATACAACGCAGCGCTTGGGCCGACTGCCGTGGAGTCTCACCGGCTGCTCCCCGCCGCGCTGGGGGAGGTCCGGACGCCGCAAGCGGGGGCGGAGCCGTGCTTCTTCCGCATCCAGGAAGCGGACCGTGACCATCCGGCGCTGCGCGAAATATTCTCCGGCATGGACCTGGGCACGACGCAGGTGACTTCGCTGCTGGCCTGTCAGCCGCCCAGCGACGCGGAGGCCGCCATTCTGCTCAAGAGCGACGGCGGCCCGCTGATGCTGGAGCGCCGTTTCGGCGCGGGGCGCGTGATCCTCTGCGCCACCTCCTGCACTCCGCTCTGGAGCAACATGCCGCTCAAAACCTGGTTCCTCCCACTCATGCACCAGATCGTCTACTACCTCAGCGGTTCCGGCTCGGAGCCGGGCGCCGTGACGGTTGGCATGCCCAGGACGATCAAGGTGGCGGGGGAGAAACCGGTTGAGGTGAAGCTCCTGCCGCCTCCCGCCCGGCCCGACGATAAGCCGCAGCCGATCCTGCTGCGCAGCGCCGTCGCCGGGGCGGAGAACAAGGCGCAGTTCAACGGCACCCAGCGTCCGGGCATCTACCGCGTCGAGTTCGCCGCGGGCGAGCGCCAGGTGCGCGAGGCCTTCGCGGTGAACGCCCCTCCCGGCGAGAGCGACCTCGCGCGCTGGCAGCCGGCCGAGGCGAAAACCAACCTGGGCCGGTCGAACCTGATCTACACCGACAAGCCCGACCATCTTGCGACGGTCGTGCAGCTCCAGCGCCAGGGCCTCCCTCTCTGGGATTACCTTCTTCTGGCCGCGCTGGCCCTCGTGGTCCTGGAGGCCTTTTTGGCAAATGTCTTTGTAAAGCACTAAGCCGTTCGTTGCCGTCGTCGTTGCAGTCCCTTATGTCCTTGTCTGTGAGCCGTTATGTGGCAATTTGAATTCAGCGGTCAATGGCCTGCGGGGATCATCATCCTCCTCGCGCTGGCCGGTGGCGTTGCCGTCTGGGCCTGCTACCGCCGGAAGCGGGCGCAGCTCGCCCCGTGGCGATACCACGCCCTGCTATGGTTCCGCCTGCTCGCTGTGCTCACCGTCGCGCTCTTTCTTCTCAAACCCGTGCTGCGCTTCAGCCACACCCGCCTTGAGCGCCAGCAGGTGATCGTTCTCCAGGATGTCTCGCAGAGCATGAGCATCCGCGACGCGTTCGAGGAGAAGAGCCGCCTGGAGACGTCGGAACTGCTCCTGCACGACTCGCAGCACGCTCTGCTCAAGCGGCTTGCGAAGGAGCATCAGGTCCACTTCTTCACCTTCGGCGAGACGCTTTCCGAAACGCCGTTGGACGCGCCGCTGAAGGCCGACGCGAAAGGCACGGCCATCGGCGACGCGCTGCGCGACTCCGTGGCGCGTGTCGGGGCGGAGGGGCTTGCCGCCGTGGTGCTGCTCAGCGACGGTGTCTCAACGATGGGGGAGGATGTGCGGAAGGTTGCGCGCTCAATCGGCGTGCCGGTCATCCCCGTCGTGCTGGGGGGGCGCATGGCGGAGAAGGGGCGCTTCCTCGACATCGGCATCGCGGGCGCGCCGCACAATCCGGAGCTGATCGTCAACAACACCGCGAAACTCAAGCTGCGTCTCTCGAACGAGGGGCTGGAGGCGCTCTCGGCGACGGACCGGCAGGTCACGCTGACGCTGAAGAAGGGGGAGCAGGTCGTCGGCAGCGCGCCGGTGCAGTTCCCCGCCGCCAACGGCGCGCGCGACGTGGAGGTGGAGTTCGTCCCGCGCGAGGTCGGCCTGGTCATGCTCCGCGCCGAACTGCCCCCCATTGCCGGGGAGAGCGTGGCGGAGAACAACCACCGCGACTTTATGGTCAACGTCATCGACCCGAAGATACGCACGCTGATGGTCGAAGGAGTCGCGCGCAGCGAGTACCGCTTCCTCTACCACGTCCTGAGCAGCGACCCGAGCATCGAACTGACCAGCGTCGTCAAATTGCGCAAGGATGTCTTCCTTCAGCAGGGGGCCGTCGTCGGGGTGGATTTGAGCAAGGGGCTTCCCGCGCGCGCGGAGGAGTTCAAGAAGTTTGACGTGGTGATCCTGGGGGACATCGCGCGCGAGGAGTTCAGCGACGAGCAATTGTCCCTCCTGAAGCGCTTCGTCTCGGAGGGGGGCGCGCTGCTGGCGATGGGGGGGTATCACGCCTTCGGACCCGGCGGCTACGTGGGAAGCCCGCTGGAGGAGCTGCTGCCGGTGCGGATGGGCGGTCCTGGCGACGGGCAGTGCGAGGGAACCTTTGCGCCCAAACTCACGGCGGCGGGGGCGGGGCATCCCATCTTCCTGGGCTGCGATGAGTTCTTCCGCCCCGGCGCCGGGGAAGTGACGCTGGATGGCGCGAGCAGAGTGCTTGGCGCCAAGCCGGGCGCCTCGGTGCTTCTGCAGCATCCCACCGCGCTCGCCGGGAGCGACCCGCTGCCGGTGGTGGTCGAGCAGCGCTACGGCGACGGGCGCGTCCTGGCGGTCACCACCGATACCACCTGGAAATGGAAGTTCCAGTACGAAGGGCGCGGCCAGGCCTCGCCCTATTACCGCTTCTGGCGGCAGTCCCTGCGCTGGCTCGCCGCGCGCAAGGACGCCGCGCACGCCCCCGGCGTTGCACTCTCGGCCTGGACGGCCAAGGTGGAGTACGAGCCCGGCGAGCCGGTGCTGGTCGAGGCGCAGTTGCGCGACGAGTCCGGCCAGCCCAGGGAGCGCGCCGACCTGACGCTGCGCGTCGAGTCCCCCTCCGCCGGCCCCGCGCCGATGGAGATGCGGCTGGAAGCCGTCCCGCTCTCCGCCGGGAAATATCAGGCCTCCTTTCGCCCCGCGGCGGGGGGAGTGTATCATGCCGTCGTCAGTGCGGCGGAGAAGCAGCGCCCCCTGGGGGAGGCGCGCTTCGATTTCATGGTCGGCCGCGTGGCGGGGGAATTCGACTCCGTCGACGCGGATGAATCGGCGATGAGCGCGCTCGCGCGCGATACCGGCGGACGCTGCTACAACTTCGCCACGGCGGCGCGCATTCCGGACGACCTGACTCAGCGCAGCCGGCAGGTGGTGTATCGCGAGGAAAAGAATCTCTGGAATGGTCCGGAGTTCTTCATGATCTTCCTGGGCTGCGTGACGGCGGAATGGATTCTTCGCCGCCGCAGCGGGTTGAATTGACATGAGTATTCTTGGCGTTCTATTGCCGTATCTGCGCGTTGCCGCGCTGCTCCGCGGCCGGAATCCTCGTTGTCGTTTCCCGTATCCGAGCGCATCCCTGTTCCTCGGTGGTTTCCTCCTGCTGTTCTCCGCACAGGCGGCGCGCGCCGAGTTGGCCTGGCGCGACGCCACGGTCGAGTTCAGCGACGGGCGCACCTTTGCGGGAAAGGCGCTGCTCACGAACGATCAACTCATTCTGTACAGCGATCAGCAGAAGCGGCGCGTCATCATCGGCGGCGACGAGGTCCGGACGTTTGAGGCGGTCATCGAGCGCGAGGTGATGGAGCGCAAGTGGTTCTTCAAGGAAGGGGGGAACGACGAGAAGGTGTACACCGGCGAAACCTGGCCGATCAAGGAATTCACGGGCCGCGTCACCTTCCATGACGGGCGGACGCTCGAAGGCCATCTGATCTCCTCGACCCTCACGCTCCAGGAAGGGGAAGAGAACCGCCGCTACTTCCTCCCGCGCAAGATGGAGGGAGAGGTGGGACAGAAGCTGGACGACCTGGTCTTCATCCGGAAGATCACCTTCCAGGGAGGCGCATCGGCGGGCGCGCTCGGCTGCATCAGCGGAGCGGCCGCCCTGCCCTCCGGTGAAACTCTCCAGGGCATGGCCGCCATCCACCAGGAAAAGAGTGCCTCCTTCAACGCCACATTGCTCCCGAAGCGGCGGTTCCAATTCGCGCAGTTGACGGCGGGCACGTACGATATCGCCGCCGTCACGGACAAGGCGGTCTATTACAGCACCAGCCGCGAACAGGCCCCGGGGTGCGCGCGGTTCGACGCGGCGGCGCTCAAGGAGGTCGCGGACTGGGCTGCGCAGGTCAACGATTTCTTCACTTCCCATGCCCCCCTCTACGGGGCCGGGAATACCGATTCGGCCTTTGTGCTTGTTGCGATGGAACGGCGCGGCAATATGACGCTCGAAGGAGGCGAACTGGATCGCCGGTACGAGGTCTGGCTGATGGAGAAGCCGGCCGGCGAATGGCGCATCAAATCGCGTTTCTTCGTCTACCGCGAGATGCTCAAGAAGGCGGACGTCCCGGCGCGGGCGTTCTCGTATTGTCCGCAGCTTGCGGGGCTGAAGATCAGCCGCGAGGCGCCGAACGTGGAAGTCAGCCTGCAATTGTCTTCCCAGGCGGCCAAGCCTTGATGTCAGGAGAACAGAAGTGAATCGGCCCGAAGCATCATCCTCAATGGCGCAGATCGGCGAACGGCTCGCGCGGGCGCGGCGGACCTGGCGGCTTGGCTTCACGCTGCGCGACCTGCTGCGCGGGACCACGCTGCTGCTGGCGGGCTGCTTCCTCGCGCTGGCGGCGGACAACCTGTTCGCTCTGCCGGGCTGGCTGCGCGCGGCGTTCGCCGTGGCGCTGGCGGCCGGGGCGGCGACCGTCTTCGTCCTGCGCCTCGTTTACAACCTTGCGCGCCCGCTGACCGACGAAATGGTGGCCGTGCATCTCGAGCGCGCCGCGGGCGGGATGGAAAACCATCTCATCAACGCCGTGCTTCTGAAGAAGGAGCAGTTCGAGGACCCGCTGACGCGCCGGATGGCGGAGCGTCAGTTCGATGAGACGCTGGAGACCGTCCGGGCGCTGAAGGAGCGGAAGCGGCTGCCGGAGCAGAGGGCCTTCCGCACCTGGGCCGCATGGGCCTGCATTGCCGCCGCGGCCACCGGGCTGTACGCCCTCCTCTTCGCCGACCGCTTTGCCAACGCCCTGCAGCGCTACGCGCACCCCACGCGCTTCATTGCGCCGCTCACCGCGACGCGCCTGACGGTCTCCCCCGGCAACGCCGACCTGCTTCAGGGGGAGACGCTGGAAGTGGAGGCGCGGGTCGACGGGATGCTTCCCGAGAAGGCGCTGGTGCGCTACACCGAGGCGGACGGATCCAGCGCGGAGCATGTGATGCCCTTCGAAGGGGGCGTCTTCGCCTGGCGCTTCAGCGGAGTGCAGAACCCCTTCCAGTATCGCGTCCAGGCCGGCGACGCCGCCAGCGACCTGTTCCGCGTCTCCGTGCGCACGCGACCCGCCGTCAAGGAGGTGAAGCTGGTCCGCACTTTCCCGGAGTACATGGGCCGCGCCGTTGAGAATGAGACCAGCCCCATCGGGAACATCTCCGGACCGGTCGGAATGACCGTCGCGCTCGAAGCCGTGGCCGACCGGCCGATCTCCACCGCCGCGCTGGCCGTGCGCGCCGCAGCGCCGGGGCAGGAGGCGGAGGCGAGCCGCACGCCCATGTCCGTCGCCGGGTCGAGCGCATCGGGCAAACTCGAACTGGCCCGAAGCGGTCAGTACCTCATCGAAGTGAAGGACGCTGCGGGGGTCGCCAATAAGCCGGTGACGGCGCAGTTGGTCGCCGCGGTCGATGAGGCGCCGGTCGTGCGCATCACCGATCCGGCGAAGGACATTGTGGCTGCGCCCGGCGACCGCATCTCCGTCGCCGCCGCCGCGCGCGACGATTTCTCGCTGCGCGGGCTCTCGCTCTTCGTCCAACTCCGCGCCGGAGCGGAGTGGAAGAAGCAGGCGGAGTGGAAGTACCCGACGCCCCGGCGCGAGGGGGCGGAGGGGGTCGTGCTCCGGCTCGATGAAATCGGATGCGCCGCGGGAGAGGCGCTGAGCTACTATTTCGTCGCCGACGACGGCAAGCCCGGACGCGCGGCTTCCGAGGGGCGCTCTCGCACCTATACGATCACCGTGATGGACAAGGCCGCCGTCGAGCAGAAGCAGAAAGCGGAGCAGGAGGCGTTCCTGACGCTGGTGCGCAAGTTGATCGGCTTGCAGGAGACGAACCTCGCCGCGACGAAGCAGACCGCCGAGTGGCCCGCCTCGGCCAAGGCGGATCTGGCGGCCGACAGCGCCGCGCGCACGGCCTTTGCGGGGCGCGTGGGGCCGCTGGTCAAGGCGGAGGAGGAGCTCTACTCGCAGGCCCGCGACTCCGTTCGGGCTTTCAGCGACCTGGAGACCCCCGAAGCGCTTGAAGCGCTCGCCTCCATCGCGGCGCATGAAATCACCCAATCCGTCGAGCGGCTCAACGCTCTGCGCGCCGTTGCCGCGAACGACCATGAGGCGTCCCTCGCCCTCGCCGCCGCGGATGTTCAGACTCAGGTGATTGACCAACTCAGGAAGCTCCTGGCCGACCCGAAAGCGCTTCTGGCGGAGCGGCTTGCCGCCTCCGCGCAGAAGGAGAAAGCCGCTGACAAGCCCGACGACCTCAACCAGAACCGTCAGCGCGTGGAGAAAATGGTCGACGCGCTCAAGCAGTTCCAGGAGGAGCAGAAAGAGGTGATCGGCCTGAGCAAACGCCTCGGCGAGATTGCGGTGGATGATTTCACCAAGGAGGATGACAAGACGCTACAGAAGGTCGTCGACGCGGAGGCCAAGTGGGCCAAGTATTTCCAGGAGGCCGCCACCGACCTAAGCAAGCTGCCGCCGCAGGACTTCTCCATCCCGAACCTGGCGAAGGAGTACGTGGAAATCTACAGCGAGGTCAAGAAAGCCGCGGATGCCGACCAGATGAAGACCGTCGAATTGGCCGTCCCTCTGGAGCAGGGAGGGCTGGAACTGGCCAAGAGCATCGAGACCAACCTGGAAAAATGGCTCATGGAGACGCCCGACCGGATTGCCTGGAAGATGGAGGACCCGGTCCAGGATTACGATGTGCCGCTGGCCGATCTTCCGGACCAGTTGGAGGATATCGTCGGCGACCTGATGGAGAAAGAGGATGACCTTCTCGCGGAAGCCGAGGATGCCACCAGCGCCTGGCTGGACAGCATGGACAAGGGAGTCGGCTGGACGGCGATGGACGGGCCGATCAGCGACATGAGCGCCAAGGGGGTCACCGGCAACATGCTCCCGAACCAGCAGGAGGTGGGCGGCCGCAGCGGCGAGGGACGCACCGGCAAGTCCAGCGGACAGTATGTCGAGGAAACCTCCGTCGGCAAGGGGGGGCGGCAGACCCCGACGCGCCTCACCCAGGACCCCTTCGAGGCGGGCGTCATCAAGGACACCGGCCCGGAGGCCAACACCGGCTCCAGCGGCGGCGGCAAGGCCAGCGGCTTCGGTCAGGAAGGGCTCGAAGGCCCCGTGCCCGCTGCCGTGCAGAAGCAACTCAAGCGCATGGCCAACCAGCAGCAGCAACTGATCGACCAGGCCAAGCGCATCGATTTCGGACTCCAGAAATATCAATGTCCGCGCGGCGAACTGCCCAAGACGATTGAATTGATGCAGCAGGTCCAACAGCAATTCGACTCGGGCAAGATGCTCTCGACCGCCGGTTCGAGCCAGAAAGTGATCCTCTCCAACCTGCGCGACGTGAAGGATGTGGTCTCGCGGCAGAAGGTGGTCAACCGGAGCAACGCTTCCCTGCCGAAGGAGATGCGCGACGAGATCGCCGCCTCCGCCGGGGAGGAAGTGCCGGAGCAGTACCGTGAACTGGTGAACGGGTATTTCAAGGCGCTGTCCGAAGACGCGGCGAAGGAATAGAGAATGCGGAATGCAGAATGCGGCGGAGAAATGCTCTTGCGCGGCGCGCTTGCCGTTAAATCGGCAATCAGTAATCGCAAATCAGTAATCGCAAATCGTTTGTCCGCCTGTCTTCTCGCTTTCCTCGCAGCATCCTCTTTGTACGCCGCCGACGTCCCCTTTGCCGAGCCCGACGCTCCCGGCATGATGAGCGCCCCCGCGCTGACCGCCAACCTCCTTCAGAACGGCGGTTTTGAAACGGGGAAATTCTGGCCCGCGCACTGGGAGCCGGTCGACAAGTTCGGCACGCTCTGGGTGGAAGGAGGCACGGAGGGGAAACGCTGCCTGCGGATGGACACCAACATCCAGGACACCCAATGGGCCGAATGGAACACGAAGGCGCTGAAGCTCGGCGACGCGGCGCTGCTTCGCGCGCAGGGAAACCCCGATTCCCTTGCAATGGATCCGATCCCCGCGCCGCCGCAGAAGCTCCCGACGCAGGCGCCTTACTACGACACGGTGGGGGGGAACCATGGCATCCATTACCGCAGCGACTTCATCAAGCTGGACCCCGGCGCGATCTACCGCTTCATCGTGGACGCGCGCACGACGGCCGGCGGGGAGCCGAAGGTCTTCATCAAGGGGTTCTTCGACGAGAGCATCACGACCGACCAGGGGCGGACGGTGATCAAGCGCGACGCCGGCAACGCCATGCTCACGCTGGTCAAGTGCAATGAGAACTGGAAGCGATGGGTCTGCGTTTTCCATCCCGCGCGCTGGAAATCCATGAACAATTACAAGCCGCTCCAGCCCGATTGGCTGCGCGTGGACCTGTACGCTTACTGGCCGGCGGGCATTTACGAGTTCGACAACGCCCAGTTGGAGGTCATCGGCCATGAGGCGATCACGGCCCCGCCGCCTCCCCAGGCTCCTGAGCCGAAGAAATCCATGCCGGTCGCGCCCACCACGGAGGATGAATTCCCGGTGATCAAATGAGAACCAATCAGGCGCATCCGTCGAATCGGCTCCATCTTGTTCTGCTGTTCTGCGCGCTGGCCCTCTGCATGGCCGCTGCGCCGCTGCGCGCGCAGGAGCGCCCGCCCTGGTGGCAGGGGGCGTGGCACTATCGCACGCTCCTGTCGCCGACGGCCATTGGGCCGGAGGAGTTCTGCGTCTGGCTGGAGACCGGCCCGCGCGCCAAGCGCGACGGCTCGGACATCTGGATCATCGGACCCAAGGGGAGGTCGCTGCCGAGCAAGATTCTCTGCTCCTCCCCGGAAGGGCGGCACCTCCTCGTTTTCAAGGCGGAGAAGGGCGAAAAGGGTCTCTATGCTGCCTACTACGGCAACCCGGAGGGGGGCGCGCCGGCGCCGCTGCAAGCTCCCTCGGGCCTCTTCCTCAGGACATTTCCGCTGGCGCCGGATGCGAAAATGGATAGTTGGGCGGACGCTCAGAAGGCGCTGGCGACCGCGCCCGCGGCCTACGGCGCGGCGCTCTGGAACCAGGTCTTCGACTCGGCGAACCCCTTCAGCCCCGACGTCAACTATGTCAGCATATACGATGGCCGCCTGGACTGCCCGAAGGATGGCTCTTATCAGTTCGCCACCGTCAGCGACGACGCCTCTTTCCTTCTGGTGGATGGCGCGCTCGTGGCGCAGTGGCCCGGGCGGGGGCACGACGTCAACACAGGCCGGCACGGGCAGCATGGCGGCAAAGTGGACCTCAAAGCCGGCAGGCACGGATTCACCTATATCGGCTTCTCGGTGAAGGGCCCAAAGCGCATGCTCGCGGCCTGGATGCCGCCGGGGGAGGGGCGTTTCTCCGTCATCCCCGCCTCCTCCTTCGTCGGCGTCGGCACCGCACAGGAGGAGATCTGCGAGGAGGCGGAAAAACCTGTCACGGCGGGCTTCCGGTTCCTCCCGCTGCAGTACCTTGAACTCGACGAACGCAAAATGGTCGCCATGCAGTTCACCTCGCTCGGCTCCGCGCGCGTCGGGCAGATCACGAAATGCTCCTGGAACTTCGGCGACGGGCAGAGCGCCGTCGGCGATAAGCCGGTCCACGTCTACCTGGAGTCGGGGAATTACACCGTGACGCTCACCGTCGCTGCCTCCGCCGGCGGGAGCGATTCGTTCGACCTGCCGGTGTCCGTCCTGCCGCTCTGGAACGACCTGGAATTCACCCTGGCCAAACAGCAGAAGTTCGCGGAGTGGTGCCGCGACGCGCAGCCTGCCGCCTTGAAGACGCCGCATCTCCTTGCGCTGCGTGATCTTGCGAAGGCCAATGAGGCACGCCGCCTTCTCTTCGATGCCGACGTGGAACTGGACAAGCGCCGCAGCGAACTCTCGCGCGACCAGGTCGCCGCGCTGGAGCAGGAATTGGCAGACTACTATCTGGACCCGCTCCGCCAGTGGCAGGATGCGCAACGCTGCCTCCAGGTGGCGCTCTCCAATTCCCCGGCGGAGCGCCAGCCCGACCTGCGGCTGCGCATCGCGGACATCTATTTCTATTATGCGAACGACCCCGCGCGCGCGCGTCAGGGGTATGAGCAACTCAGGCGCGATCTACCGGAGTCGGACAAGGATCGCCGCCGCGTCGCGCTCGTGCGCCTTGGCGACCTGGAGCGCCTGCAGAAGCATCCCGACGAGGCGCGCCGCCTCTATTCGCAGGCCGAGGCCGACCCCGCATTCCCGCTCAAGGAACCGCGCGCGGTGACCGACGGGCGCTACCGCCATGAGGTGGAGGCCTACCTCGGGCAGGGGGACGGGCAGTCCGCCCTGACCTCGCTCGAACAGTGGCTCTGGGCGCTCCCCACGCACCGCCTCGACGGCGAGACGATGCTCCTGCGGCTCAAAGCGAATATGCTGACGAAGAATTTCGATGAGGTGAAGAAGCAGGCGGATCAGTACATCGCCTGCGCCGACGATGCGGATTTCCTTCCGCAGGCGAACCTCTATGCCGGTCTCGCCTGCGTTCAGTCCAAGCGTCCGGTTGAGGCGCGCGCCTATCTCAAAGTCGTGGGCGAGCGCTGGCCGGAATCTCCCGCCGCCGCCCAGGCGCGCGCGGCGCTCGGACAATTGAAGTGAACGGGAGATCGTACTGACCGGAAAGGGGGCGCGGAAAGCGGTTCGCAGAAAGCGGATCGCGTAGAAGGGGCGGAAAAGGGGTCAGGCTGCTTTTCGCCGTCGCGAAAAGATGCCTGCCCCCTTTTCCATTTCCGCGCCCACCCCCATTTTTCCCTTGACATAGAGATTCCCGCAGTTAGAATCTTGTTAGTACAGGATGTAGTGGATGAACTGGTGGTAGTCCCAAGATGTTGCGCATCGATAGTCCGTTAGTTCGACGGGCTGGCGGGCGCCATGGCGGTGTCCGCCCCTGAGAAGTTCATCCCTTTTTCACGCCAGGAGAGGGGGGGTGATTATTGATGGCAAAGAAGAAGGCCCTGAAGAAGAGGAAGTCGAAGAAGATCGCCAAGAAAATCGCTTCGGGAAAGAAGAAGGTGACCAAGAAGAAGAAGGCCAAGAAGTAACCTGACGATATGCAAGCCCCGCTCGGTGATGCGGATCACCGCACTGAGCGGGGCGACTCTTTTAAGTGTGAGGTATGAAGGGTGATTCGTCAGGTCATCACAGGTAAGTCGCCATCCACTCCCAACTCGCCCGGTAGAAACCGAGTGACGAGGTATGGATGAGTTCCGGATAATGCAGCAATCCTTTGATGCCGGGCAGCTGATCAAAGACGGCGCGGATCGTCTCCGCTGGGCAAGTGGCATCCTTCCCGCCCGAACTTAGCAGGGTGGGCGCGTGCAAGCGATGCGCCAGCTGAACCGGATCGAAGTAATCGAAAGTAGCCAGATGTTCCGGCGTGTCGAGTTCGCCGGTGGCGAAGGCCGTGTTATGCCGCATGTCGCAAAAGTACGGGACGTGCGCGACGACCGCTTTGATCCGCGGGATGAGTGCGCTGGACGCGAGCACGATCCCCCCGCCCTGGCTGGTGCCCATGGCGCCGATGCGCTCCGGGTCGACATCGTCCCGCGTAAGGAGATAATCGACGCCGCGCAGCATGTCCATATACGCGCCCTGGTAGAAGTAGCCTTCCGGCTGCTTGATGCCGCGCAGGAGCGGCCCTTCTCCCTGCCAGCGTTCATAGCGCGGCAACCCGCTGGATTCGCCCTGCTGGCGAGGAGAAATCTGCAGGATGAGATAACCGCGCTGGCAGTCGCTCAAGGTGACGCCGTGCTCCCAGCCGCCGTATCCGGGCGCGGTGATAATCGCCGGCAGGCGCTGATTCTCACGGTCGCGTATCGGAACACCGAGCAACGCGGTGATGTTCTCGCCGCCAAGGCTGCGGTAGGTGACGCGGAAGGTGAAGTACGGCCGTGGATTGATTTCCGGCTCGCAACGGGCCTCCAGCGGTGTCGCTTGCGCGCGTGAAATGGTATCGCGCCAGAATGCATCACTGATAGGAAATTTGATTTGCGGGGGAGGGTCGACCATCGCATTTCAGGGCCTCCGGGTTCCGTATGGATGCGCCGATGCGTCACGCGCGGCGGGGGGTGGGGTGGTCAAGTCCGTAATGGAAAGCACTACTTTGAGTTCCTCCACGTACTGAGTTGGACACTGACGACCAATCGCACTGCAAGCTAGTTCCCACAATCGACGACAGATCACAGGATCATTCGCCAATCGCATAAGATATTCGTCCTCGTGCAGGCAAATGGCTGCTATCATTGAATGCGCACGCTTCTCTTGGTAGAGAATATCCAACCGGTATTTCCCAGATGACTTGCAGTTCACGACCGCCGTGAACCTTCTTGCGCGCATTTTCCCTTCCGCAGACGGAAAAAGCAACCGAATCTTCATCCCGACCGGTTCGCCGTGCATTCGGACGACGGCGATCACGGTTCTTCCGAGGTCCGCAGCCGTATTTCGCTATTGCGGGACGGAGTTCGCCCATCGCTTCACGTCACCCGGCAGGGTTTCGTCTAGCCGCCGTCATCCCGGCGTCAGCGTCAGCACTCGAAGGCGTCCAATCC
>Ga0114951_10002397_pt1 | contig 21251 bp, 15 predicted proteins | sample AM7aDNAmetaG_FD_88677 | JGI IMG/M metagenome (GOLD analysis project Ga0114951, IMG submission 88677) | Freshwater microbial communities from Finland to study Microbial Dark Matter (Phase II) - AM7a DNA metaG | ecosystem: Environmental > Aquatic > Freshwater > Lake | place: Finland: Lake Alinen... | reverse complement strand
TTGAGCATCTCCTGAATAAAGAACGTGACGATGGCCGGGTTGTCTTCGCCATAACCCAGTTTCATGCTGATGAGCGGTTTGTATTCGGTCACTTCCAATTTCAAACCATGTTTCTTGCCCAGCCGCAACCAACCTTCGCCGATGGCGGTGCCAATCTTGATCAGATGCTCCCAGACCCGGTCACGCAAGAGGATTTCGATGGTTTTTAGCCCGGCCACAAAACCCACCCGCTCCGTCCAAAAGGTGCTGCTGATGAAACTTTCCTGGGCGGCAGCCATCACTTCACGCTTGCCCACCACGGCCGAGATGGCAAAGCCGTTGCCCATGGCTTTTCCATAAACGACAATATCGGGATTAAATCCAAGCAATTTATAAACACCACCGTCAGTCATGCGCCAACCGGAAGTGATTTCATCCAAGACGATGAGTGCCTTCTTCTGCTTCGCGACCCGGTGAACCGCCGCTATAAAATCCGGCTTGGGAAAATCATACCGCGCGCCTTCGAGCACAATCACTCCGAAATCTTCCGTTTGTGCAAGCCGCTCCAAATCGTCCACATCATTGTAGCGGAAGGGCAGAGCCGTGCCCGTGAGGCCGCTGGGGACCCCTTTGGGGTCGAGGCCCGGCAGCAAATGATCCTTCAGTTTGTTTTCATCGCCGAGGTTCGTGGCCAGATACCAGTCGCACCAGCCGTGGTAACCACTGAAGGCGACCTTGTCGCGTCCGGTAAATGCGCGGGCGATGCGCACAGCCATCGCCATGGCCTCGCCACCGGTGCGGGCGAACTTGACTCCGCCGGCAAACGGGTTCAGCTCCAATAACTTTTCCGCCAGGTAAACCTCCTCAGGTGGATTCAAGGTGGTGCTGACACCCTTGCCAATGCACCCGACCACAGCCTGGTTTACTTCCGGGTTGGCATAGCCCAAGATGGCCGCCCCGATGCCCATTTGCGCCATGTCAATGAATCGTCTTCCGTCCAGATCCCAGATTTCCACCCCCGAAGCCCGCTCAAAATAAGTCGGCCAGATGTCGGGCGCATAGCGGCTGGGACGTTTGGAGAGCAAGCCGTTACCGCCGGGGATGCACTGCTCGGCTCTTTCCCACAATTTGATTCCTGCGTTCATATATTTATCCATTTGTGATACCACAATTCATTGCCATGGGTGCGGAAGCCGACACTCTGGTAAAGCTTCTGCGCGTAATAGTTTCTTCCCTGCGTGACGACGTGGATGGTCTGCGCACCTTGGTCCTTGGCCGCCTTAAGGGCGTTGTTCAGCAAAACCTTGCCCAGGCCTTTTCCTTGATAATCTTGGGAAATGCCGAAAACTCCAATTTTGGCGGTGCGGTTGGGCATGAAACGCATTGTGCAAAACCCAACCGGCACATCCTGATCGAAAAGACAGTAGCAACAATCATCAAAGGTGCCGCGGACGCCTTTCTCGATCCAGCTCTTGTAAAACTCGTTAATCTTCTGTTCATCAAAATTGCCGTCAAAATAGTAACGGCTGTCCCGGTAGATTCCCGCGCCGATCTCGCGCAGCCTGGCAATGTCCTGCTCCCGGCCCTTGCCAAACATAATGCCCGGCGGAAGGGTGGCATCGTAATCCATATCCGTCCGGGTGACCAAACTCAACCGGATGTCCGTGAAGTGAAAGCCGCTTTCCTCGGCGATCCGGACACTCGTGTCGTCATGGCAGTTGCACAGGTATTCCACCAGTTTGATTTTGTTTTCCCCAAGGAACTGGTTGGTCCGGAAGACAATGCTTTTGGTGAGATACTTTGAGGTGATATAGGCGATGGGAAAGCCGAAGAACTGGGTGTCAAACTCCAGTTTGGTGATCAGGTTCGCGATTTCGATGACGTCAAAAGCATTTTGGCGGACCGAAAATTCCGGGCCGCTGAAGTATTTGTTGTTCTCCGACCCGGCACAGTCGACCACAACATCACAGAGTTTATTCAGATTTTGCAGCGGGCCAAGGGTCAAGGAGACGATGTTGAGCTGGCGCAGGCGATTATACCAACGCTCCGACAATTGGTTGCTGATTACCACTTCGACGCAGTTGTCGAGCAGGTAGTCCGTGGTCAGTTCATGCTCGTGCAGCACCGGGATGCCGGCAGCCTGTGTCTCCAAGACACACCGTAACTCCTGGGCGTAAACATCATTGCCCGCCGGAAGTATGATCCGCTTTTCCATTACTTGGATTTTCTCCGGAAGGGCACAATCCCCTTCTCCGCGCTGCGAACCCCGAATTCTTGTTTGCCCAGAATGGCTTCCAGCCGGCGGGTTTCGCTGACCAGTTTTTTCATCTGGTCTTCGGTGATGGAAACCGGACCGTCCACGCAGTCTTTCTGGCCGTTCAGGCAATAATGTTTTTCCAGAACCTGCGCCCCGACGGCCACCGCATAGAGCGGAACCGTGATGTCGGCGGTATGGTCAGACTGACCAATGACGCAATCAAAGGTCTTTTCCAGCACGCGAATGTTCTCCAACCGGGCATCCGCCTCATTTGTCGGGTAGGAGGAAATACAGTGCAGCACGGAAATTTTCTTCGTGCCCCGGCGAAGTAATTTGTATGCGGTCTTGATTTCTTCCACGTTCGCCATGCCCACGGAAAGAATGACGGGCTTGCCTGTGGCGGCAATTTTCTTGAGGAGTTTGCGGTTGACGATGTCAAAGGAGGCAATCTTGTATAGTTCGCACCCGATGGATTCGAGGTAGTCCACGCTTTCGGCATCAAACGGGGTGGAAAAAAACTGGATGCCACATTTGTCCGCGTGCTGCTTGAGTTTTTTGAAGGCCTCGAACGGCAACTCACAGCGTTTCAGTATGTCGAAAACGGCTGGCTTGTTCGGCGGGCAGCGCTGTTCGGTCAGATAGGTTTGAAACTTGACCGCGTCAGCACCGCTGCGCGCCGCGGAACTGATCAGCTTTTTGGCCAGTTCCAGGTCGCCGCCGTGGTTGATGCCCACTTCGGCAATGATATAAGTCGGGTTGTTTGTCCGAAGTCCGTAATCTTTTAGTTTTTTGCTCATAAAATAAATTTGATCCGCGCCTCACCAAGAGGTCATGCCGCCATCTATAACCAAATTCTGCCCGGTTGTATAGCTTGCAGCGGCACTCCCCAGATAAACCACAGCCCCCACCATCTCCTCCTGGTTGCCCATGCGTTTCATCGGCACCCGTTCCTCGTAGTGGCGGCGAAAGCCTTCGGCTTGGGGCGTCCGGGGATTGAATACCCCACCGGGAGAAACACAGTTAACGCGAATGTTGCGTGCGGCCAGATGCACGGCAAAATATTTGGTCATCTGAATCACGGCCGCTTTGGAAGCGCCGTAAACTTCGGAATTTCGACGATCCCCCTGACCATAGATCCGAAAATCCGGGCTGATCACGCCGTAATGAGAACCAATATTGATGATGGCACCTTGCTGGCACTGATGTTGATCGTAAAGATTCACATAGGTTTGGATGCAGTTGAACACACCCTTGATGTTGACATCCATAACCCAGTCAAATTTTTCGTCCGTGCGCTGTTCAAACGGCTCAAAGACACTCACGCCCGCGTTGTTGATCAGAAGGTCAATTTTCTTTTCGGTTTGGAAAACCTCCGTCAACGCCTCCGCCACCTCGGCTTTAACCGACATGTCGGCTTTGAGATAGCGGATCGCCGGCACTTCCGCATTCGACACGTTGGCATCTATGCCGTAAGTCCGCGCCCCCAACGTTTCTAACGCTGCCATAAACGTGCGCCCCAACTGCCCGGTGGCGCCAGTCACCACGATGACCTTGCCCTTGATGTCAAACAACTGATCCAGTGATTTCATTTTTTATTTTATGCGCCGCTTGCAGGCTGTCAATCAGCCCGTTGGCGGACTTATAATATTCGATGGTCAAATATGCCAATGGATGATTTAGCGCCAGCTGCCTGACTTCCTGAAACTCCGCGGCACCCGGGAGTTCATGCGCGTCAAAAGCCAGACCACTCTCGCTGACTCCATGTTTGCAGAGATGAACTTGAATCAACATCTCCAGCGGCAACTGCCGTTTGTAAGACTGATACGCTATCCCTTGATTCGTGGCGGTGATGTGCGCGTGCGCCAGATCGAATAGAAATCGCAAACGATTCGCCTGCACGATTTCGCTGATAAAATCCGCATCGCAGACAAACTGGTAAGCCGGGGTCGGGTAAAAATTATTATTTTCGACGGCCAGCTCAACTCCGGCGCCAAAGATCCCCCGGATTTGATCGATATTTTCTACGGCGGTGGCCAACAATTCATTTCGACTGCAAGCTTTACCGCCCTTTTGAAAACGACCTCCAACCAACACTGGCTGATCACAACAAGACGCCAGGTGCAGCGACAGGAGCTTTAATTGCGGATGCGTATCCCTGATTTTTTTCAGGTGCGTCCACTCCGCCGCCGACAACGGGTGGATCGGCTGAATATCGGTGTGAAAAAGTTCAATGGCCGGCCAGTTGGTGCCGGGACTGTGATCCCGACATTCCAGACAGTCGCTCCCCGCAATAATGGTTTCAGCCTGCTCCGGGTTACGAAACAGGCTCGAAATGGGCGTGGCTATTTTCATTCCCACCATGATCTGCAGCGCCCTCCAACCTGGGTTTTCACTGGGCTGGGGCACCAGCTTCAACCCACCAGATTTTTAACCGCCCGGATGACGTCGTCAATGTCTTTGGCGGTCAGTTTGGCTGAAATCGGCAGGCTGACAATCTCCTGGCCAATCTTCATCGCTTGCGGATAATCCGCGGGCTTCCAACCCAGGGCTTGCTGGTAATAGGGATGTTCGGGAATGCTTTGATAATGAACGCCCACGCCGATGTTTTGCTTGGTCATGCCCGTCAGGAATTCATCACGGGTGATGCCTGCCAGCTTCGCGTTGACCTGGATGGTATAAAGATGAAAGGCATGCAAATTGCCGGGTTCGGGCTCAGCGGGCGTCTTGATGGGCAGACCCGAAAAGGCCTGATTGTAGGCTTCCCAGACTTTCTGGCGCAGTCGCCAATTCGGCTCAACGCGGCGCAACTGCTCGATACCGATGGCCGCCGCCAAATCCATCATGTTATATTTGAATCCGGGGGCAACCACTTGATAGTGTTTGTAGCCTTCGTCACTGAATCGCTTCCAGGCGTCCTTGCTCATCCCATGTAATCCGAGCACTTTGATCTGTCCGGCATCCGGCTCACGCCGGGTCAAAACCATGCCCCCTTCGCCGGTGACCACATTCTTGGTAACATAGAAACTGAAACAGCCAAAATCTCCAAAGGTTCCCACCGGCTGTCCCTGAAAGGTCGTCTCGATCGCATGCGCGCAGTCTTCAATCACGATCAGATTATGTTTGCGGGCCAGTTTCATGATGGCGTCCATCCGGCAAGCCCGGCCTGCGAAATGAACCGGGAGAATGGCGCGGGTGCGCGGAGTGATCCGGCGTTCAATTTCCCGGGGATCAATATTCAGGGTTATAGGATCCACGTCTGCCAGCACGGGCTTGGCACCAGCATGAATGATGGCGTTGACCGTGGCACAAAACGTCAGCGGTGTCGTGATGACCTCATCCCCGGGCTTGACACCGGAGGCCAGCAAGCTCAAGTGCAGCGCCGCCGTGCAAGAGTTGAGCGCCACCGCAAATCCAGCACCCTTGTATTTTCGAAATTCTTCTTCAAACTGCGCGACCCGCGGCCCGGTGCCGAGCCAGCCGGTCTCCATCACTTTTAACACCGCCGCAATTTCGGGACTCTGAATCTGCGGCGCGCCAAAGACGAGAAACTCGCTCCGGCGAACTGCTGGATCCAAAACCCCATTCGGTGACCCCTTTTTAATTTTTGGCCCACGGCTCCGTGGCGAGGTATTTCGAGCCGCGGCAGATCCAGACTTTTTGACCTTGGGGCGTGGATTACGTTTACGGATAGAAACTCGGGCTTTTTTATTCATGCAGGCAGTTTCGGTGTTATAAAACGCGGGTGATTTTGAGCTGAAAAATGTGGCCGCAATACAGCGCCACCCAGCAAAGCAAAGCAAAGCGGCACGTAGTTCCTTGCGACTAAGGATTGACTGGGTGGAATTCGGTGGCGGTGGTTATCGTAGGCGGCAATACTGTTTTCTGAGCACTGGTCGTCTGAAACGCGCCAATCGTCCACGGCCCTGTGGCCGGACGCGGATTGCCGTAGAAATCATTCACAATACCCCAACTGGTTAGATTCGTTCCCGCGTTCACCAGCACCGTGTCGCTGGCCAACGGCTGGTAGGTGACTGCATTGATGAGCGGTGAGCTCGTCTTTGAGTGCCTGTCAAATTTATCGGCAACGCCGAAAAACGGCTTGTTTGTCCAATCCTTCCAACTATAACCCATATCGCCATTGGCGGCTCGGTCATAAATGACCATCGCACGGGCGTCACCGTTGGTATAGGTCCCCACCGGAGCAGTGTTGGTAAATTTCCCGACCAATGCGCCCCCGGCCAATATCCAATAGGGTGCCGAGTAACAACAGCTCTGTCCAGTATTGCGGTTTGTAAAGGCATTATTCGTTGCCGAAACGTTGCTGACATAATTAATAATCAGCGTGTTTGTGCCGTAATAGACGGAGGCGGGCGGGCCATAAAAGTCGCTATTGTTGCCCACATAACTGGTTATCGGTAGCGACCAGCAGTTATAATCACTCGCCAATCCTGAATTGAAGTTAGTCAAATACGTATTGCCATCATAAAGGATTTGACTCGACAAATCCTTGGTAAAGTTGTTGTAGATTTTCACCGGGTCGTCAGACAAGACAATACCAGTGCCAGCACCATAAGTGTAGCCGTCAGAATGATGCCAGTGCGTGGAAATCACGGTGTTATTAGCGAGAATCGAGTTACCGCTTGCGTTGCATCGGAAAAATCCGCTTGCCCATGGGGTTTGAGCATCCGATTGGTTGGTCCAAACCACGATATTGTTAAACACTTTGAAATTGAAGGCCACGTGTCGCAGCGGGGTAGTGGTATACCACGTCATAAACATGGGCGAGGTGGTGTTGTTCGGATGCAGCGGCCCCTGAACTGTCAACTCCAGACTGCCGGACTGCGACCACGCATCGCTTGTATCGTTGGCGGGCCAAGTAAAATTCACAATCGAATTATTTCCGCGCTGCGGGCAATAGTCGTAAAAGGTTTTCAACACGGCCTTCAAATTGTCAGCCGTCTCTGAAGTGCTGGCACCAATCCGCACATCTGTGGCGAGCGACGGGCTGTTTTTGAACGTAAAGGTTTTGCGCACTCCTAAAACCGTCAGGGTCAAGGAGTCAAGGTTCGCGGGCTGATTGGTGATGCTAATCATCAAATTCGTTGTAGTGGTGTAGGCGAAAACATCAGGCCCAAAGTAGTTGTGGGAAATGACCAAATTGGAAATCGTGCAGTAATCGGAGTTTATCCCGTGGATCAGAAACAGATAGATTCCATCCAAGTGAATATCACTCTGCATGGCAGGATTGCTCCATTCGCTCCAATGGTCAAGGCGGTTGCTGACAATGTTAACGTCGGACAAAACTGAATTAGAGACGCTCCCATCGCCGCCGCCCGTTAAGGAAATGCAATTCCGATAAAGTTGATTCCCGAAAATCGCGATGTCTCGATTGGTGATTCCCGGCGACCAACTGGACATGGCAATGCCCACTTCGGCCCCGGAAATGACATTGTTAATGACAGCAATGTGCGAACCGTAAAAGATAATTCCTTGTGTGGTGGCGTTATTTAAATCTCCAGGACTAGGCTCAATACTACCCGGAATCCGCACATACATATTAGAAATTGTCAGGTTTTGAACCGTGACAAAACTGGGCGTGTTCGGCCCCGAAGGCTCTCCCACAAAAACACCCCGGCTCGTATTGGTGTAGGCCAGCCCCGTGCCGTTGGCGGTGGCAATAATCAAGCCATTCACGCCGCCATCAATCACAATGTTGCTATAAGAACCCGTCACGATGGCGGCGGGCGACCAGAAAGGGGCGGACATTTGGGCTCCCGACTCAAATTTAACCGTGATCGGACTTCCGGCATTACCGCTCTTGCCGATGGTCAATGTATTCCCCACGGTGCCAACCAGATGAACCGTATCTCCGGGATTCACGGTTGACCAGTTGGAATTGAGCCAAGCCAGTGATTGGGTGAGCCCACTCGATGACCCATCACCACCCCCGTTTTGGGAGACATAAATTTCGGCGGCATTTCCGACCAACCCCGTTGACAGCAATCCCGCCAGCAGGGCAGAGATAAGATCGTTTTTCTTAAAAAGCAAAGTCATAAAATTTGGTGGATGTATTCACCAATGTAACTCACCGCAATGCTTGTGCCAAACAGTATGTCAGCCGAATTTCTTCAGGCTCATCTAAGTGGCCAACCATTAGACCAAACCGGCAGGGCCGGCAAACCGCCTGCCAACAAACACTTGGGAAGCCCAATCTCGACACACACAAGGAAACCTGACAAGCCTGAATCCGCTGGCATCGGCCTTACTGCAAATGTATTGAAATAATCTCCGTTCACCGCCCGCTCACCTTTAACGGATTGTCAGCTAATGAGCCAATCTCTGGCCCAAGTTGTCCTGAATTGCTCCAAGACGGGTTCACCTTACAAAAAGCCAAAAATGTTGGCAGCAGCCATCTTCAATCTTCATTTCCGTATCGGACTTGACGGGACGCGGTGTGAGGCACTTCGGTTTCAACGACCATGTTCCGGCTTAAGCCTGACTCGGCGACAACTCCGGCTCCTCAGTCATGAGATTCGGGTCCGACGCGGGTTCATGTGCCAGCGCCTCGGACGCCACGCTGGAAATAATGGCCATGGTGCCCCAAAGCACGACGTAAAGCTGATCCCAGTAGGTCACCGAAAAGAGGGTCACCACATGGGCAAACAAGGCACCACCCAGCCCCCAAAAAAATACTTCTGCTTCTGAACCCTGAGTCCGGAACTGACGCATCGCCAGTCCCAGGTAGCGAAAACAGCGCACCAGCATCATGATCAGCAGGACCAGCGCCAGCAAGCCGCCATTAATGCCGGCGGCCACGTATAAATCCGTAATGTCGGCATTACCATCCGCGAGCACCGTCGGCATCCATTGGGAGGTATCTTTGGTGCCCAGCAACCACCAATCTGGGAAAAAATGGATAAACCGGTCAATGAGATAGGAACGATGCCAGCCATCGCCACCGGTCAAAGCGCCCATTTTGGAAAAGATGAACCAGACCGGAACTTTCATGGTGAGGTGGAGGGAAAGCAAAACCAAAACAATCCCCCAGCGCACTTTGCGCATATTGGCGCGCATCGGCCAAAATATCCAGGCAACAAAACCGCATAAGGCGGCCATCAAAGGACCGCTGGAATTGGAGGTGTAGGTGATCACCAAGGCCGAGAGCAAGCCCACAGTGGCGGCCAAACCCCGCCCCCGAAATCGAAACAACGCCATAAACACCGGGATGAGCACGGCTCCGAATATCCCCGCCGTGATGCCAATCCGAAACGCACCCTGACAGCGCGGCCGCCCTTCGCGGATGGTCAATTCACCAATGCCACCAAACGACTCAAACAGACTCCGGTGGGTGAAGTTCTCCTGAATCATCTCCAGAGCCATCGGCACGATCAAAAAAGCCAAGCCCGCAAAGAATTTTTCCGTTTCCTCCCAATTGGTGAGTAATCCACGAAACACCCAGTAGGAAAGAAAAATATCATAAAAACAGCCCAAACGATAAACCGCGACTTCCGACGTGCGTTCGCGCAAAATCGGCACCAGATTGACCGCAACCGCAAAAGCCATGAAAGCCCAATCGATTTCGTTCCGTTTCAGCCCGCGAAATTCCCCTTTACTGAGAATCCGAACAATCCCCGCCAACAGAACAATCCGCACAGCGTGCATGTGGAACCCCGCTACGGTATAGGCCTGTCCTTGGGTGATATAAATCACAGAGGCAATGACGCCCAGCGCCGCCAGTCGTCTGGGTAAAAACAGCACAGACACGACAAAGATCAAAGTGAGGGCGATGCCAGCAGGAATCATGATAATATGATTTCGCTAAAGGAACAGGATGGGACTGATTCTCAAGGTTGGACCTTCGACACACGATTGGCGGCCGGCCAATGCGGCTGAAGCATTTTGGGCAGGAAACTCGAACCCAATAGCAAAAATGATTTCCCCGCCGACGCGAAGCCACCCGCCAAAGTTGAAGCGTTTAAAAACTGGTTCCGCGCTTCCGCAACTCGACCGACACCCATTAAAGTTTTCCCGTAATTTCGCCGTTTTACCGCGAAAGCGGCATTGTAAGTGTTCAACAACTGTGCATCGCCAAATGTGCGATAGCGTTTTTCAAGCAATTTAAAAACTTCAACGACAAGCTTGTAATTTTTTAACTGATTGACTGATTGCGCCTGCTGGGTAACCCGGTAGGCCACCAAAGGGGCGGGCTTGAACACCACAGGACCAAAAAAAGGCAGCAGGTTGCAAAGGTAACAATCGTCCACCCCGCTTAGTTGCTCACAAAAAGGTTCGTCCCCAAGTTTCTTCAGCACCGATTTCGGCATACAGCAAAAGCTCATCGAATAAAATGTTCCAGTGCTGTTGTTGTAACGCCTCATGAAGTTGACGGGTGAAATTATTTCACCGGCTACGGAATAATCATTCAAATCTGCGTTCCATTCGTAATCGCCGAGTCCGTAGAAATCGTGTTGTCGAGTGAAAAATGCCGCCGCCTCCGGGTTCATCGCAAAAGACTGGCTTTGAATCTCCAGATAACGAGGATGCCAGAGGTCGTCATGATCCAAAAAGGCAATGAAATCACCATCAGCCCGCCGGCACAGTTCGTTTCGTGCGGCTGCCACACCCCGGTTCGTTTGCCGAAATATAGTAACCCTTGGCTTATAAGAATTGAGAATTGAAATTGTTTCGTCGGTGCTGCCGTCATCTAGGACTAAAATTTCAGCGGGCGCAACAGTCTGGCGCAAGACGGAATCCAGAGTCATCCGAATCACAGCGGCTGAATTATAAGTCGGTATGATAACGCTAATTTTCACAAATTTCACGGGTATACTTGAGCTTGCCGAATTGGAGCAAAAACAAAATCCATAAATTCCATGTCAAAGTTGGCACCGCATTAGCCCCCTCAAAATTTGGCTGGGTTGTCATACGTGAGTGGATGAAGAAAAAATTGTCCACCTTGGTTTTCGCCTTTTTATAGGCGTATTACGCGCCTGAGCTTGTGTAGAGCGTGCCTTAGATTTCCACCCACCGTATGCAATCGGTAACTGTCCCGATCGCACAGGACCAGAGATCCTTGCACGAACATCCCCAAGAAACGTGCTGACACCATGGCAAATTTGGACACCCCGGGAAGGCGAACCGTGATATCCCACGGCAACCTTATCGATTCCAAATCACAGTCAGGAACAAGTAAATTATGCTTGAGGCTGATTTGAAACAACTCGGATCCCGGATAGGGCGTGGCCAAGGACCAACTCATGTAGTTGAGAAGCCCCCTTAGCCTGAGAGAGGTCGCGTATCGCAAAGTTTGCAGGACCTCTTTTGTTGATTCGTAACAAGGTTCACCCTTGTCTTCCCAGGCCTGGTAGCACATAAAAAATCCATAGGTTTTGATGCCATGGAGCTTCAGCAGCCCAAGTGCGCTTTCTATCTCAGGCAAAGTAATATGTTTCTTGATACCTTTCAGCACCCTGGGAGAACTGCTCTCGATGCCAATATGACAAAGCCAACAACCGGCACGCGCCATAGAAGCAACCAATTCCGGCGGAACAGGTGAAGCTCGTAAATTACATTGGAAATAGAGATCTTGATGACCAAGATGGAAGAGAGCATCAAAAACCGAAATAGCCCACTCCACGTCAGCATTCATTTCGTCAGAACGGATGTATATTTCTCTAATACCCATCTGGTAGAGCATCTCCACTTCTGCGGCCACGTCCGCAGGAGGCCGGGTCCGAAACCAAGGCCTTTGCAGCCGCCAGACAGGATTGGAACAGAATGTGCAATTGTAGAGACATCCCCGGCTTGCAACGATGGCCATTGACAGTTTCCCTTTACTTTTCCGACACCCGGAGTAGCGGCCTGGCGCAATCAAATCCCAAGCAGGAAGCGGGAGATCAGAGAGGTCGGAAACATAGGGCCGCCGAACATTAATCTGCACGGCCTGATTCTGTGTCCGGTAGGCAATTCCCGCTATGGATCCCAGAGGCTCACCGTTTAGCAAGGAGTTTATAATTTCAAGAAGCGTCTCCTCGCCCTCGCCGATACAGCAAATATCCACGTCTGAACTGACCAATACATCTCGTGGGGCGGCGGTAGGATGAGCTCCTCCACAAACGGCCAAAGCAGTCGGGCAGATTTGTTTGATGTCGTTGATAAGTCGGGTGGCAGCCGCGGCGTAAGGACTGGCAAATGAAAGCGCATAAATGGTAGGATTTATAGCTTTAACACAACGAAGATGTTCTTCCGATGAGTAAAGGGCATCCAAATAATGAATGGTAAAACCTGGAAATTGCCGCCTTATGACAGCTGCAAGATACAATAAACCAATATTAGGGAATGCTGTCGCGAAAGGGTTGTCCTCCTCGCATGGCGGATCTGCTAAAACGATTTTAATGGCATCCCTCCTTCATTAAGCGTGCCCACATGAAATGGCGGGCATCGCATTCCCTGGGCTTGTAATGCGAACAAGCAGGGTCCCTATAAATCTCGGCACCCTGTAAAATGCTTGCCCCCAACGATAGTTACCCAACAATAGAACAAAGTCGTTTTTAAATATTTTGCGATAAAACAGATTCGAGTATTTGCAAAATAATGGCTGTGGAATAATACACCTCAACACAACGCCTCTGTTCAGCAAGGTTTCATAGCAGTCTAGTCCGATTTACTTATTGAATCTTCCACCGCACCACCAATCAGCACCTTACGATAGACTGCCAACAGTTTTTTTCCAGCCGCCGCCCAGGTAATTTCCGGAGCCGTGGCCAGGGACGCTGCCCGCAGGCGTAGCCGCAACGCGCGATCCTCATCCAATTGGGTGAGCTGGGCCGACAGCGCCGCCACATCGCGCGCCTGATGGATCAGGGCATTCTCCCCGTGCTGGCAGACCGCCCCCGATGCGTCGGATACCGCCAACACACAACCGCAACCGCGCGCCTCCAGCGTCACCAACGCACTGCCTTCCTCCAGGCTGGGCAGGATGAACACGTCGCTCTGCCGCATTAGCTCCGGCACGTCCGAGCGCTGGCCCAGGCGTTTCACGCTGGGATGAGCCAATTGCGCGGAAAGCTTTTCCGCATACCCCGGGATGAATTCACCGGCGATGAGAAAGGTGCCTTTCACGCTGGCGCTGGAATTCAGCCACGCCTCCAAGGCGTAATGCAGTCCTTTGCGCGGCGCGCACCCGCCGACAAACAGCACCCTCAGGCCCGGGCCGGAGTGGGCATCCTGTTGGCCGGCAAAAAAAAGTTTCGCGTCAAATCCGTATTGGTGCCGGGCCAGTTTTTCCGCCGGGAAACTCCGGTCTATGAAGGTCTTCGCCACGAAGTCAGACGGACACAACAGCCGGGCTGCAAGCTGGTATTCCTTTTCCTCCTGGCGGAGATATTCGGCGTTGAAGGCATGTTCGTGGCCGGACGGCATGCTGATGCCGAGTTGCTCACATTCCCGGCGAACCACTTCATACGCAAATTCCGTATGGGCGTTGGGCCTTTCCAGGAAGGTGGGAATACCGAGCTGGCGAGCGGTCTCGAGCGTTTGCAAGGCACCCATCGGCCAGACATGCACCACATCCACCTCCGCCGCCATTTTCTTGAGCCGGCGGGAAACCATGGCATCGTGCCAGGCCCACGCCCGGGCATGTCCCAAAAGCCGGTAGGGAATCCGAACCTTCCCCCAGGCGAGCGTAGTCCGCACCCGCACATTTTCTGGCAGCGGCCGGCAAATGGCCCCAGTGAACACCGTGACAGCGGCGCCGGCGGCCGCCAGGCCGTTCACCTGCTGCCAGGCCGTGTTGCAGATCCGCGCCGCGCCCAGCTTGTGGGGAAAACTATAGAGCACCCGGATTGGCTTGTCCTCGTGCGTCATGGGTGCACCTCGACAGGTTCAGGTTTTTCCAGCCGCGCGGCCGTTCCGGCGGGAGCCTCGTCCAGAAACGCGCGATGCCAAAGCTCCAACACCAGCAGGCAAAAAACTTCCTTCGCAAAACTGCCGTCGCGAGCGTTGGCCGCCAGCAGCCGGCGCACCTCCCCCTTTTCAAAATAGCCGCGCGACAGGCAGCGATCGGAGAGCACCACCTCCGCCACGTGCTGCTGGTGGTCGCCGCGCAACCACGCTTCGTAAGGCACGGGAAAGCCGGCTTTCTTCCGTTTGAGAATCTCTTCGGGCAGCGACTTCGCAAAGGTGGCTTTCAAAATCCGCTTGGTCTCCCGCTCGCGCACCTTGAATTCCGCCGGCAACGAGGCGGCGAATTCCAACACCACATGGTCGAGCAGCGGCACGCGCAGTTCCAGCGAGTTCGCCATGGTGATCTTGTCCGCCTTGACGAGCAGGTCGTCCGGTAGCCAGGTCTTCGAGTCCACATACAACATCTGGTTCAGCAAGGGCTCGTCCTTCACGGGCACCATCAACCCGCTGACAAATCCGGCCGCCGAGACCGTGGCCGTGCGCGCCAAGAATTCCGGCGTGAAAAAACTTCTCGCATTCCGATTGAAGAATCCCGTCGGCCCTGAGGTCCGGCTGAAATATTGTGTCGCCAGTGGACGCCCCAAGGCACTGCCATAGCGTCGCCATTTTTCGTTGTCGAAAGCATTCCCGGCCCACTGGGCGCCAGCGCCAACCGGCCGGGCCAGCGGTCCGAGGGTGGCGCGGATTTGCTGCAAACGCAGCATGTTCGGATAGTTTGGATAACCCGCAAACGCCTCGTCGCCGCCTTCGCCGGACAGCAACACCTTCACATGGTTGCGGGCCAGCTTGGAGACATAATACAAAGCCACCGCCGGCGGCTCGCAGACCGGCTCCTCCATGTGCCAGACATAGGACGGCAGGAAGCTCCAAAAATCAGCGGCCGAAATGCTCGTCTCGTAATGCTCCGTGCCGAAGCGTTCGGCGGCCAGCCGCGCAAAGGGCCGTTCGTCCACCACCTGGTCGCCGTCAAACCCGACGGTGAAGGTCTTGATTTTTTTATCCGTGGCGTGGACGGCGAAGTTTAGGATCGCGGACGAATCCACGCCGCCGCTGGCTAAGATCCCCACTGGCACATCGGCGATCATATGGTCGCGCACCGCCGTGGCCAGCAGGCCGTTGAGTTCCTCCGTCGCCTCATCGAAGGATATCTGCCAGCGCTGCTGCGTGAACTTCAGATCCCAATACCGCTGCTGCGTCACCCTGCCCTGCTCCACGGTCAAGAAGTGTCCGGGCAGCAGCTTGTGGATGTCCTTGAAAAGTGTTTCGGTGCCAGGCAGATAGTGGAACGCGAGAAATTTCCGTATGCCCGGCAGGTTGATCGCGCGCGGCACGGCGGGGTCGGTGATGATCGCCTTCAGCTCAGAGGCGAAATAAAACGCCTCGTCCGTCCGGCAATAGTAGAGCGGCTTGATCCCCACCCGGTCCCGCGCCACAAACAGCCGCTTGCGTTTCGCATCCCAGATGGCGAAGGCGAACATCCCGCGCAATTCCTTCACGCAATCCGGCCCGAATTCCTCATACGCGTGGATGATGACCTCCGTATCCGAATGCGAGCGGAACACGTGGCCCTTCCCCTGCAACCGCTCGCGCAAGGCGGCGAAATTATAAATCTCGCCGTTGAAAACAATCCAGACGGTTTCATCCTCGTTGGTCATCGGCTGCGCGCCGGTGCTCAGGTCAATGATGGACAGACGGACGTGCCCGAGTCCGACGTTGCCGTCCAAATGCAGGCCCCTCCCATCCGGCCCGCGATGCGTGATCGCCCCCGTCATTCGCTCGATGTCGGGGGACGACACCCGAGCGGCGGGATCATGAAACAGTTTGCCAGCTATGCCACACATGACGGTTTGATTTCATTGCCAGACCGGACGACTGGAGTCCCGGCGGCGGATCCGGTCTTCCGCGCGGCCCATGATTCCAGACCGAAGCTCCAGCGCAAAATGGCGAACCATTTTTTGACCGCGCTGAAGTTTTTTCCGCCGGACTTTCTCTTCACCATCCCCAGGCCGAGGACGAGCGGCAGACGCACGAACGCGGCGAGCCCGGTGGTCACACGGTAGCCCAACGCGGCCAGTGGGCCGCGGTTGAGGCTAAAAAAACGGCGGACCGATTCGCGGGTCATCACCACGGAAAACATGCTGCGCGCGGAATTCGAACTGCCGCCGCCATGATGCGTGATCAACGCGGCGGGATCGTAAAGGCGGTCAAAGCCGGCCTGCTTCACTCGATAGCAAAGATCCAGGTCCTCCGAATACATGAAGAACCGCTGGTCAAAGCCTTTGACGATTTCAAACACGGCGCGCCGGACCAGGAGGCAGGCTCCAGAAATGACCTCCACCGGCTTCGGGCCCGGCGATTGATCGGATAGGGCGGCGATGCCCCAGAGCGGGGAAAGCGGCAGTGCGCGATACAAGACATCCGAGTCGAGCAACTGGTTAAGCAGGGTGGGAAACGCCTGAACGCAACTCGTCTGCAGCGAGCCGTCGGCATTGAGCAACCGGGCTCCGGCGAGACCCGCGCCCGGATGGCGATCGAGCGTTTGCAACAACTGATCCACTGCGCCGGCGTGGACCTCGGTGTCGGGATTCAAAAACAACAGGTATCTTCCCTGCGCGCGCGCCGCGCCCAGATTGTTGGCGCTCGCGAAACCGATGTTGCCGCTGCTCTGGACGAAGATCGCCGTCGGAAATTCGCGAGCCAGCATCTCGCCGCAAGCATCGAAGGAGCCGGAATCCACGATGATGATTTCGTGCGACCGGGTCGGAGCGTGCCGCGCGAGAGAGCGCAGACACTGGCGGACATAAGCCGCCGAATTCCAGTTGACGATGATGATGGAAAGCTCCACGAAAATTATAGATATCGGACCGTTTAATTCAGTCCCAGATGCTCGGACGCCCCGTCAGCTTCCGGATTTGCTGGCGATGGACGTAGCTGGAAAAGGCCGAGTCATTGACGCGCGGCGCCTGGCGGAAATATCCGCCGATGAAACCGTAGGCCAGACCGACCGCGCCAAGAAGATAGGGGCGGGCAAAGACCCGCTTGAGACACTTGACCAGCATGAAAAGTGGGTGATAGGCGCTGACGTAATTGGCCAGGCCGTTCTTGACCCAGTTACGCCAGGCGCCATCGGCGGAACCGGTGTCCTTGTGCTGACGCAGCTTCAGGTCGTAAAAGGTGCAGGTCTCCCAGCCGAGCAGGTTGGCCTTCAGTTCGTCCACGGTGTCCCAGCCCGGTGTTTTCAGCAGCCCGCCGATTTGGTCCCAGCAGGCGCGGCGATAAATCTTGGTCGCGCCGCGCACATGGAAGCGCGGGTCGCCCCGGCTTTCTACCACAAGGTCGCCGTTTTCGGATTTGCAGATGACGCCACCGCCGATGCCGAGCTTGGAATTCTGCCCGAATTTGGCGAGGCAGTTTTCAAAATAATTTTTATCGAACGAAAGATCCCCATCAAATTTGACGGCAAACCCCCAGGGCAGATCTCGTCCCAGCTCGAACCCTTCATAAAAGGCTTGGATGACGCCACTGCCCTGCTCGCGAAAGCCGCGGTCCGCGCGGTGGACCACGCGAATCCAGGCATGTTCTGCCGCCGCGCGATCGGCCAGGGCTCCGGTCTCATCCTTCGAGCCATCGTCCACGATCACCCACAGGAACGGGCGGACGGTCTGGGCCACCATCGAGGCGATCGTCTCGGCAAAATGCTGGCCCTCATTGCGGACGGGCGTGATAACGATGTAAAGGAGAGCTTCCATCAAAAGTTGTTGGCCGACACAAGAGACCCGCCCAAGCCGGAACGCCGCCACGTAACCAGGTGTTTGATCATTTTGAAGGTTTCCTGGGGCCCGGCCAGCCAGTCGTAGGCACCGGCCAGCTTCGCCAGAAACATGGCTTGGTCATCAGCGGAATTGATGGGCAGGCGTTTCAAGGTGAAGGGGTCGTCAGGCTTCGCAGCCAGGCCGATTTTCGTCGTCACGTTGCAACCATATCCTGTTTCCTTCAGCGCGGCCACAAACACCTTGGCAAACGCCCGGTCGGCACTGGGAAAGGCGTAGGGATAGGCAAACGAAGTGACGGGCCGGCCGAGCTCCCGTTCCAGCGTCACCTTGGAATCCTTTAACTCAGCACAAATCCGCGGCAAATCGAGCTCGTAAAGTTTGGGATGATTGACGGTGTGGGAGCCAAACTCGATGCCGGCCGACTGCGCTTCCCGCACCTCGTCCCAGGTCATGCATTCACGATCCTTGAAACGACACCTTTCGTGACCAATGAAGGCGGTCGGCAAAAAAACGGTGGCCCCGCATTGGTGCTGCCGCAACGCGGGCAGCGCAGCGGTGTAAAAATCGCGGTAGCCGTCGTCAAAAGTGATGGCTACGGGGCGGAGGGCGGAGGGCGGAGGGCGGAGAGCGGAGTCCAGCCAGGCCACGCCATCGCTCAAGGTGACTCCGCAGCAGCCGTTGTCCTTCAGCCATTGCATCTGTGCGCGGAAGCGTTGCGGGCTGGTGCAAACGCGATAATACGGCGAAACCTCCTCCTCTGGATCCTCCGAAATGCTGTGATACATCAGGATCGGCAGCCGGTCTTTGGCTCCGCCCCGGCCCAGACGCTGGAAAAAATGAAGCGTCAGCAAACGATCAAGGCGAAACGCGGGCATGCAATGTTGGAATCCCGGCGCAGTCAGTTGCCATTGACGCTGGCAGGGCAGAGTGAATCCACGAGCTTGAGATAATCCTTGCTGCGGACTTCCCAACTGTTCCGCGCGGCATAGGCGGAGGCATTGGTGATCAGACGCTGCCGGAGGTCGGGGTTTTGCAGCACTTCGAGGATGGCATTGGCCAGCGCCTCGGGATTCCCCGACTCGAAAAAGCGCACGACGGAGTCATCAAAGTAGTAGCGATCGATCTTGGTTTCCGACACCACCATCGGCACGCCCAGCGACATGAACTCCATGATCTTGGTGCTGTAAGCCTCGTTGCCAAAGGAGTTCGCCCGCTTGGGAACGATGCCCAGATCAGCGCCTGACATCACCTCCGCAATCTGCGACAACGGCAGCGGGTCGAAGAAGCGCACGTGGTCGCCCAGCCCAAGTTTTTGCGCCAGCGCGATCAGCTCGGCCTTCATGTTGCCATCGCCATAAATATGGAACTCGGTGCCGGGCAGCTTTTTGAGCACCGCCGGCATGGCCTGAATGGCGATGTCCAGCCCCTGATGCCAGTGTAGTCCGCCGGGGAACATGATGACGGGCTTTTCACGCTGGTGAATCCCATTGCGCCGAAAAAATATCTTCTGATTGACGTGGTTGATGAAGACGGAACATTTCTTTTCCGGAACCGAACGCGCCACAATGGTCTTGTGCCAGAGATGGTTGGAAATGATGACGTGGTGAGAGAACCGCGCCGAGGCCCGTTCGACTTTTTTGAGGAGCCTGACCCCGAAGGAGTTAGGCTTCAGGCCGAACTTGCTGGCGTAAAACTCCGGAACCATATCGTGGATGTCGAGAATGATCTTGGTCCCCGTCAACTTCGGCAGCCAGGCGGCGAACGCGAGGAAGTCGGGGATGTTGTGGATGTGGATCACATCGTAGCGGTGCAGAAAATGTTTCCGCACCAGCTGCGTCGAGGCGGTCAGCCAGAACCGGATCAGGGGCAGGAGATAGCCGCTCCGGCTTTTTTCATTCTTCGCAAACCGGCCCTGGATGTTGTGCACGTTGACCTGGCCGACGCGCTCCACGTCGGGCTGTTGCGCGTGGCGCTTCAAGCCGAGCACATCCACGATGTCGCCCCGCTCTGCCAGCGCCTCCGAATAGCGGTTCACCCGGTTGTCCGTCTTGTAGAACGAATAGGCTACCATGCAAATCCGGCGCTGCGCGATGTTGGGCCGGGGGGTGCGCAACGGGGCGCAGTGACCGGCGACTTCGCGCGGCAAGGCCTGCCAATATTGGCCGGCATATTTGTCGCGAATGTATGCCAGCAGCTCCCGGTAATGAGCGACGGCAAACTCCCGCTTTCCGACCTTGTCGCTGAAGGCGACGTAATCCGGGTGAACATTGAGCAGCACCATGCCGCCGCGTTCGACGATCCAGTCAATTTTCCGCTTCCAGATGTCGATCGATTGTTCCCGCAACAGGAAGAACATCGTGGAATCCTGCGGCAGCGTGTAGGGCAGCTCAACGTAACCCCGGCCATCCGGACGGGAGACCCAGAACGGAAAAATCGTCTGCACCCCGTCCGGCTGCGGTTCAAACGGATCCGTGTCAAACGTCGAGGAGTCATACTGGATATTCAAGTCACCCAACCAGTCCAGATTATGCAACATGAAACCCGAGCGGAACCCGCTGGCTCCCCAAGCCTGCAGATGCTCGTTGATCTGCTTTGCGTTTTGGGAAAAAATTTCCCGGGACCAATATAATTTGCCGTCATGCCGCAGGTCATGGATGCCGACCTCGAATCCATTCCGCTGCAACTCTTCACGCAACGCCACCGGTGTCTGGTAGCCGCCCAGCGGGATGAAATTAAAGACGGAGCGAAAACCAAATTCCTGCTCCAGCTGCATCAGTTGCAGACAGCGGTCCCGCCCGCCGACAGCTTCCACATCGTGGGTTAAAACCACGGCGAACTTTTTTCCGTCCGGCCAGCCGCTCCAGCCTTCGGGGCGGCGCCCGGCGATCTCATTGATCGGCCAGACGTCCTGATAGGCGGACCGCAAGGCTTTGACCGACGCCCGGCGCAGTGCAATCCGGAGCGACCAGATTAGATAAGGCCGGAAATAATAATAGAATCGCCTGCTCGCCATAGAAACCCGAGGAGAAAACGCAGAAAAATAAAATCTGGCAACCAAACCCGAAAACCTTAACCCCCGCCACTTCAGCTGTCGCTCAAATATTCCTGATGCAGCCGTTCGGGCACGTATTTCCGCGCCTTGTTAAGCACCGCGATCACATTGGCCTTTGATTCCTTGAGCAGTAAATTGGCGCGCCGGACGACTTCCTGATCGGTCTTCTCCGCCTCCACCACCAGCAGCACCATGTCCATGAAACCAGACAGGCGGGGCGTCACAC
>Ga0114951_10002393_pt1 | contig 21277 bp, 20 predicted proteins | sample AM7aDNAmetaG_FD_88677 | JGI IMG/M metagenome (GOLD analysis project Ga0114951, IMG submission 88677) | Freshwater microbial communities from Finland to study Microbial Dark Matter (Phase II) - AM7a DNA metaG | ecosystem: Environmental > Aquatic > Freshwater > Lake | place: Finland: Lake Alinen... | reverse complement strand
GCAACAGGCATGATGAACCATCATCCCCAAGCACTGCGCTGATCCTCAGTTGCAACCTTGATTACCGGACAGGTGGGTCACTTTTGGAAAGCAGACCCGGGTCAATTCTCAAAAGCGCCGAAGTTCCAGACCGCCTTCTCGCGCTTCGCCAGATCTTCCAGGTACACCGCGCGATCCGCCTCGTCCTTCGCTTTCTTCCGTGCTGCATCCGCCGCTCGCTTCGCACTCAATTGCCTTGCCCGCTCATCCGCGCGGACTCGTGATGCTGTCAAGAGATCTTTCACTGTACGCCGTACGATTGCGTTGGGACTCGCTGCCACGGCGTTCTCCCGTTGAAAGCGTTGCAGAAGTTCGAGTTTGCACCGCTCACTGGACTCTGACAGAAAGTCGATGAGCAGGTTATCCTTTTCATTCGCAGGCAAGCCCCGAACCCAGGTTGCAAGTTCCTTCCGCGACGGCCCTTCTTTCAACGGCGCTGAAGCGGAGGCTGCAACTTCGACGAGATCCTCGTCGATTCCAAGAAATTCGATCAACGATTCAAGGGGCGCTGACAATTCGCGCAGGCCGGCAGGCACCGGTGGCTCCAGCGCATCTCCAGATAATTCCTCACCTTGTGCGCACATTAGCCACCCGAGATATAAGCAGCGAAGATCACCCCGAAGCAAATCGGAGCGCAGGGAAACCAACGATCCCATCCAGCCAGTGCCATCATCCCAGTCGTCGTCAGGTTCAACTTCACTTTCAAAGGTCACAATCATGAACTGTCCCGCACTTCGTACACGCGCGGACTTGCCTGGCAAAATCGACTTCAGATGCTTGAATTCGACCAGTTCCTGCGGCAAGCGAAGATGGAATTCTCGCGTGCCCCAATTTGCCACATAGACAAACGCGTCGAAATACTTTTCCAAGAGTTTGAGCGGGTCGGCTTTCAAGTCGCCCCACTCGTAATGATTCGTAAAACTCGTCGTGGTAATTGCGGCGCGCGTGGAGATGGCACGAAGTGCAGCCATCTCGGTCTTAGTCAGCGCACGGTCAATTGCTTTGAAATCGAAATACTGGTATTCGCTCACCTAAAACCCTCTACGCCAATGGCTGTATGCCGCAATCCACTCCGCGCCTGCCGGAGCGGGCTTGGGCAACGGAAGATCGAGGATTTCAATCCTCTGCTTGACTCCATCATGCCGACAAACCGCGACAATCCCACCATCGCGCGTCATGTCCACCTTCTCCACAACTGCCTCAATGCCCAGAATGCTTACCGTGAAAGGCAGCGCAAGATGCTCCTCAATCATCGTAATGAAGCCACCGGTCTGTTCATCATCACCGTAAGCATCAACCACGGCTTCTTCAATCAGCGCCTCAATTTTTTCCCTGCTGAAGGACGGAAAGTTGGATTCCGGCTTCCGTTTCAGCTTGCGAATATCCACGTGAACCGTCGAGGGCTTGCCTTGCTTCTGTGTCATATTCCTCCATGCGCTTCGAGAGTATCCGTGTCCGGTCTAATCAGGCCAGCCGTGTGCCGCTTTGCTTCAAACACCTCATAGGACGAATTGCAAATCCGGTAGCCGATAACGCTGTAACCCTTTAGTCGACGCGCATACATCCTTGCCAGCATGAGGACCTTGGAATCGACATAGTCGTAAACCCGGACAACGCGCTTCGCATCGTGAAGCCGATGAAGGCGCCCGACGTATTGCTGCAAGGTACCCTTCCATGAAATGGGCATTGCCAGAAACAGGGAGTCAAGTCGAGCATCGTCAAAGCCCTCTCCAATGTAACTTCCCGTTGCCAGGATGACTCTTGGATTGCCCTCTGGCACGGCGGCAATTGCCTCCGCAATAGACCGCCGTTGTTTCATCCCCATGCCGCCTTTCAGAACAAATACGTTTTCAACATTACCCGCGAGGGCCGTCTCAAAATATTTAAGGTGCTCGGTTCTCGCGGTCAGTAGCAGCGGTGAGGATCCATCCTGCACGGCTCGCAGCAGATCGCCGACGATCAGTTCATTGCGGGCTGTGTCATCGACAAGACCGGCGTACAATTCCTGAATTGTCGTGTCAGCTCGTTCAGGAGGTACGCAAAACTCTGTCAGGCGTGGTATCACCTCATGCTCGAATGGAGAGGAAGCGGTCATTGAACGGGCGCTGAGCTTGTATCTTATCGGGCCGCACTGCATATAGATGATGGGATGATGCCCATCCTTGCGTTCAGGAGTTGCTGTCAGGCCAAGCACATATTTCGCCTTGACCTGCTTCATCACTTGCTCAAAGGTAAAGGCGGATAGATGTTGGCACTCATCCACGATGACATGACCGTACTCAGCGACGAAGTCCTTCACTCCTGCTTTGTCGTGACTGCTCTGGATGATGGCAACGTCTACGCATCCATTTCGATCGTTCTTGCCGCCGCCAATTTGTCCTATCGATTTTCCCGGGAGATTGAGGAACATCGCTAAGCGTGCCTGCCACTGATCGAGCAATTGCTGCCGATGGACCAACACGAGAGCGTTTACCTTCCGCTGAGCAATCATCCAAGCTGCCAAAGCGGTCTTTCCAAAAGCAGTAGGAGCGCAGAGAATCCCGTCGTCGAATTCGGCGATCGCAGCGGCAGCGTCCAGTTGCTCTGACCGCAACTGTCCTGAAAACTTCACTTCTATCGGATGGCCTGCGAATCGCTCATCGCGGATCACCGGCTTGATGCGGTGTGCTTCAAATAGCTGCACGACCTCTGCGATACAGCCGCGCGGCAATGCGATGTAGTTGGCGAGATCTTCGCCACATGCGATGACCCGTGGCTTATTGAATGTTGGAAGCCGCATAGCCTGGGCTTTATAGAACTCAGGATTCTGAAAAGCCGCCAAGCGTAGAAGCCGATTCAACATCCCGGAAGGTAGACCATTTTTCTCTACATATGCGAGATTCGACCGGACAACTTGCACCAGCGCTGGGAAAGGTCCAAGAATTTCACGCTCCGTCCTCGCCCTTGACGGCGGCAACGCCCAAGGATCAACGTCTTCATCATCGGTATTGTTGATTCTGACGCCGAGCAGGTCTCCGCGCTTTTGCGCTTCCAGCACGACAGCCTCAACGACATCAGCAGACACTCTCTTGACGCTCGCCAAAAACTCCCATTGATCTGGATATTGTTGGAACTCTGCATCAACAAAAACGCTGTTCTTGTTTGCTCGTGGAATCTTTTGGAGTGGAAGAGCAATCAGGTTGCCAAACCCACCTTTGGGCATGGTGTCCTGGTTGGGAAACAAGCGATCATACGAATCTAGCCCCAACTGGTGGCGGGATTCCATGGTTCGGGTCAGGATTACGCAGCCTAGTTTTCTCGCGGTCGAAGCGGGGATTGCTCGTTCAAAAAATATCCAAACATGGCCACCCTTCCCTGATCGTGAGCGTTCCAATGCCGCCGGCACGCTCAGTTCGCTGCAGGCGGCTAGAAACGCAACAGTGTCTTCCTGCCATGCCTTCTTGTCGAAATCAACCGCAAGCAGCCAGCACGTCTCATCCTGCAGGAGCGGATAGATGCCAACCGTCTCTTTACCTACAAGATGCTCGTGAATAACATCATCAGTGAGCGGCCGATATTTTCGCGTCAGTCGATCAACCTTCTTGCGGTCTTCATCTTTCGCACTCAGATAGGATTTCCAGTCCCGATCCGCTTTGGGCATGTATCCAGATCGGCCGTCATTATTCTCCCAACGAATGGCATAGATGTCTTCACGGCCACGAAAGAGACTGCGAAACAAAGCGATTCGCTGCTCCGCGGTGGCTATTCCAGGTTTCCGAGTCTCGGGCGCAGAATTCGCGGCTTGAGAAGGATGCGAAGTTGGTTGCGCTGCCTCCGGAATCGGTATGCTGTGCGCAATCAAGAGGCTTCGCAAACGAGCGTTCTCTTCAAGCAGCCGACGAACTTCTACGGCGGACGCAGCTGAACTCGATGGCTCTTGATTGACTGAGTTCATGCCGGGCTCCATTCGAGTATTCTCTGATGTTGACACCAAAATGATCGCACGTTGTCGGGAAGCGCGTGTCGGCCTAACTACCTTTCGAGCGATCCAATCGACTGCGAGGAATGGTGATCAATTCTTAGGTTTTCGACAGCCTCGGATCGCGACATCGCTCAAGCGCAAACACTTGCTACGCAACACGGTTTTGCAGCCCTGCAATGTTTTGGGGCGAGCGACGGCCTACCGACTTAGTGCGTAGTCGAATAACTATTCGACTACGATCTACAATGTGGTTGGCGCGGTCGAACCAAGCAGGTTTGACGAAGCGGCGAAATTACGTCGCCTTTCAGCGGTTGAGCGTTCAAATTCGCGTCCGGACTTCCTAGCACTATTTACTAGCACAACGCGCGAAAAGTGCCAAAAAGCGACTATTATGGTGCAATTCTGGCCAAAAATGCAAAGGCATGATTGTGCATCTAAGCCATTTATTTTGAGGGTATTGCCTGATTTTAGAGGACTTACAGCTTCTTGAAGGATATGAATCTCACGTCCTAACCCCTAGACGATAGCGCCACAACTGCGGGGAGCGGCCAGTGGAGGCCACTTGACTACTGTAACAAAAATGAGGGCTCGCTGCCAAAGGCGCGGCGCAAGCGAGGATGCGGCTCTAAATGCCCAGTTTGCGGACTTCGTCGTTGTAATACTTGCGGTAAAGGATCTCCCACTCCTGGGAACCTTCCTGGATGATCTTGCGCTGGTTGGCAATCTTCAGCCGGGCGGCGGTATCAATCCGGGCCTCGTCCGTAAGCAGCGCTGTCAGCGCCTTGCGCGCCTCCTGGCGAATCGTGTTGCGATCCTCCATGAACCCAACCTCTTCAATGTCGGCGAGGGTGTCGGCTACGGTGTGTGCCAGTTTATTGAGCTTGTCGGGGCTGATTCTCATAGCACCGCCTTGTACTTCTTGGCCAGTTCGGTCTTTACCTTTTTAAACATCTCGGCATACTGCGCGCCGGATTTGCGCATCTCTTCGGAATACGCTTCAAGAATCACGCGTACTTCCTCGTTGATGCGGTCTTCAAGGGAAAGTTCCTCGATCAGCCCCTCAGTGACGCGCGATTCGACCACCTTCATGTCGCTGGTGGTGATCATCTTGGCGTCGATGAGATGCTTGACCGTGCGGCGGGCTAAATACCCAATGTAGTCGCGGGAAAAGATCATGGGTTAAGGCACAGAATACCCTATCGGACCGCCTGATGTACAACTACGGCAAAACGTTCCGTTCAAGAAGAAGGAAACGTCGATAAGGACTCCGCGGGCCAGGCGTATGGGGTGCTTGCCACATTCGGGCAAACCAACGAGGCAAAACGCCTGCAAGGGAGTGCGCAAAGCCCGCAATTTCGACAAAAGCCCAGACCAGCGCAAGTACCTCAGGAATCGAGGCTTGCTCACCAAGCCTCGATTCCGTGCAATCCTAAGTCAAGTCTTTTCTATAGTTTCCGACTTCTGTGACTTCAATTGTTGTCGGGCCGCGAACCGCCCGGCGAAATAAAGATTCTACTTCCCGCCAACTTCACGTACCGGGGTTACACCCCCGCCGATAAAGAATGTGCACGCGCTACCATGAGCGCAGACATCCCGCTGCATCTTGATCCGTTCGAGCTGCAGGAACTGATCAGGAGTTAGCTGCATCGCCTCGCGGTACGCATTGTCAGCGCCCGCACGGCTTTGCTCCGCCGCCTTGCGCTGGTCTTCCGCGAGCTTCGTCTGCTGCTCGGTGATGGCCCGCTGTTCCTGTGCCGCCGTTTCGATTCGTTGGTTCTTGATGGCGTCCGGCGGATTTACACGGCCAACATTTATCCCTCCGGGGGTAAAAACGATGGGTAATCCCAGTTGCTGCACGATCTGAATTGCCGCAGCTGAGACTTCCTTTCCAACGGCATCCGCTGCTGTCTGCGAGATCGCCATCTCTTGCATATCGCGCTGCTTCACGGAATCCCGAACCGCTGTTCTCAGCGGCTGGTCAATATTGCGATTCCAGAAACCCCACCCGGTCAAGTTTCCCTTGTCATCGTTGAACCGGTCTGCGCCGAACTTGCTTACGAGCGCCACGGGATCCGTGATCTTGAATTGTGCAACAACGTGGAAGCTCACGGGCACACCGGACTTGGTCATCATGTCGTCGAACTCCATATCAACGCGCTGCGGAAGCATATCAACGTCGATGGCTTCGCTCGTGATGGCTCCGTACTCGCGTCCCGCCATAACCGGCGTCTGGTCGACTCCACCGTGGCCGAAAAAGAGCGGCTTTTCCATCCACACCGCTTCGTGACCGGCATTCGGCGCCGCCACACTGCAACCCGACAATCCGCAAGCCAAGATAATCCCAAAAACAGCACCAAGCGCCCTTTTCATTTCTCTCTCCTCGTGATGTCCTTGAATTGTTAACATGGATCAACGTTTTTGCCCACTCGCAAGCGCCTCCATTTAAGCTGTTTCCGCTGCTTCCGAGTGAATAGGATACTCCTACTCAGATTCCTGTTGTTTTTTCTTCTTCGCAACGAGGCGCTTCTGCCCGAGGATTCTATTCAAGGCGCTCTCAAAACCGCACCCCCTTTGGCGCAAAACACCCGGTGGCGACGCGGCACCCGCCCTCGTTTTGGACTATGCGAAGTTTTCGAATAGTTCAAAACCACTCGCTCAGCCCCGGTGCGGACAGCTTTTCGTGTTCAGGCACTCCTCGGCCACGCGCAGCCGTTCCACCGGCCGCCCGCCCACCAGGTGCTGCTGCACAATCTCCGCCGCGTCTTCCGGGCGCACGTTGCCGTACCAAACGGCTTCGGGGTAAACCACCATCATGGGGCCGTGTTCGCACTGGTCCAAGCAGCCGGACTTGTTGATCCGCACCCGCCCGCTCAACCCGGCTTCCTTGGTCAACTGCTGCAGTTTGGCGTGCAGATCGCTCTTTCCATCTGCGGTGCAGGAGCGGCGCGGCGCATCGGCGGGACGCGAATTATGGCAGACAAAGACGTGGTGTTCAAATGAGGGCAAGCGGCGGTCCTCCTGAGTGCGGATAGTTCCAGATTAAAGCCCCAGCACCCCCTCCTCGCCCTTTCTTTCGCCATGTTTCCACAATCGCACCCTGCCGCCCCGGTTGAATCTGCGAAAATAGAAGCTTGACTATGAGCACAGACAACTTACTCTCTCTGAAAGACGACATGGTGGCCTTTATCGAGGGCCATGGTCTCCATCGCCTCCCTGGATACGTCACCGAAGACATTCCCTCAGTTGTTTGGGAGGGTCAAAACAATCCTGACTCGTGGAAAGACTTTGTGGAGATGGCCAAGCACGTTGGCGCTCCCTTCGTCACCTTCAGCGAGATGACGCTGGAGCGCGAGGAACTCGACGCGTTGGTCGAGGAAGCCGGGGAGATGAACTTCCCCGACGAAGAAGCCACCGAACTGGTCGAGGCCAACTGGCTCCGCAAGTATGCCGGGATGCTGGGCTATATCCAGCTCGGCTTTGTCTACCAGGGACTGGTGTTCCTGCACGAGACCACTACCGAGTGGTACGAGCGCTTCCAGACACTGCTTGAAGACATCGAGAGCTTCCAGGACATCGTCATCGACGACGCCCATCATCATCACGACGACGAGGAAGAGTAAGCCTCACCCGCTTAGTTCGACCAGGTCTCTGACCGCTTGCTCTTGCAACAGGACGGGGTGCCCCAGGTCCGGGGCCCCCTCGGTTGAAGAGTGCTGACGATGGATGAAATCATTGAGAACTGACGCGAGTTCATCCACTCCAGCCGGCAGCCCCGCCCCGCCCCGCCAGCGTTGGATACTGACTGAGCCGCAAGCGGAAGCCGCTGCTTCCCTTGCCAGCGAAGCCCGCCTGCCCCTGGTACTGGCCGAGTTGCTTGTGGCACGCGGCATTCTAACCGCCGCGCAGGCTTTCACCTTCCTCAATCCAGACGCGGATCAGCTCAACGATCCTTTCCTCATGCTGGGCATGGCCGTGGCTGTGGCCAGGCTTGAGCGCGCCATCGCCGCCCACGAGCCGGTGCTGCTCTATGGCGACTACGACGTGGACGGGACCACCGCCGTCGTTCTGCTCAAGACCGCCATCGAGATGCTGGGCGGCACGGCGCGCTTTCACGTTCCGCACCGCCTCAACGAGGGCTACGGTCTGCAATCAAGCGTGCTCGAGGCGGCTCACGCTGACGGCGTGCAGTTGGTCATCACCGTCGACACTGGCATGAGGGCCTTTGCTGAAGCGAAAACCGCGCAGCGGCTTGGCCTTGACCTCATCATCACCGACCACCACCTTACACAAGCCGACGACGCCGTTCCCTTCGCGCTGGCCATCCTTAATCCCAACCAGCCGGGCTGCGCTTACCCTGAGAAATCGCTCTGCGGCGCGGCCATTGCGCTCAAGCTGGCCCAGGCCGTGCTGGAACGCCGGGACCTGGCGCGCACCCGCGAAAAGACGCTGCCCAGTTTCCTCAAGATGGCGGCAATCGCCACCATCGCCGACGCGGTTCCACTGCACGGTGAAAATCGCGTGATCGCGGCCCTCGGGCTTCGGGAACTGCGCCGTCCCGCGGGTGCCGGCCTGCGTGCGCTGTTCGCCGCCGCCTCGCTCGATCCCGCTTCCAAGCAGATTACAGGCTACGATGTGGCCTTCCGCCTGGCCCCGCGCATCAACGCTGCAGGGCGCATGGACGTTGCCTCCGAAGTGATCGAACTGTTCACCACCCGCGACAATGCGCGCGCCGGCGAATTGGCCGCAAAGCTGGAGCGGCTCAATCGCGAACGGCGCGATGCCGAGGCAGCCGCTCTGGCCCTTATTGAAGCACGCCTCGCGAATGATGCGGAGCTTGCCGCCGACCGCCTGCTGGTTGTCGATGGCGTGGGCTGGCATCGCGGCGTCATCGGCATCCTGGCTTCGCGGGTTGTTGATCGCACCGCCAAGCCGGCCATTGTCGTCAGTGTCGAGGACGGCGTGGCCCACGGCTCCGGCCGTTCGGTGGACGGATTCATGCTGCTGGCCGCTCTGGAAAGCTGCGCCGATCTGTTTACGCGCTTTGGCGGCCACGCATTCGCGGTGGGTTTTGCCCTGCCCTCGGCCACTCTGCCGGAGCTGAAGCGCCGCCTTCGTCTCTACGCCGAGCAGCACCTTTCCGCACGCGAACCGGAGCGCCTGCTCCGCATTCACGCCGAGCTGCCGCTGGACCGCATTACGCCGGTGCTGGCCGGCTGGCTGCGCAAACTCGAGCCGCTGGGCCACGGAAATCCTGAACCGATTTTCGTCGCGCGCCGGGTACGGCTAGTCTCGGCGCCGCGCGTCATGAAGGAGCGGCACATCCGTCTGGAACTGGCGCAGGACCCCGACCGAAGTCAGACACCTGGGCTGGCGGTCCCCGGCAGCACCCTTCGTGCCGTCGGCTGGGGACTGGCCGCCCGGGTAGCCGAACTGGCGCTCGGCTCCGGCAGCCTCATTGACCTTGCCTATCGCATCCGCGAGAACGACCATCCCGAATTCGGCGGCCTCGAAGTGGAGATCGCCGGTATTGAACCGGCGACCGCCTGATGCAGCAAGGCCCGCGGCGAGCCGTGGGCCTTGCTGGTTGAAAACCCAGATCGAGCATTAACGCGGCCGCTCCCTGGGCCCTTCATGTTGCTGTGGAGCCTCGTGTTGCTGTGGAGCAGCGTGCTGTTGTGGAACCGCACGTTGCTGTGGAGCTTCACGTTGCGGTTGTATAGTGCGCTGCTGCGGCGTGGCCATTTGCTGTGGCGCGGGACGCTGAGGCTGGATCGTCCGCTGCTGTGGTGTTGCGTACTGCTGGGGCGCATCACGCTGAGGTGCGGCGCGCTGTTGCAATGCGGGGCGCGATTCGGGCATTGTCTGTACCGTGCCGTTTCCCATACCTGTGTGGGCGTTGCTGTAGTTTCGTCCAGAGGCATTGCCCTGATTTGAGTAGTTCGGGGCACCCTGATTTCTCGCGCCGTTACCCGCGCCTTGCATCCGGTTCGGGGAATTCAAGTTGTCGCGGCCCCCGGCGCCTCCACCGTAGGCGGGAGCGTTGTGCGTTCCCATCCCCAGCGGCCTGTCTACGGCCAGATTGCTCGGGCGTCCGCCGTTGTTCCTGAAATACGAATTACGGTCTGACTGCGCCGCGTGCTCGTGCTGGTTCTGGAATGTTGTTCTGTCCATGTGCTGGTCGCGCTCGGCCATGCGCTCCTCGGGGCGTGCGTCGTGGCGTATGCCGCCGGGCCCGCCGCTATACGCGACATGCCTGTCATTCACGACCGTGTATCTGTTCACGACCTCACGGTCATTGTAGAAGGAGTGGATTCTCCGCTCATCCACGTGCATGACTGCTCTGTTGTAGGCAAACTCATGTCCGCGCCACATGCCGCCTACAAAGCCGATGCCCATATAGCCAAAGCCGTAATTCACGCCGCCGTAGTAGCCCACGTGACGGCCCCAGTAGCCGGTATGAAATACATAAAGGCCGTCGGACCATCCAGAATAGGGAGGCGTCCACAGCGCGCCCTCATAGGGAGCGGGCACCCACGATCCGGGAACCCAGTAATAGCCATCCGGACCGTAAGCCCAGTAACCGGGAGTCCACATCCAGCCGGGTTCGGGACAGGGGGGCTGGTCATACACCGGCAGAATCGGCGGAGCAAACCCCACACTGATGAAGACTCCGGCAAATGAAGAAGCCGGCACAAGTGAAAGAAGCAGCGCCAGCATAAGCCAACGCGCAGAGCGGAGTAGTCGCATAGTATCCTCCTGATGTTGCGTGCCAATAAGCCCTGAATCGAAATTCGCACTCAGTCTAAGCTATTCAGACCCCTTGCCCCGGAAGAAGTTGCGCAAGGGATCAACCCCTGCATGATCTGCAAGACGTACTCGGCTCCTCGATGCAATCGCAAAACGCAAAGAAGCCCACGGCTGACCGTGGGCTTCTCTGGTTGGGAACAGATGATTGGCTTTAGTGGCCCTTTTGTTTCTCCTCTGCTGCGGGAGCCGCGTGCTGCTGCGGCGCAGGTCGCGCCTGTTGCTGCTGCGGCGCGGGGCGGGCCTGTTGCTGTTGTTGTGGCGCAGGCCGTGACTGGGCTTGCGGAACTGGCCGAGCCTGCTGTTGTGGCTGCGTACGCGGCTCTTGTTGAGGAGCCGGCCGAGCCTGCTGTTGTGGTGCAGGCCGCGACTGAACCTGCGGAGCCGGACGTGCCTGTTGCTGTGGCTGCGGAGCCGGCCGAGCCTGCTGCTGTGGCTGCGGAGTCGGCCGAGTTTGCTGCTGAGGCACAGGACGCGACTGGAGCTGCGGCTCAGGCCGAGCCTGCTGCTGTTGTGGGGCAGGGCGCGATTGAACCTGCGGAGCCGGCCGAGCCTGCTGTTGCTGCGCTGGCCGTGACTGCACCTGAGGAGCCGGATGAACCTGCTGTTGCGGTGCTGGAGCACGGGTCTCAGGGTGCGACTGAATCGGCGACACCGGGCGTGCTTGCTGCTGTGCGGCAGGGCGTCCCTGCTGCTGCGCCGGGTGCCCCTGCTGCTGCGCCGGGTGCCCCTGCTGTTGCTGTGGTTGAGCTGGCGCATGATTCTGACCTGCAGGGTGCGCCTGAACTGGCGGCACCGGGTGCGCTTGCTGCTGTGCAGCCGGGTGTCCAGCTTGCTGTTGCTGAGCGGGCACATGATTGTTCTGCCCGGCGGGATGTCCCTGAACCTGCGGAGCGGTATTGCCTTTCATCTGCCCAGCCGGATTTCCGCCGTTCTGCTGCCTGTTCTGTTGATTCTGCGCCCCCGCCTGCGCTGCAGCCGGTGCGGCATGGTTCGGTACGCCCAGCGGCCTCGCGGCAACTACGTTCTGTGGGTGGCCGCCATTCGCCTTGGCAAACGCGCCTCTGTCTGCTTTTGCAGCCTGCACATGCTGCGTCTGGTACTGGGTCGGGGCCACATGCTGCTCGCGGGCTGCAATCCGCTCCTGGGGAGCGGGTTGATGCTGAATCCCGCCAGGACCGCCGTTGTAAGCGACGTGACTGTCCCTGGCCACTGTATTTCTTTCCACAATCGTGCGGTCAATGTAAGTGGTGTGGATGATGGTCTGATTTACGTGCATTACCGCGGTGTTATAGGCAAACTGGTTGCCGCGCCACTGGCCGCCTGAGAAGCCAACGCCCTCGTAGCCATAGCCGTAATTCACGCCGCCGTAGTAGCCCACGTGGCGTCCCCAGTAGCCGCGATGGAATCTGTAGCGGCCTCCGTACCAGCCCCAGTAGTTGGGTGTCCACAGAGCGCCCTCATAGGGAGCCATCACCCACGCGCCGGGAACCCAGTAGTAGTCCTCGTCGCCATAGGCCCAGTAGCCCGGCACCCACATCAAATTTGGCTCGGGGCAGTAGGGCTGTTCATAGACCGGCAGCATTGGCGGCGCGAATCCCACGCTGATCGAGATTTGTGCGTGCGAAGATATCGGGATAACAGGAATCAGAAGCGCCAGCAAAAGCCAGCGCGCAGAGCGGAGCAGTCGCATGAAAAATCCTCCAGTGCATTCGTCCCTGCTCTGCCGGGCGAATCGCATTAAAACAGCGCGGGGCGAGGGCTTGGGTACTTTGAACCGAGCGTACCCTGCGCCCTCGCCCCATTCTGCTCAATACAGCACAGAAGGATCTTCCCGCTTTTTTCTTATCGACTTACAGCCCAAAATCAGTAGCGGTAACTCAGCCCCATGCCCAAAACCTTGCGCGCCTGTAGATTGACGGGCAATGTACCAACCAGCACGCCACCGGAGGTAACAGGAATCGAACCGATATGGTTCGCCACCTGGCCTATGCCGATGTCGAAAGAAAAGTGCGGATTCTCTCTCTGCGTCACGCGCACGGCATAGTCCAAAGTCGTCGGCAGATCCGCCTTGCCGCCTATCAGGGGAACGCCGTTCGGAGGATTCGGGCCCAGGTTCTTGACCGTTCTCGGCTCTTGCGTGAAGCCGGCCGACGGTACGGCCACGATTCCATGCGTGATGGGCAGCGGAATTCCCAGCCCGCCGAAGATACGTCCGCCAAACCGGTTGCTCTGGCCGCCGAGGCCGAAGATTGAAGCGTTGGTGGCTTTCCAGCCGAAGTTCACAAGAAACGGCACAGGCTTTTTGGCCCAGGTCTTGGTGACGGCCACATATACGTCCCCGTTGGTGTAGGCCTTGGCGGCCGGGATCGGGATTGGCGTACACAAGCTGGTCTGAAGGCAGAACTGATCGTAGAGCCCAACCGCCTCCGGGATCGCCGCGCCCGACACGAATTTGTCGCCGGTGCGGATCAGGCCGCCCACCGCCAGGCCTGGCATCTTTTCGCCGAACTGCCCATCCTTGATAATCACCACTTTACCGTGATAGATGTTCATTCCGTCGAAATTCCAGAGGTTGCTGAACGCCCCTGCCGATGCGTTGGTGCTGTTGCCGAGCTGGTGCACACTGCGCGTATAGCCCACCTCAGCCCGGTTGGCAAAGCCTTCAGTCACGCTTAAGGTTTCGACTTTGCCGATCACCGTGGAGGCATCGATGAAGTGGATGCCGACGGCGGGGTGAGAGAAGAACTGACCCTTTTGCGAATACACAACGTACGCGGTCGGCGTCAGGAATCCGCCGGTTTGCCCTTCAAGGGTCAGGTGTTGGGCGTTGAGCCGGATGGCCGGCAGCAGGGCGGCAGCGAGCAGACCGCAGGTGGAGAGCTTGTAAAAATTACGGAGATTCACTTGAATACGACTCCAATGGAGGGCAGTTTCCCGCCTCCGGTTTTCTTTGGAAAGTTACCCACTTGTAACACAATCAAAGCGGTATCGTCTTCAACTTTATTGTGGTGGTAGACTCAGCCCATGCCGCGCGGTTTGTTCATCACTCTCGAAGGCCTTGACGGTTCCGGCAAGACCACCCAAATCAAGCGTTTGGCCGCCTGGCTCGGAAAACGGGGAATACAGCCGGTGGTCACGCGTCAACCCGGCGGAACCACCATCGGCGACCGCATCAGAGAAATTCTACTCGACTCCCGCTCCACCGGACTAGCGCCCATGACTGAAATGGCGCTCATGTTCGGCGACCGCGCCCAGGCTATCGCCGAGGTCATCCAGCCCGCGCTTGACGCCGGCAAAATCGTCGTCTGCGACCGCTTTACCGACTCCACCGAGGCCTATCAGGGCGGGGGAAGGGAACTGGGCTCCGCCATTGTGCTGGAACTGCACCGCGTCCTCTGCGGCGACCTGCATCCCGATCTCACCATCCTGCTGCTGCCTTCGTTTGACGCCTCGCTGGCCCGCGCCCGTCACCGCAACACTCGCGTCGAACAGCAAACCGGAAAGAACGAAGACCGCTTCGAGCAGGAGCAGGACGCCTTTCACCGCCGCGTGTGGGAAAAGTACCGCGAGATCGCCGTCCGCGAACCTGACCGCGTAGTGCTTATCGAGGGCGACCTCACCATCGACGAAATCCACGAGCAAATTATCGAAGCCGTCGCCGAGCGCATCCTCCTGGCAGAGATCGCCCGCGCATCGGTTGTTTCGTCATCCGCTACTTGAACTCCCCGAAGTGCACATCCTCCGGCGCCGCCGCCTCATCCAGAAACTGAAATGTCGTCGCCGGTCCCAGGTTGGCCGGCTCCGCCCATGACGCCAGTGCCCACACCACCTGCTTGCCCTGGGTCACTTCAATGGCCTGCAGAGTCCCCACCAGATCCTGCGGCTTAACATTCCACGAGTTCTCCCAGTTATTGATCACTGTGTTCCCGTTCGGCAGCCGCCACGCCAGTTGCAGATTTGAGAATTTGTAGCCCGCCGCGTCGGCCGGGCTCCAACTCCATACGGCGTCGCCCCTTCGCGTAATCTCGCGCACGCCCTCGCGATCCGTAATCAGCACATTCCCATTCTTCAGCGGACTCACGCCCCACACGCCATTCCCAGGAAACGACCACAGCTCGTTGCCGTTTGAGTCGTACTCCACCACCTTGTTCAGATCCATGTGCGCCACCAGCAGCGTTCCCTGGCTGGTAAGCCGCGCGTGCCGGAACTGCCCATGCGTGCTCGGCGGCAGCTTGGTCTTCAGCACAATCTCCTTCTCCGTCGCGCCGGTCACCGTGTTCACCACCCGCAGCAGCGCCGGGTCGCCGTTCTGGATATACAGCACGCGCTCTTTGCCGATGGGCACCGCCGTATGCACTTCGTGCCCCGCCGGCGGCTCATAGTTCCACACCACCTTTTTCTCCGGCGTAATCTCCGTCAATCCAAACTGGTGAGCGAACAGAATATTCCCATTCGATAACATCACCGCGTCGCTGATCTCGCCCTTGCCCGCCGGGTCGGAGTAGCTCCACACAATCTTTCCGCCGCGCACGATGTAGATGTTGCGGTCATGCGACTCGCCCGCATACAGAAAGTCGTGCTGCGCAAGCCCCTTGCCGGGAAGCGGCGCGGTCGCGGCAGGTGCCTGTGCATAGATTCCCGTGGTAGCGGAAAAAAGAGCGAAAACGGTGAACAATTTCGATATCATGCGAGCGGCTTTCCGATTCGTGTGATTTGGCTTAGCACTTCAGCGCAGCCCCTTCATCGCCAACCAGCATACACGTCGCCCGCCCTGTTCAGTTCCTCGGCGACGAAGGTCTAGCTCTCGTCGCTGAAGATTGCTTCGATGGTGGTCTCAAACAGCCGCGCCAGTTTGAACGCCAGGGGCAAGCTCGGATCGAACTTGCCCGTCTCGATCGCGTTCACTGACTGCCGCGACACCTCCAGCCGCTCGGCCAGATCGGCCTGCGACCAGTTCCGTTCCGCGCGAAGAACCCGCAGACGGTTCTTCATTTGTACCTCAGCTTCACCAGCACCGTGGAGACGCCCACGAAGAACCAGTACATGGGATAAACCAGAAACAGATCCATGTGCCGAACGTGAGCGAAATCTTCCAGGCATCCCCAGACCGTGGTCACGGCAAGCGTGGCCCCCATGCCCCAGATCAGGGCCTGGATTTGTGCGTTCCGCAAAAACTCGTCCTTCTCCTCGGTCAGATACATCCCCACCATAGCCAGCATTCCCAGGATGGGGAGCGAAGGCAGTACAGCCAGAATGTAGGCAATTCCTCCGCTCGGGTGGTAAATCTTGAATGCCCAAACGGACAGCAGCATGATCGCGATGTAGAGTGCCATCGCCACCATGAAGCGGCGGTTGAAACGCTTGATGGCGGGGTTGTTGGTTGAGCAAAACATGATTGGTCTCCTTTACTTAAAGACAACTACACTTTACATAGCATTTCATGCCTTGTCAAGTGTCCTTTACTAAATATTTTGCACGACGCAAATCGAGTGCCCTGAGTCCGATATTCCTAACATCATTGCCGCTGTCATTCTGAGCGAACGGGGCCCCAAACGCTCTTCAGTTTGGGGGTGGTGAGCGAAGAATCTGCGTTTGTTCTTCGGCGAGCTTCAGACTCACCACAATAGGAAACCTCTGATTGAGTCGGTGTTTTGAAAGGGCACAACAAAGGCTGACATTGAAAACACATAAGTTATTGATTTTGAAGTAGTCTAAATAGCCGGGTTAGCACACACGTACACGTTTCCAGCAAAAACGAGTACAGAATCCCGGCGCAGAGCGGCTGCATGCATTGGCCGAAACTTCCCAATTGCCGACCACTCGGGAATGAACCGCGACAAAACGCCAACAGAGAGCTTGGTGCGGAATTGTCGAACTGAAGTAGCATGGACGCTATGAAAGCTATTTCTGCTGCCCTCTTCATTCTCTGGAGCCTGACCGCGTTCGCACAGCCGAATGATTCTCTGAGGTCAGACTATTCGCGGGCTGTTCAGTTCTTTCATCACCTACGAAACACACTGAAGAAGGACGACCGAGAAGGGATGTCGCGTCTAATCGAGTACCCCCTCCTCGTGCAGCTTCACGGTAAAAAGACGCGAATCCGATCACGCGCTGAATTCCTTGCCCACTATGATCAGATTTTCGATAGGGGCGTCCGCTGCGAAATTTTTGTCGCGTCTGATGATGAAATTTGGGGAAACTCGCACGGATTCACGGTGAAGGATGGGGCATTGTGGTTCGATGACATCTCGCCGCCGGGAACCAATGATGACCCGAACGCACCGGACTTTTGGACGAAAGGCACTTTCAAAGTAATGACGGTCAACAATGGGGCGTCTTACTCGTGCAAGAGATAGAACGTACTTCCATTCCGCTCCCGTGGATAGTTGGTGTGTAACCGCCAACCCGGAAACAACCCTATCTTGGACTTCTTCCAGTTCGACGGCGGTCCAACCCCAATTCAGAGTCACGTGATACGGGTCACCGTCACCTCGCTCATGGAGTGCTTACATGGTCTCCGCCTCAGAAATTGAGGTGAATCGAGTTTCTACAAGATAGGGATCGTGATTGTGCCATCTCCTTTGGAAATGGCTCCATTTGTTAATGGAAAGAAGAATACTCTTGCGAATCGGGCTGCTTGCGCTTGCATTTACGGGCCTTCTTATTCCTTCGGGCTGCGGCGGCGATGGACGTTCTGGAATCGTTGAGTGCAGCAATATAGTTCAACTCGCTGTCGCGCCCGGTAACGTCGTGATGGATCACTCACCACCGGGGAATCAATGGACGTTTATCGCCTTTGGCGTCTATGACCGTTCTTCGGGTTGTCTGGATCATGTAGCTCCCGCGCTGGATAACACATCGTGGTCAGTCTCTGACCCGAATAGCGTCTCTTTGGCCGCCGGACCTGGAACAGACAAGGTGACGGCAACTTGCCTGACGACAACTTCCACTCCCGTAACTATGACTGTGACCTCACAATTAGGCCACAACACCGTAACCGGCATCGCTACATTGATCTGTAAATGATCAGAGTCCATTGATCCGTATATTTCGCTTTACCGCCAGAACGCGCAATCCTGTGCAAGGTGGCGGGTGGCCACGGTCTCGATGACTGGTCCTAATCCAAATGTGGGTGCCACCGGTCCCTCGCAATTGGGGACCGGTGATGGCAGCTGGAACACAAACAAAAGGCCGCGTCGCGGACGAATCACCTCCTATGCGGAAGTTGCAGCGGCTGATAACGCGCAGTCTCGGTCTTTGCGAGCAGGCCGAGCGCAAGATTAGCACAATAGATTGATCGTCTTTTTTAATGACCTGATTCCCCGAGGCTTCGGAATCGCCTGTTTTGAAAGGGCATGGCATTAGCTGAAGCCGCGCCGCAAATGCTGCAAAATGAACGAGGGCTTTAGCCTAGAGGGAATTCTCCGCGTGGAATATGACTTAATCAGAGGCTCCCTCGCACTTGGGCCGAGGCTGAGGTTGGCGTCCCTAATAGACTGTTCGCTGGCGCTTCCACGATGCTCGAGTTCCGCGCTGTTTTTGAAGGAGGACATTTCGGCGGGCATTGGAGTTATACTCCGGCCATGCGCACTCTACTGGTTGCCACCGTTCTCTCCATTACAGCCGTTTCCACACTCTCCTTTGCCCAGAAAGCCGCCGAGCCGAAGCCCGCGACCGTGGCCGAAGCGCAGGCCTTTGTTGACCGCGCAAACGCCGACTTGCTCAAGCTCACGACCGACGCCGCGCATGCCGAGTGGACCGCCGAGACCAACATCACGGATGACACCGAGGCGACCACCGCGCTGGTAAACGAGCAGGTTACGGCGCGCTCGCTGGCCTTGATCGCCGAGAGCCATCGCTTTGACCATCTCAAGCTGCCTGCGGAGTTGCGACGCCAGATCATGCTGCTCCAGGTGAATGCGCCGGCCGCGCCCAAGGACCCCAAGCTTCTGGCCGAGCAGTCCGAGCTTGCCGCGCAGTTGACCGGCATGTACGGCAAGGGCAAATTCTGCGCCGACACCGCGCCGGGCGCCAAATGCATGGGGATCGACGCGCTCTCTGACATCATGGCGAAGTCGCAGGACCCGGAAGAGTTGACCAGGATCTGGGTGGGCTGGCACTCGATTGGGGCGCCGATGCGTGGCAGGTACGCGCGCTTGATTGAACTGCAGAATATTGGCGCAAAGGAGTTGGGCTACCACGATACGGGCGAGTTGTGGCGCGCCGGGTATGACATGACGCCGGCCGAGTTCTCCACCGAGCTGGAGCACGCGTGGACCCAGTTGGAGCCGCTCTACCGCGAGCTGCACACCTATGTGCGCGCACGCCTGATTGCCAAGTATGGCAAGGCGGCTGAACGGGCCGACGGCATGATTCCCGCGCAACTACTGGGCAATATGTGGGCGCAGGAGTGGGGCAACATCTACCCGACGGTAGCGCCGGTCGATCCCAAATTGTCGCAGTTCAAGCCTGTCGATCTTGAGGCCGCGCTCAAGCAGCAGATTGCGGCCAAAGACCCGGCGGCCGCCCCAGCGTTTGTCGCCAGCACTGACCTGAGCTCCGATGCGGGCTATGCGGCCAAGCTCGCGGCAGGCAACGACATGGTGCACTACGGCGAAAGCTTCTTTACCTCGCTGGGCTTTCCGGCCCTGCCCAGGACCTTCTGGGAGCGCTCCCAGTTTGTGCATCCGCGCGACCGCGAAGTGGTGTGCCACGCATCGGCCTGGGACGTGGACTCGGTCGATGATCTGCGCGTGAAGATGTGCATCGAAGTCAACGACGACTACTTCACCACCGTGCATCATGAGCTGGGGCACAACTTCTACCAGCGCGCTTATAACAAGCAGCCTTTCCTGTTCCGCAACGGTGCCAATGACGGCTTCCACGAGGCCATCGGCGACTCCATCGCGCTGTCGATTTCGCCCGCGTATTTGAAGGCCCTGGACCTGGCCGCGGCCGAACCGTCCGCCGAAGCGGATATTCCGTTGCAGTTGAGAACCGCCCTGGACAAGGTGGCCTTTTTGCCCTTCGCGCTTGCCTTGGACAAGTGGCGCTGGCAGGTCTTCTCCGGTGAGATCAAGCCGGCCGATTACAACAAGGCATGGTGGGCGCTGCGCGGAAAATATCAGCGTGTCGCCCCGCCGGTAGAGCGCACCGAGGCCGACTTCGATGCGGGCGCAAAAAACCACATCCCCACCAATGTGCCCTATGCGCGCTACTTTCTCGCCCGGATCTACCAGTTCCAGTTTTACAAGGCGATGTGCGATGCCAGCGGTTACACGGGACCGCTGAACCGCTGCAGCTTCTACGGCTCTAAAGCAGCCGGGGACAAGCTGAGCAAGATGCTCGAGGCAGGCCAGTCGCGGCCCTGGCAGCAGACGCTGAAGCAGATGACCGGAACCGACCACCTGGATGCGCAGCCGATGCTGGACTACTTTGCGCCGCTCTATGCGTGGCTGAAGGTTCAGAACCAGGCAGCGGCCGTGCAATAGTTGCGTGGCGGCCTTTGCCTACCGGACTGGCGCGGCCCCGGCGGCATGTGATTGAATCGAAGGAGTGAGCGGCCGCGCCTGGAGGTCTGGAGCGAGGGCCGCCTGGAGAGATTACGATGGCAAATTCCCTTCTTCCCCCCGAGGAACGCAACCTGACTCCCGACCAGGTGGAGGCGCTGGACAAGCGGCGCGACCTGGGGCATACATTTCTTGTGATCGCCGGGCAGTTTGCGGTGATAGCGACGGTGCTGCTGCTCTGGGTAGGGCAGGATTTGACCTACTCGCCGGGCTGGGCACACCCCATTGCCTACTATTTCTTTTTTGCGCTAGGGATTATTGTGGTCTTCGGCATCGTAGGGATCGCGTTGCGCAAGGGAACTCCCCGGATCGACTGATCCGGCTGCACCGGCCTGGCTCGTCGAGCATGAGAGAGTGCACGCGCGGCCAAAACGGTATAGCCTTGAAATCGCCGATGGATGCTGAGTCCCTTCCCGTTACTTCCGAAACTCCCGAGCCGAGGCTGACTGACAGCCTCGGGCGCGTGATTCACGATCTGCGCGTTTCCATCACGGACCGCTGTAACTACAAGTGTGTCTATTGCCGCACCGGCGAAATGGGCGCGCAGTATCCCGAACTGGGGATAGAGGAATACCTGCGCCTGATCGGCGTGTTTGTAGGGCTGGGCATCACCAAGGTGCGGCTTACCGGCGGCGAACCTCTGCTGCGCCGCGGACTGGTGGAACTGGTCAGGGAACTGGCCGGTTTGCGCACCCTCTGGAACCAGCCGCTGGACTTGGCACTGACCACCAACGGGCACTTGCTGGACGAACTGGCCGGGCCGCTGAAGGCCGCCGGGCTGGATCGCGTGACGGTCAGCATGGACGCCGTGGATGCGCCCACTTTTGAGCGGATCACGCGGGTTGCAGGCAGCTTCGAGCAGGTGCTCAAGGGTATTCGCGCTGCGCGTGCAGCAGGGCTC
>Ga0114951_10002392_pt1 | contig 21280 bp, 17 predicted proteins | sample AM7aDNAmetaG_FD_88677 | JGI IMG/M metagenome (GOLD analysis project Ga0114951, IMG submission 88677) | Freshwater microbial communities from Finland to study Microbial Dark Matter (Phase II) - AM7a DNA metaG | ecosystem: Environmental > Aquatic > Freshwater > Lake | place: Finland: Lake Alinen... | reverse complement strand
AGCCAAGCACGCCCATCACGCCCATCAGGATGAGGATGTTCAACAAGAGGGCTATGTTGGCAATGACGCCCGCGCGCCAGTAATACATGATCATGAACACCACAACGGCAATCGTGCCGATGGCTGAGGCGCGAATGCCGCTCTCAATATTGTTGCTGCCCAGCGACGGGTCCACTCCGCGTTCCTCGATGATCTTCGCCGGCGCTTCGAGCGGGTTCTCCAAGACGTTGGCGAGGGTCATCGCTTCCTTGTAGTCGAATTGGCCGGTGATGACACCGTTGCCCATGATCTTCGATTGGATGACCGGGGCGCTCTTGACCTCGCCGTCGAGCACGATGGCAAGGCGGCGACCGATGTTGTCACCGGTGACCTGGCCGAAAATCCTCGCGCCCTCGTCGTCGAACTGGAAACCGATCTCCGGCGCGCCGGTATAGGCATCGCCGTGAACCATGGCGCGCGTGAGGTAGCGGCCGGTCAGCGGCTTGGCGGGCGGACCGGCGGGCCGCTTGGTGACGAGCAGTTTCTCGGTATGAAGCTGGCCGTCGCGGGTCTCGCTCAACTCCTTCAACTCGTAGCCGGGCGGGACCTCGCTGCGAGTGATGAGGTCCTCCATGCTGGGATCGCTGGAGTTTTCCGGCTGATAGATCAGCTTGAATTCCAGATAGGCGGTCTTTTGAATGATGTCGCGCGCCTCTTGCTTCGCGGATTCCGTCAGGCCGGGCAACTGGATGAGAATGCGCGTTTCTCCGACGGGCTGGATGACCGGCTCGGCGACGCCGAACTTGTCCACGCGCTTGCGGAAGGTCTCAATGGCTTGCGCAACCGCCTCTTCGCGGCGGAATTTGTCGAGTTTGGTGACTTCGAGTTCGACCAGGAACGACGTGCCGCCCTTGAGGTCGAGGCCGAGACGGATTTTACCGGCGTTGAGTTTTTGGACGCGCGCGAGGACGTCGAGATTGGGAGTCTTGGAATCCTTCTTGGCGAAATGCGGGAAGTATTTCGTCAGATCAGCATTCTGTTCCTCGACGGTGTTGCGCAAATTGGCGTAAGCGCGCTCCGGCTGGGCCGCCTGCGCCTTGCGGACGGCGGCCACGAGCTTGCTGAACGCCGCGTCCTTCTGGACGGCGTTTTTCTCGAAGGTGGCGATGAGATCCTGGTCGGTGGCCGGCCAAAGCGCGTAAAACGACGCGGCCACGATGGCCAGGATGAGGATGGAGCGGTTAAGAATACTTCGTTGCATGGCGGGTTAGCTCTTGGAGGCGGGCTGTTCGTCGTCGCCGCTTCGTTGGGTGACGACTTGGATGGCGGACCGCAGCATTTCGACTTTGACGTTATCGGCGATGCGAACGACGACGGTCTTCTCTTTCACGTTCGTCACCGTGCCGAGAATGCCGCCGGTGGTGACGATCTTGTCGCCGCTGCGGAGCGAGTCGATCATCTTCTGGGTTTCCTTCTGCTTTTTCTGCTGCGGCCGGATCAACACGAAGTAAAAGACCACGAAGATCAGGGCGATCGGCAGGAACGAGCTGATCATCTGGACCGCCGGGGGCTGGTTGGGATTGGGTGCCGCGCCCCCCATCGCCAGAATCGAAGTTATGTAAGATGAAATCACGTTGTTTTTCCTTCCGGGTTGTTCACCCGATAATTCGCCACAAACTCGCGCCGGAAATTTTCAAACGACCCAGCCGCCATCGCGCCGCGCAGGTCGCGCATCAGTTGCAAATACACATGCAGGTTGTGCCACGTCAGCAATCGCAGGCCGAGAATCTCGCCCGCGTTGAACAGGTGCCGCACATAAGCCCGCGAGTAGTGCTGGCAGCAATAACACGCGCAACCTTCCTCGACCGGCCGCGGGTCGTCTTTCCACGCCGCGACCCGCGCGCTTTGCGTGCCGCGCCGGGTGAACGCCGTGCCGTTGCGGCCAACCCGCGTCGGCATGGCGCAATCGAACATGTCCACGCCACGCGCCACCAGTTCCACGATCTGCCGGGGTGTGCCGAGACCCATCACGTAACGCGGCTGGTTTTCCGGCAGCAGCGGCGCAGTCACCTCGGCGATGCGGAACAATTCCTCGTCCGGCTCGCCGACGCTCAGTCCGCCGATGGCGTAACCGTCAAATCCGGTCGCCATCAACCTCTCGGCGCAATGCCGCCGCAGGTCCTCGAAAACACCGCCCTGCACGATGCCAAAGAGCTTGCCGGCAAAGCCGATTTTCGCGGCTTCCTCCCGGCAACGAGCCGCCCACGTTAGGGAACGCTCCACGGCTTTGCAAGCCGTTTCTCGGTCGCACGGATACGCCGGGCACTCGTCCAAGACCATCGCGATATCCGAGCCGAGCGCGTGCTGGATTTCCATCACTTCGCGCGGTCCGAGGAAGCACGCCGCGCCGTCAATGTGGCTCTGGAAGTGCACGCCGTCGTCGGTGAGCTTGCGCAGCTTCGCCAGCGAAAACACCTGGAACCCGCCGCTGTCGGTCAGGATCGGCCCGTCCCAGCCCATGAACCGGTGCAGCCCGCCCGCCGCGCGGATGATTTCGACGCCCGGGCGCAGGTTCAGGTGGTAGGTGTTGGAAAGAATGATCTGCGCGCCGAGTTCGCGCATCTCGTGCGGCGTCATGCACTTCACCGTCCCCTGCGTGCCGACGGCCATGAAACAAGGCGTCTCCACCACGCCGTGGGCGAGCGTCAGCCGGCCGACGCGGGCGGCAGATACAGTGTCGGTTTGTAGAAGTGTGAACATGAACCAACTCTTGGGTTAAAGCCGCGCAATAAGCGGCTGGAGTTCCTGCAGATTGACGAAGGTGCCGGGTGTAATCACGCGCGTCGTTCCATAGCTTTTGCGATCAAAATGACCGCGCGCCGTGTTCACGGTCACCAGCCAGTCGGCATTGACCGCAAGCGCGCACTCCAGAAAACGGTTATCAGGCTCATGCCGGACGTAATCCAGTTCGACCAGCGGGTAGCACAGTTCGAAATGTTCATGGATCAAGCCGAGCACTTCCGGTTCGTCCGCCAGGACGGCGATGTATTCGTCCAGAATCGGCGGCGACACCCAACACTCAACAAGGCCCTCCACAGCCAGCTTGAAGATGAGCGCCGCTGGGTTGTCGGGCTTCGGAAAGGTCGCGAGCCGCAGGATGCAGGTGTCAAGAACGGCTTTCAAGGTAGGGCTTGGCTCTGCGCAGGGCCAACTCGCGGCGTTTGGCTTCCACAAACGCGACAGCTTCCTCCTCTGTCGCGGTTGCGCCGGCGTGGCGCTTCTGGGCGCGCGCCAAGGCGGCGGGCAACCGGAACCGCACCACTTTCCCTCGAATTATCGCTGTCGCATGCACGACATGACCATACCCGGAACCCAGCGCGCGGGCAAGCTCTTGGAGAGGCGTCTCAACACATTGACATCGGCAACTCTTATTGGGTCCGGCTACCCAACGACGATTTCTTCAACCGGCGGGGCGGACTTCAAGGGGACCACGGCCCGTTTCCAGCGGCCGGAGTAGTAATAGGCCAGGCTGGCGACCATGCCGACCGCCAGGCCCGTTGCGGAAGCCGCCCAGACGAACTCGATCCGATGAAAGTGATGCGACAGCGCCAGCGCCAGCGGCACGCGCACGATCCACAGCGCGAGCACCGTCACCAGAGTCGTCACCATCGTTTGTCCCGCGCCGTTGATGACGCCGTTGCTGACAAACATGGCCGAAAAGCACAGGTAGGCCGCGCCGACGATCATCAGGTAGGACGTGCCGATCCGGATCGCCTCCGGATCGTTGAGGAACGCGCGCAGCAACAGTCCCGGAAGCGACATCACCGCCACGGTCCCCACCAGCGTAATGCCGCCGCTGATCACCATGCCCCACCGGAACACTTCCCGCACCCGGTCAAACCGCCGTGCGCCAATGTTCTGGCCCGCCATCATTGAGACCGCGACGCTGAAGCCCAAGGCTGGCAGGAGCGCCATCTGGTCAATCCGCATCGCCGCGCCGAAGGCGGCCGTCGCGCTCGCGCCGTAGGCATTCACGATCCCGGTGATGAATAGAAATCCAAACGCCGCCAGTCCCTGTTGCGCTGCCGAGGGCACGCCGACTTTGAGAATCAGCCACAGCGTATGCCGGTCCATCGTCAGCCGCTGCCAGTCCGGCGCGGTCACGTTCCTGCGCCGGTGCAGCCAGGCGTAGAGCGCGAGCATGCTTGCGGCTTGCGTGAGGATGTTGGCGATGGCGGTCCCGTTCAATCCGAGCCGCGGGCAGCCGAGCCAGCCGAACATCAGCACCGGGTCAAGCGCCACCGTCAACAGCAGTCCGCCGGCTTGGAAATACAGCGGCGTTTTCGAATCGCCCACCGCCCGCAGCAATGAGCCGATGAGGAAAGTCCCGAACAGAAACGGCGTTATCAATAGCAACCACCGCGTGTAGGAAATCGCCAGCGGCAGCACGTTGGCCGGCGTATCCATCCAACTCATCAGCGGTGCTGCCAGACATTCGCCGACGACAACCACGACGAGGGCGGCGACCGCCTGGAAGGCTGTGGAGGTTTGCACCACCCGCCGCAAGCCGTCCGTATCGCGCGCGCCCACGAACTGCGCCGCCAGAATGCCCGCGCCCACCGTGATGCCGAGTGCCATCGCCAGCAGCGCAAACATCGCCGCGCCGGTCACCGTGATCGCGCCCATCTCCGCCTCACCCAGCCCTTTGCCCACCCACACCGCATTGACGAAGCTGTAGGCCGCCTGGATCAGATTGCCGAGCATCATCGGCATGGAGAAAGCGATCAGATGCCTCGGCACGCTGCCGAAGGTCAGGTCTCGTCCATGCGATTGAAGCGCTGCCGCCATGAAGCGCTCATGTTGTCGCCACTGCCGAAAAAACTCAATCGCAGAGAAGTGGCGTCAGGTGGGGCGGAAGATGTGCAACCACGGAATGCACGAAAAGAGGTGGAGCGCATTCTCCGAACGCGCTGCTCGTCCCGAACAACAATGCGTTCGGAGAGCGCGTACCATCTCGACCAGAGAATCATCCGAACTCAGGAAACAGCCAGCGATTCAACCGCTTGCTGATTGCGCGGTAAACAACCCAAGTGACGGGAATGGAACCAACGAAGGCGAAAGTTACCCAGGGATTATCCTCATCGTGTCGATAAATGAATCCCATGAAATTGAACAAGAAGAAGAAGGTTATGAAACAGAATGTGCCACAAACCAGCCGGACGGCGAATGGCGAGAAACTGGCCCAAACCAAGTAGCCGACATAGAGAAACCACACTACGAACGGCAGCTGTCCCAGAATTGGTATAACAATCCAGGTAAACCCGCTCGGTCCATTCTTCACCATAACCAATAAGCCGCAGAGCATTGCCAGACCCACCATCGCGCTCAGAGTGCCAATCACTCTCACGATAATCTTAGCTATCTTGGCTTTCATCTTTCTCTCTGGGCCTCATCCTTCACCCTTCTCCTTCTCCGCGCATAGTCCTCCCGGGGGCTTGCGGGGACAAGCGGTTTTCGGGGGAGAGTGAAGAGTTAAGAATGAAGAGTTGACGAAGCTTCTCCCGGTGCGTGCGGGGCGGTGTAGGCCGGGTCCACGACCCGGCGTTAGCATCATTCATGTTCGCCGCGTGAGGATTGCCACGTTTCGCGTGGGCACGCGGCCTGCCTTATTCCACCATCCGTGCGGCTCCGTACTGCAATCAAGAAAAGTCGCGCATTCCTGACAAGATTTTCAAGCCGCCAACGCCTTGTCAGCGCGCTGCTCGTGGTTGCGGCTCCTCCGCGCCGGGTTCATCCGTGGATCATGTCCGGCCTTCGCCGCGCCGCCTTCTGCCCAAGCCCGTGAAGCGGTCCCTCCGCCAGACCGGCCCTGCGAAAATAATAGCAATTTTCTCTTGACAAAATAGAGAATTTACCATATTGTTCGCCCTGCAATGAAGGTCGCCGTTCTGCGAGCAGAGGCCGTCCCGCCGGAGGCCCCCAAGGGCAACCGGAATCAATTCACGGAATGCATGAATTGCGCGGAAACGCGCAAAACGGCGTCCAGCCGCCAGACGTTGGCGGAGCCGATCATGGCCGGTCCGGCGGGCGCGCCGCATCCGGGCTGCCGGAAGTGGCAAAATCGCCCTCCATATGGACGGCGGCTGCCGGTGGCGGGGCAATCATCCTCCCCCTTAATTATGAGAGTTCGTTTTTCAAAACGAACCCATATGATGGCCTTGGTTAAAACTGAAAAACATCGTTTTCCCATGGAAATCGTCTGTTTCGATGTCTGGGGGAGGGTAAATGACAAAGGCTTTTTTACCAAACGAACCCAAATGATTCAGCCCCGCCCATCGGTGTTTCACCGGTTACTACCATGTCGAAGGACCGCGCATTCCTAACAACATTGTATAGCCACCACCGCGCTGTCAGCGCCCGACTTGTGGCCGCGGCTCCGCCGCGCCGGGTTTCGTCCGTGGCTGCATGCCGCCCCGGCCAGCGGCGGCGCACTCTACTTCCTGACCAACGCGATGATTTCCTTCACCGCTTCCGCCGCGGGCAGGAGCTTCATCTCGCCGGTAGCGCGCTGCTTCACCTCGACGCCTCCTTTGGCCAGGCTCTTCTCGCCGATGGTGACGCGGATGGGGAAGCCGACGAGGTCGGCGTCCTTGAACTTGAAGCCGGGGCGCTCGTCGCGGTCGTCGAGGATGACCTCCACGCCTTCGCGCTCCAGCGCGTCGTGGATTTCCTGCGCAACCTGTCGCGGCACTTCTTTGTTCGTGTCGAGCAGGCTGATGCAGACGTGGAACGGCGCGACCGCCATCGGCCAGACGATGCCGTCCTTGTCGTTGAAGCACTCGATCACCGCCGCGAGCGTGCGCGTAACGCCGATGCCGTAGCAGCCCATGACGCACGGGTGGCTCTGGCTTTTCTCGTCGAGATAGTTCGCGCCAAGTTTCTCGGAGTATTTCGTGCCGAGGATGAAGATGTGGCCTAGCTCGATGGCGCGCTGGATCCTCAGCGCCGCACCGCATTCGGGGCACGGCTCGCCAGCGGCCACGGTGCGCAGATCGGCCCACTTGGTGACCTTGATATCGCGCTCGACGCTGACGCCCTTGAGGTGGAAACCGTCCTCGTTCGCGCCGGTGACCATGTTGAACCGTCCGCGCAACGCCTCGTCGGCGTAGATTGGCACGCCGCTCTTGCCGACCGCGCCGAGCGAACCGGGATGCGCGCCCATGAGCGGCACGATCTCGTCCTCGCGGGCGGCCCGGAACTCGACCGCGCCGGTGGTGGCGGCGAGTTTAACCTCGTTGAGCGGATGATCGCCGCGCATGAGCACGATGACCGGCTTGCTGTCGGCAACGAAGATGAGCGTCTTCACCTGCCGGTCGGCGGCGACGTTGAACGGCGGCTTGGTCAAATCCTCGATGGTCTTCACCCCGGGCGTCGGGAATTTCTCGACGTTGGCGGGCGCGTCGCCGTCTTCCACGCGCGCGAGTTTGGACTGCGCCTTCTCGACGTTGGCGACGTAGCTGCACTTCTCGCAAAAGGCGATTTCGTTCTCGCCGCTCTCGGCGGGCACCATGAACTCCTGCGAATGCTTGCCGCCCATGACGCCGCTGTCCGCCCAAACGCACTTGAGCTGCTGCGGGCCGAAGCCGCAACGCTCGAAGATGCGCTGGTAGGCAATGCGCATTGCCTCGTAACTTTTCACCGCGCCATCCTCGGAGGTGTCGAAGGAGTAGGCATCCTTCATCACGAACTCCTTGGCGCGCATCAGGCCGAAACGCGGCCGGATCTCGTTTCGGAACTTGGTTTGAATCTGGTAGAAGTTTTTCGGCAGGTCGCGATAGCTGCGGATTTCGACGGCGGCCAGCGAGGTGATGACCTCCTCGTGGGTCGGGCCGAGCACCAGTTCGCCGCCGGGCGCGACCTTGCTGCCGTCGGCGGGGCCGGCGGAGAACATGACGCGTTGGGCGTGCTCCCAGCGCGGGCCGCGCTGCCAGAGTTCCTTAGGCTGGAGCGCCGGCATCCGCAGTTCGATGGCGCCGGCGCGGTTCATCTCCTCGCGGACGATGCGCTCGACCTTTTCGTAGGCGCGCAGGCCGAGCGGCAGGAACGTGTAGAGGCCGCCGGCGAGCTTGCGCATGAGGCCGGCCCGGAGCAGCAGTTTATGGCTGGGGATTTCCGCTTCCGCGGGCGATTCCTTCAGCGTCGGAATAAATGTTTGAGACCACTTCATAAGAGCGTGGGAGTCTAGCGATGGACGCAGGCGGAACAAGAAAAATAGGAGACGACATGACATGCAGCCGCAAAATCTGCGGCTATATCCGCTTGTCTCCGGCGGCGCGGACGCCTACGCTGCGGACAACCGAACCACTGCTTGGAGCACTAGCATGACACAAACTGGATCGCCCGCCGCTCAGGAAAATTCCCCGCGTCCCGCTGCCCCGGCGGAAGGCGGACGGTTGATGTCGCTGGACGCGCTGCGCGGTTTCGACATGTTCTGGATCGTCGGCGCGGGATCGTTGGTGCATGCGATGGGGCACAAGAGTGCGATCACCACCTTCCTCTCCAATCAACTGGAGCACGTGGAATGGGCGGGCTTCCATTTCTACGACCTGATCTTTCCGATGTTCGTGTTCATCACCGGCGTCTCGATGATGTTCTCGATGGACAAGGCGCTGGCCAAGCACGGCCGGCCCGGCGCAATAGTGCGTCTCGGCCGCCGCTGCGCGCTGCTGGTGCTGCTGGGACTGTTTTACTATGGCGGGTTCAGCAACCCGTGGCCGGGCATTCGTCTCACGGGCGTGCTTCAGACGTTCGGCGTGGCCTGTTTCCTCGGCGGGTCCATTTACATCCTGTGGCCGAGGAATCCGCGCGCGATGGTGGGGGCGTTTCTGGCGCTGGTGCTTGGCTACTGGGCACTGATGACGTTTGTGCCGTTCCCCGACCTGCGGTTGGACAAGGACTCCGTGGCGAAGCTCGCGGCGCAGGTTGGCTCCAACGATCCGGCGGTGCTGGCCAAGGCCGTCACCGCTCGTGTGCATGGCGTGTATGAGAAGGGCTACAATCTGGCGAATTACACCGACTTTCGCTACCTGCCCGGGAAGAAGCAATACGGCGACGGATACTGGGAAGCGCAGGGCCTGTTCCAGATGGTGGTTGCCACGTCGTCGTGCCTGCTGGGCATTCTCGCCGGGTTGTGGCTCCGCCGCCGGGACACCAGCGATGAATTGAAAACCTTGGGACTCTTTTGCGCGGGCGCAGTCAGCGTGGCGCTTGGGTTTGCGTGGGGACTGCAATTCCCTGTCGTGAAGAAACTCTGGAGTCCGTCGTTTGTGCTGGTGGCGGGCGGCTACAGCGCGATGCTGCTGGCGTTCTTCTACTACATCGTCGAGATGCGAAAGTGCCAGCGCTGGTGCATGCCGTTCGTCTGGATCGGGATGAACCCGATCACCATTTATCTCACGTATAGCATCTTCCCGAAAGTGGCAGAGCGGCTCGCGGGCGGCGACGTGCAGCGGTGTCTCGACCATTACGTGCTCAAGGGTTCCGGCGGCTTGTTCCTCGCGTTGGTCGAACTGGCGTTGGTGTTCCTGTTCGTACGGTTCCTCTACATCCGCAAAGTTTTCATCCGGCTTTGAGGTGGCCGGCGGCATGGAGGCCGGCTTCAGCCCTTTCTCAGATTGGCGATCAGCGCGTCCGTAACTTCGTGGGTGTTGGCCCGGCCGCCGAGGTCGGGAGTCTTGATGCCGGCCTCGAGCGTGTCTTCGATGGCGGTGACCAGCCGCGCCGCGAGCGCCGGTTCGCCAAACCACTCCAGCATCAAGGACGCAGTCCAGACTTGACCGACGGGGTTGGCAATGCCGCGCCCGGCGATGTCCGGCGCGCTGCCGTGGACCGGCTCGAACATGGAGGGATATTTCCGTTCCGGGTTGAGATTGGCGGCGGGCGCCATGCCGATGCTGCCCATGATGGCGCCGCCGAGATCGGTGAGGATGTCGCCGAAGAGATTCGAGGCGACCACCACGTCGAGTTCCTCCGGCTTCAGGACGAAATAAGCCGCAGCCGCATCCACGTGCATCAACCGCCACTGCACATCGCCGTAAGCGGCGGCGACCTCGCCGGTGATCTGGTCCCAGAACGGCATCGAGTAAATGATGCCGTTGGATTTCGTCACCGACAGGAGGCGCTTGCGGCGCGACTTGCGGGCGAGGTCGAACGCGTAGCGCAGCACGCGCTCGCAGCCGTGCCGGGAAAAATACGCCTGCTGGATGGCGGCTTCGTAGGGCGTGCCTTCATAGACGCGCCCGCCGACGGTCGAGTATTCGCCTTCGTTGTTTTCGCGCACGACCGTGAAATCGAAGCCGTGCGGCTTCTTGTCGCGCAACGGCGATGTGATGCCGCGGAGGAGCTTCACGGGGCGCAAATTGACGTATTGCTCGAACCCGCGCCGCATGCCCATCATGAAATCCCAGAGCGAGACGTGATCCGGCACGACGCTCGGCAGGCCGATGGCGCCGAAGAAGATGGCCTCGAAGTTCGCGAGCGTCTTCCGCCAGTCGTCGGGGCACATCTTGCCGTGCGCGACGGAGTATTCGCACGACCACGGGAATTCGGTCCTGGTGAACTTCAGCCCGCCGTGCAACTCCGCCGCCGTGTCGAGCACACGCAAGCCTGCCGGGACGACCTCTTTGCCGATGCCGTCGCCGGGAATGACTGCCAGTGAAATCGTTTTCATAGGGGAAACTGTTGCTATGCGGAACGCGGGCGGTGCGGATCAGACGAACGCATCCAGTACCGTCGCCTTGCCGCGCGGGCGGAGCGTGAACTCTCCCAGCGACGCCGGCACCAGCGCGAACTGTCCCGCCGCCAGCGTCACGTCGCCGATCTCCACGCCGCCCTCGACGGCGGCGATGATGTGGAACGAATCGTAGCAGTGGAGCAGGCGAGGGGCGTCGAGCGCCAGGCGGGCGCAGACGAAGTGTTCGCATGCCACCAGCACCTCCTCGCGCGCGTCGGCCAGCGACGGCTCGAAATCCTTGAAGTCAATGCATTGGAGCGACTGCGCCACGTGGATTTCGCGCGGCCGGCCCCAATCATACACGCGGTAGGTCGTGTCGGAGTTCTGCTGAATCTCGAAGATGACCAGTCCCGCGCCGATGGCGTGCAGCCGGCCCGACGGCACAAAGAGCGCGTCGCCCGCGCGCGGCGCGATCTGGTGGATGAGGGGCTCCAGTTCCTGCCGCTTGAGCGCCGCCTCGAACTGCCGCCGCGTCACGCCGCATTTGAGGCCGGCGTAAATCATCGCGCCGGGATCGGCCTGCGCCACAAACCACATCTCCGTCTTCGGCTCGCCGCCGAGTTTCGGCGCGACTTCGGCGGGAGGGTGGACCTGGAGCGACAACCGCTCGCGGGCGTCGAGGATTTTGATGAGCAGCGGGAAGCGACCGTTCGCCATTGGCGACGCCTCGCCGAGCAGTTCCTCCGCATGCTCCTCCATGATGGAACGCAGCGTGCGGCCGGCGAGAGGGCCGTTGGCGACGACGCTGATATCGTCGCCGTGATCGCTGATTTCCCAAGACTCGCCGATGGCGCCGGGCGGCAGCGCCTTGCGGTAAAGCCGCTCCATTTCGCGTCCGCCCCAGACGCGCTCCTTGAAAATCGGCTGGAAGATCAGCGGATAAAGCATGACGCGAATGAACCCGGTTTTGCCGGTGGAGTCAAGCCGCGGGACGAACGAAAACGGCGTGCGGGTGAGGATTGAATTGTCATTGGCGGGGTGGCGGCCTATACTGGCCTTTCATCGATGGCCAGTAATGCACGAACACGCAGCACCGCCCACTTATGGGAGGTGAACGCGATATTTTTGCTCATGATGAGCATCGGGCTCTTCCTGAGCTTCATCTCCTTTGTGCCGGGGGACATTTCGTGGATCAAAGAGCCGCCGAACTCGCCGGCACACAATTTCGTCGGGCCGATCGGCGCTTGGGCGGCGTATTTGCTGGCGCTGCCGTTCGGGAACGGCGTGTGGCTGTTGTTCGGACTCTCGCTTGGCTTTGGCGTCACGTTTCTGTTTGCGGGCGAGCGGATGGGCTGGCGGCAGGTGTATTGGACGGCTCTGATGCTGCTTTCAGGCTGCGGTCTGGCCGACAAGCTGCAAATCGCGTCGGATGCCTCCTTGGCGCAATGTGGGCATGGCGCAGGCGGATTCATCGGGCAGTTCATTGCGGGAACGCTGCTTGCGCCGGTCGCGCCGGCCGGGCCGTACATCATTTTGCCGACGGTTTGGTTGATCAGCGTCGTGATGCTGACGGGCTTCAGGCCGATCCACACCGGCGCGTTGCTGCTGATGAAGCTCCAGGAAGCGTGGGCGGTGAAACGCGAGGAAGCGACGGCTCCTTCACGCTCCGACCTGCGCGGGGAGTTGGTGCGCAAGCAGCGCGACGTGGAGCGGCAGATGCGTGAGTTGGAGAAGAACGGCAAGCGGGCAGCCGCCAGAGCGCATGAGGAGCCGGAGGCGGAACCGGAGGAGGTGGCGCTGCCGCCGCAGCAGATCACGATTCGCGATCATTCGCAGCCGACGCCAACGGTCAAACAGGCCATGATTCCCACGGCGACGCCGGTGGGCGACAAAGCCGCGGCGAAAGCCCTGGCAAGCGCAGCCGCCGCGCCGCCGATGCCAAGATTCGAACCGCAGCCCGAGCCGCCGCCCCCGCCGAAGCCCGCGCCCAAGCCGAAAGTCGAACCGCCGCCCGCGCCGGCCAGAAAACCCGAGCCGCAGGAGGCGCTCGCTGTCGTTGCGCCGGAACCGGTGTCGCCATCCGCGCCGTCGAAACCCGCCGCGCCGGGCGCCACGCCTCGTCCTGCCATGCCGCGTAAACCCGGTGCCGTCGCGCCTTTGGCTGCGCCGGTTTCCTACAAGAACTGGCAATTGCCCGGTCACGATACGTTGGCACAGTCCGCGCCCGACAGTCCGAACGCGCAAGTGGTCGAGGACTTGAAGCAAAGCGCCGCTGTTCTTCAATCCACGCTGGCCGATTTCGGCCTCGATGTGCGCATCGGCGAGGTGACGAGAGGGCCGGTGATCACGCGCTACGAAGTTCATCCAGCGGCCGGCGTGAAGGTGGAGAAGATCACCACGTTGCACAACAACATCGCGCTGGCGATGCGGGCCGCCAGCGTCCGCATCATCGCGCCGATTCCGGGCAAAGCCGCCGTCGGCATCGAGGTGCCCAACCACACCACCACGGTTGTGTTCCTGCGCGACGTGCTGGAATCCGAAGCCTGGAAGCACACCAAGGCGCGCCTGCCGCTCGCGCTCGGCAAGGACATCGGCGGCAACGTCGTCATCGGCGACTTGGCCGACATGCCGCACATGCTGGTGGCCGGCGCCACCGGCTCCGGCAAGACCGTCTGCATCAATGCGATCATCACCGGCCTGCTGTTTCGCATGTCGCCGGAAGACCTCAAATTCGTGTTCGTGGACCCGAAGATCGTCGAGATGCAAATGCTGCACGCGTTGCCGCATCTGGCGCTACCGATCGTCACCGACGCAAAAAAGGTGCTGCTGGCACTGCGCTGGCTGATCAACGAAATGGAGCGGCGCTACCAGGTGTTCGCCAAGGTCGGCGTCCGCAACATTCACGGCTTCAACACGCGCGACCGCAAACGCGACCCGCAGCGCGAGGCGGCGGACAAGACCGCCGCGGACCAACAGATGGAGCTGACGGTGCCGCGCGATTTCGAGGTGAAGATTCCCGACAAACTGCCTTACATTGTGCTGGTGGTGGACGAACTGGCGGACTTGATGATGACCGCGCCGGCCGACGTGGAGATGGCCATCACACGGCTGGCGCAACTGGCGCGCGCCACCGGCATCCACATGATACTGGCCACGCAACGGCCGAGCGTGGACGTCATCACCGGCGTCATCAAGGCGAACGTGCCGGCGCGCATCGCTTTCCAGGTGGCGAGCAAGCAGGACAGCCGCGTTATTCTCGACGCCAACGGCGCGGACAAGCTGCTCGGCAAGGGCGACATGCTGTACCTGCCGCCCGGCAGCTCGAAGCTGATCCGCGCGCAGGGCGTTTACGTCCAGGACGAGGAGATTCGCGCGGTGGCAGATTTTCTGGGCAAACAGGCGCCGCCGAGTTTTGAGCGCGGCATTACCGAGAAACTCACCGCCGAGTCACCCGCCGGCGGTGGCAATGGCGAGTCCGAAGAGGACGAGGAACTGGTGGAGCAGTGCATTGAAGTCATCCGCCAGACGAAACGCGCGTCGGTTTCCATCTTGCAGCGGCGGTTGCGAATCGGCTATACGCGGGCGGCGCGGATCATGGATATTATCGAAGAACGCGGCATTGTCGGCCCGCATAAGGGCGCGGAGCCGCGGGACATCCTGGTGGATTTGGATGGCGAAATCCCCGCCAACAACGAAGAGTAAATTCAGGAACCAGTTTCATGGAAACCATCGGTCAACAATTACGCGAGGCGCGCGAGCGGAAGAAGATCGCGCTGGAGACCGCGGCGCAGGCGACGAAGATCAAAGCCGAATACCTCGCCGCGTTGGAGGCGAACCAGTTCGAGCGGATCGAAGCGCCGGTTTACGTCAGAGGTTTCCTCCGCATCTACGCGCAGTATCTGGGACTTGACACCAAGCCGCTCGTGAGCCAGTTTGTCAGCTTGAAGGCAGCCGAGCCGGTCGCTTTGGCCGAGGCGCCCAAACCGATAACCTACCGGCCCATTGGCAAGACCTCAACCAGCGTGCTTCCCGAGCCGCAAACGCCGCTGTCGCCGACGCTCCTGCTCGCGCTGCTCGGCGTCGCCGTCGGCGTGATCGTGCTGATCTGGGCCGCATGGGGCTTCTACAGTTGGGTAAGCCACTCCAAGAGCGAACCGAAGATCGCGGAGAAAGCCGCCACGAACCCGGCGCCGACGAAGACCGGCACCGACGCCTACTTGAAGCCGAAAGGCGCCGGCCCCATGCTGATCATTGCGCCGCCGCCCGCGCCGGCGCATTCGCTGACGATTCGCGCCGACGAGCCGTGCGAAGTCACCGTGACCGTGGACGGCGCGGTGCTGTTCCGGGGCAACATGCCGCGCAACGAGGTGCGCAAGTTCGACGCCAATCGCATCGTCAAGGTCAAGGTCAACGACGGCAATGCCATTCATGTCTGGTATGACCAGAAGGACATGGGCAAGCTCGGCCGCCGCCGCGAGCAAATCGAGAAGCAGTTCTAGTGGGGGAAAATGGTGATTGGTAATTGGTGATTGGAAATCACAATCACGAGTTGCGAATCACGAGTTTCCAATCACCAATTACGGATTACTTTTCCCCATGACCAAAGTCGGCCTCATCAACCTCGGATGCGCCAAGAACCTTGTGGACGCCGAGGTCATGCTGGGCCACCTGCTCCAGGCGGGCATGACGATCGTCAACGACGCCCGCGATGCGGACGCAATCATCGTCAACACGTGCTCGTTCATCAATCCCGCCAAGGAAGAAAGCGTTCACGCCATCTTCGAAGCTGACGAAGTGCGGCGACGCCTCCGGCCGGACCAGGCATTGATCGTCAGCGGTTGCATGGCGCAGCGGTTCCCGGAAGCGTTGCGCAAGGAGATCAGCGAGATTGACGCGCTCATGGGTCTCAACGAAGTGCCGAAGGTGGCCGACATCGTCCGGCAAGCCGTCGCGCACCGGAAGGCCTCGGGATTGCGGAAGACGGGTGGGAAGGTTGAGGGCAGGGGACAGACGGCCGTTGGAAGAAAAAAACCGGCCACCGCCCCCATCCAGCTTGTTTCGCGGCGCGCGACCTACATTCCCGACCACGATGCTCCGCGGTTTCGTTTGACCCCGAACCATTTCGCTTACGTGAAGATCGCCGAAGGCTGCGACCACCCGTGCACCTTCTGCGTCATTCCGCAGATTCGCGGCCGGCACCGCAGCCGACCCGTCGAAAGCATCGTCGTCGAGGCGCGCCGGCTCGTCGCCGAAGGCGTCAAGGAACTGAACCTCATTTCCCAAGACACGACATATTACGGCCTCGACCTCTGGCCCGCCAGCGCCCGCGACCGGCGGCCCTTCGACCACACGCGAAGCCGCAGCTTTGAGCAGTCGTCGCTCCTTCCTGTAGCGGCGGCCTCCGACCGCCGGACGTCTTCGTATCGAAAGTCTGGCGGTCAGAGACCGCCGCTACAGTTGCCGGCGCTTTACGCTTCACGTTCCACGCTTCACGATCTCCCGACCCTCTGCACTCTGCTTCGCGAGATGGACGTCATTCCCGGCGACTTCTGGATTCGGCTCCTCTACACGCATCCCGCGCATTGGAGCGACGACCTCATCGAGACCCTTGCCGGGTCGAAGAAGATCGTTCGCTACGTGGACATGCCGCTCCAGCACATTCACCCGGCGATGCTCGCCGCGATGCAACGCGAGACGAGCGAGGCATGGATTCGCGGCCTGATCGCGCGGATGCGACGCGGCATACCCGGCATCGCGTTGCGGACGACGTTCCTGGTGGGTTTTCCCGGCGAGACTGAACGCCATTTTGAGCACCTGCTCGATTTCATCCGCGAGACGGCATTCGACCGGGTTGGCGTGTTCCTCTACTCGCGCGAGGAGGGCAGCCGCGCCGCCACGATGCCGCGCCAGGTACCGGAGGCGGTGAAGCAGGACCGCTACGCTCGCGCGATGGCGTTGCAGCAGCAGCTCAGCCGCGAGCGGAACGCCGCTTTGATGGGCCGGCGCTTGCGCGTGTTGGTGGACGGACCGAGCCAGAGGAAGGGATTTGTCTGGATTGCTCGCAGCGAAGCGGACGCGCCGGACGTGGACGGCCGGGTTTACCTTGCGGAGAAAAAACTTCGGCCCGGCCAATTTCTGGACGTGACTGTGACTGGCAGCAGCGAATACGATGTGGTGGCCAAGCGAGCATAGACGACCAATTCACGCAATACGCATTACGTTTCGCTGATGAACACGCCCAACAAACTGACGCTCTCACGCATCGTGATGACGGTGTTTTTCGTCATGGCGCTGCTGCTGCCGCATTTTCCTTACGGCAAGACCGTCGCATTCGTTCTCTTCATCGTCGCGAGCATTACCGACTGGTGGGACGGCTGGCTGGCGCGCCGGCACAAGATCACCACCGACTTCGGCATCATGCTCGATCCGCTCGCCGACAAGATCCTCACCTGCGCGGCGTTCATCTGTCTGGTGGAGATTGACGCGCCGGGCCTGCCGCCGGGCCAGCACAACCTCGTGCAGGCGTGGATGGCGGTGGTTATTATCGGGCGCGAGTTCGTCATCAACGGCCTGCGGCTGATGGCGGCGCAGAAGGGCGTGACGCTGCCGGCCGACCTGCTCGGCAAGCAGAAGACGATTTCCCAGATGGTCAGCATCAATTTCATCCTGCTCAGCTTGATGCTGACCGAGGACTGGCCGCTGTTTCTCGGCAGTTACATGAAACTCTTTGAGCAATGGTTTCCCACCATCACGTTTTGGCTGATGCTGCTGACCGTGGTGCTGACCGTCATCAGCGGTGTTTCCTACCTCATCCGTGGCCACCGACTTTATACGCAGGACACTTGAGCGGGCGGCGCTGGTTGTCGCGACCGGGTTCGGTGCCGGCTGCCTGCCGCTCGCTCCCGGCACGTGGGGCAGCCTCGTCGGTGTGCTGTGGTTTTTCGCGCTCTGGAAACTGAACTGGCTCGTGCCGGGCATCGTTGCCGGCTTGGCGCTCAGCGTCGTCACCGCCGGCGTCGGTGAGCGGCATTTCGCCCGCAAAGACCCGCCGCAGGTGGTTGTGGATGAACTCGCGTGTGTTCCGCTGGCCATGCTCGGCCTGCCGGTCACAATCGCTTGGCTCGCTGCGGCGTTCGTTCTCTTCCGCATTTTTGACGTGATCAAGCCGCAGCCCGCAAATTGGGTGCAACGCTGGCCCGGCGGCTGGGGCATCACCGCCGACGATGTCGTCGCCGCGCTCTACACCTGCGGCGCGCTCCATGCGATTCATTGGCTCATCGGCTTGCAAGCGGGCGCGCCGGCCCTATAATCGCGCGTTTTATGGCAATCGAAGAATGGGATCACATCCAGACGCGCTCCGAGTCCTGCAACGGCTGTCAGAAGCCTTTTGCGGACAAGGAGGACTATCACACCGCACTTTCCCTCACACCCGAGGGCTACCGCCGCCGCGATTTGTGCACAGCTTGTTGGGGCGGGGCCGAGCGCGCCAGCGCCGTGAGCTACTGGACGGGGACGTTCCAGGTGCCCGCGCCGCCAAAACCGGAGACGCTCAAGAAGGAAGACGCGGAGTCGCTGTTGCGGAAGTTCATTGATTCCAAAGACCCCGGCCACGCCAACGCCCGCTACATCCTCGCCATCATGCTGGAGCGCAAGCGCACGTTGAAGCATCGTGACACCACCGAGCAGGACGGTCAGAAGATTCTCATCTACGAACACGCCCGCACTGGCGAGACGTTCCTCGTGCCCGATCCGCGCCTGCGGCTGGACCAGCTCGAAGCCGTGCAGACCGAGGTGTCCGCGTTGCTGGCACCGCCGCCCGCGCCCACGCCAGTGGAGCAGGCTCTGGCCTCGGCCGAGCGGGAGGGCAACGCCAACGCTGCTGCTGAGGCCGCCGTGGAGAACCCGCCGCCAGCCGACGCAGGACAATCCGAGCCGTAAAGACCCCTCTAGACGGCGGTATTTTTCCCTCTGTCTTGCGGCTTGCCGCTTGTTTGCGCTGCGCTCAGCTCTGAGGCTGAAGCGGTTCGTAGATGGCGGTCAGCTCATCATAGACCGCGCACCAATCGGGAGGCCGACGGTCGCGGTCCAAGTCCAGCATGCGCATCAGCAGATTCGCAAGTGAAGCGGACAAGTCCGGCATGAAAGTGCGCGGGTCCGGCACCGGCTCGGTGGCGTGCTTGATCATCAGGCCGAACTCGCTGTCGGACTGATGGACCGTCTGGCCGGTGACGACGTGATAAAGCGTGGCGCCCAGCCCGTAAATATCCACGCGCAAGTCGAGTTGTTTTTCGCCGCGCGCTTGCTCCGGGGCGATGTAGTGCGGACTGCCCAAGGCCATGCCCGTGCGCGTTAGCGGAGCCGCGCCGCTGAGCATGCGCTTGGCAATGCCGAGATCGCACACCTTCACGACGCCATCGTTGCTGATCATGAGGTTTTCGGGCTTGATGTCGCGGTGGATGAGTCGCTCCATTTCCCAGGCGTGGTTCAACGCCGAGGCGACGGACATGCCAATGGCGGCGGTGGTGGCTTCGGTGAGCGCGCCCTCGGCTTGCAGCAGCTTGCGCAGATTGTTGCCTTCCACCAGTTCCATGCAGATGAAATGAGTCAGACCGCTCTGGCCGGAGGTGAGGACTTTCACAATGTTGGGATGATCGAGGCGGCGGGCGGCCTCGGCTTCGGCCTGGAAGCGCTGGAGGTAGGTCATGTTACCCGCGAGGAACGGGTAGAGAAACTTGAGCGCCACCAACCGGCCGTTGCTCAAATCGCGCGCGCGATACACTTCGCCCATGCTTCCCCCGCCGAGCGAATTGAGCAATTCGAAGCCTTCGATCGCGATACTGGGACTATTCTCCATGGCCGGCACGCTATATGTTCGAGGTTCGGTAACCGCGCACGCATTATGCTCGCGCGGTCGGTTTTGTAAACGATTTCTTTTGCAACGGTCGCGCGTCGTCACGCTTGAGCGCAGCCGCGGCAAAATTGCGGAGGTTCGACCGACGATGGTTGGACTCGGCCGCATTGAGAACATGCGGTTTCGCGAGGTCAGCCTTTCGCCGGGTCGGCCATTGCGTAGGTGAGAGCGGGGTTGCCGGGCCAGTCGTTGCGGCCGAGCCACATTCGCGTCAGGGATCGTTGCGTGACAAAACCATGGCGCGCCACAAGCTGTCGGGCCGGATGATTCGCCGGCACGTCGGCGAAAATCCGCTGGCCGGCCAGCCGCGCAAGGCACGCGCGCAACAGTGCCTCGGCCGTTTCGGTCGAACGCGCCACCCACGGGCCGAAATGCCACGCGTTCGCGCCGGGGCGGGCGAGGAGAAAACCGGAAAGACTGCGGATTGCGGATTTCGGATTGTGGAATGAAGAGGACGGCGAGGAGGCTGTCCAGCAGAGGTCGGGATGCTCGCCGAGCAGACGTTGCAGCACGGATTGGCGCGGGACACCGAATGCTTCACAGTCCAATGCGAGAATCGCTCTCACGTCGGACGTCACTGTCTGAACTCCGCCATCCGCAGACGCCGTGGTTTCGACGCGCTCCAGTTCATATTCGTCGCGGAAGCCAAGCGGGACATACACGGTTTTGCCGGCAGGCGTCGCGTCGAGTTTGATGCACGGCACGCCGCGTTGTTGGAGCCATGCGATGCAGTGCTTCAGCAAAGCTTTGCCCACACCGAGCCGGCGAAACTCCGGATGGACCAGCACCATGCCGATCCACGCGACCTTGTCGTCGTGGATGGTGGTGGTGGCTGTGCCGACGGGGCGGCCGTCCCATTCCGCCACGAAGCAGCCATCAGGATTGTAGCTGAGCAATGCACGCCAGTCGCTTTCGGTCTGGTTCCATGCGGCGAGAGTTTTCAGTTCCATCCCGAATGGGATGTCGGCGGGCATCATCTGGCGGATATGCAAGGCAGACATGGGAAATAATGTCAGCGCGATTACCGCGAATCATTTCAGAGGCCGAACGGGGCGGGTCGTTCCCTGATAACGGCGCGGGTAGGCTTCGGTCAGCACGCTGCGGAACGTGGCGATCAATTCGGGATACGGCGTGTCGGTGATGCTGACGAGGCCGATGTTGTAGTTTTCGCCGTTGGCGACGTGGCCGAGGAGCGGCTCGTCATCGTAGCGGAACCAATGGCAGCCGACGAACGACGGATGATCGGCGACGCTGCGGACGTAATCCTGCACCATCGCGGCGCGCCACTGCTGGTTCGCCGCCTCCACGAGGCCTGTGTTGAACATGCCGCGGTCGGGCGCGCCGACGTGGAATTCGCCGATGATCGCCGGCTTGTTGATGCTCTTCAGAAAATCCCACTCCTTGTCGAGCCGCTGCCGGTAGATATTGAAGCTGAGGCCGTCGCAGACCTCGGCGGCGGCCTGGACGCACTCCGGCGTGAAGTTAGCGAAGCGGCAGCCGAGGTAGAGATGGTTCGGGTCGAGGCGGCGAAACTCGGTGCGAACGACAGTAAAATACTGCGTCGCGAAGCTCTTTAGGTAGCGCTGGAAGTCGGCTTCGGCGGCCGCGCTGAACGGAGCGGCCGGAGCTTTGAGGTCGTCCCAACCGGCGAAGCTCGT
>Ga0114951_10002391_pt1 | contig 21286 bp, 18 predicted proteins | sample AM7aDNAmetaG_FD_88677 | JGI IMG/M metagenome (GOLD analysis project Ga0114951, IMG submission 88677) | Freshwater microbial communities from Finland to study Microbial Dark Matter (Phase II) - AM7a DNA metaG | ecosystem: Environmental > Aquatic > Freshwater > Lake | place: Finland: Lake Alinen... | reverse complement strand
GGCGTAGCGAAGGTGGCTATCGCGCCTGCTTTGGGAGCAGGAGGCCCCCCGTTCAAATCGGGGCGCCCCGACCATAAAGTCGGGAAGTTGTCCGCCGGTAATAAGGTGGGCCCCGACCATAAAGTCGGGAAGTTGTCGGACATTTTTTATGGCGGGTCTGGCCATAAAGAAATTATATTATGTGGTGGCTATCCCTCCAAAAAGCCGGCGGGCAAGATCCGGCAAAAGCCGGCCCTCCAAAAAGCCGGCGGGCAAGTTCCCGGCAAAAGCCGGGCGCGCCTGCTTTGGGAGCAGGAGACCCCCCGTTCAAATTGGGACGGCTGACCGTAAGGTCAGGATTTTCCCCGCCGGTTATAAGGCGGGGCTGACCAAAGGTCAGGATTTTCCCCGCCGGTTATAAGGCGGGCCCCGACCATAAACAAAGTTCCTTACTCAAGGAGGACTCTATGCGCGAGTTGAAAAGTATCGACCCATCCGAGATAACTGACAATCCGTTTAGACTTATAGGTAAAGATTGGATGCTGATAACCGCCGGAGATTTAAATAAATACAATACTATGACCGCAAGCTGGGGTGCTCTGGGGGTTCTCTGGAATAAGAACACCTCGACCATCTATGTCAGGCCGACAAGATATACTTATGAATTTCTCGAAAAAATAGATTATTATACGCTTTCTTTTTTCTCGGAAGAATACAGGCCCGCCTTAAATTTCTGCGGGGCTAATTCGGGAAAAACACTTAACAAAGCAAAAGAAACCGGGCTTACGCCGGTGCAGGGCGAATACGGTGTCTTCTTCCGTCAGTCCCGGCTGGTTCTTGAATGCAAAAAAATATTTTACACGGACCTTGCTCCGGGTAATTTTCTGGATAAAACCGCGGATGCTACATATTACCCGAAAAAAGATTATCATAGGATTTATATCGGTGAAATACTCTCCTGTCTTGTCAAAGAATAAACTGATCATAGAGTCAAACAGGAGATGGAAAAATTAAGAATATGATAGTAAGGGACCTTTTACTGCTTTAACTTTATATTTGTTTAATTAGCAATCTTGAGCGAAGTAGCGAAATCCGCCAACGCTTTGTGGCGGAAGTAATTAGCAATTAGCAATCAGTAATCAGTAATCAGTGTAGGAGGCCTTTATGCCCAAAGAGATCATAGTTTCAAATAATGCACCGAAAGCAATAGGCGCTTACTCCCAGGCAGTTAAGGCCGGGAAATTCGTGTTTTTTTCCGGCCAGATAGCTTTGGATCCTGAAACAGGAATTAAAGTACCCGGGGGTATAGAAACCCAGACAAAAAGAATAATGGAGAATTTAAAGGCTCTTGCCGCAGATGCCGGCGGCTCTCTGGAAAATATAATAAAAACAACGGTTTATCTTAAAAATCTTGATGATTTTAAATTCTTCAACAGGGAGTATGAGAAATATTTTAACGGCAACTATCCTGCCAGGTCGACTGTCGGGGTTTCAGATTTGCCGCGCGGAGTGGAGATCGAAATAGACGCTATTATGACCCTGGAATAAGTAAATAAAAAACCGCCGGCAAGAGCCCGGCGGTTTTTTTATTTATTTAAATAAATTACTTGGTCTTTCTTTTAAGGCATTTTGCGCAGATATTTTCACCCTTAATTTTTCTTAAATTAGGATATGCCTTTCTCAAATGCTTCTTATTTGAGTGTGAGACCAGATTTATTACCAACGGCTTTTTGCCGCAGACTGAACAAATTCTTGACATGTTGCCCCCGTATAAACAAATTGAATTTTGTCGTATATTATGTTAATTATGTATTATAGTTAAAGGACCTTTAAAAGTCAACAGTAAATTCATTAGCAAAACAGGTCAGGAGAATGACGGAAGAGGAACTAAGATATATTAAGGGCATTGGACCCAAGAACGCCTCCTCGCTTAAAAGGATAGGCGTTAACTCAATTAGAGAATTGTTATTTTTCTTTCCCAGATGGCATGTACATAAGTCCTTAATAACAAAACTTGAGGCTATTGAGACCGGCGGTAAATATTTCATTTTAGGCACTATTACGGGATTTGAAGAGTTGAAACGGCCGGGCAGAAACATTATCAAAGTTACCATTGAAGACGGAAGTCCGGAGCCGCTTACCTGGGTCTGGTTTAACAGGCCTTATATGCGGCCTTTGTTTATTAAAGGGAAAAAAATACTGCTTTATGATACGGTCGAAAACACCCGGTGGGGGCGGCAGGTAACGGGCTCAAATGATTCGTTTTTTTTTCTGGACGCTTTTGAAGAAAAAGCGCTGGCGGACGGTGAAATTCTTGCTTTTTATAAAACCACAAAGATACTTACAAACGCCTTCTACCGTTCGGTCCTGGCAGGTTTAATGAAAACGCATCTTGTCGATATAACCGAGATGCTGCCGCCCGGCCTGACAGCAAAACACGAACTGTATATAATGAAGGAAGCCATATTAAAGATCCATTTCCCGCAGACACTGGCAGAGCTTGAAAATGCCCGGAAGCGGCTGGTTTTTAATGAGCTGCTGATTTTGCAGCTATTTTTAGCCAAAAGAAAGAAGTTTCTCGGGAAGAAAGTAAAAAACAGGAATTATACCGTTTCTACGGCTGTTTACGATGAGTTGCAGAACAAACTTCCTTTTAAACTTACGAAAGCGCAGGAACGGGTTTTAAAAGAAATAAAAACGGATCTAATGAAGCCGGCTCCGATGAACCGGCTTTTGCAGGGAGATGTGGGCTCAGGAAAAACAATTGTAGCTCTTCTTTCCATTATTACGGTGCTCGAGAGCGGCTATCAGGCTGCGGTTATGGCGCCGACCGAGATTCTTGCAGAACAGCATTTTAACAGTTTTAAGAAATTCTTTGCGTCAATCGGTTATAACAAAAGTATGCTTTTACTTACCTCAGGCATGGGCGCCAAAGAGAGGCGCGAGGCTATTAAAGATATTTCCGAAGGTAAAGTAGAATTTGTGGTGGGAACCCATGCGCTTTTACAGGAGGATGTAGTTTTCAAAAAGCTGGGTTTTATTGTCATAGATGAACGGCATAAATTCGGCGTATTTCAGCGTCTGGCTCTGGAATCCAAAGGTGTTTTTCCGGATGCGCTTATGATGACGGCTACGCCTTTTCCCCGGGCTCTGGTACTGACGCTTTACGGGGATACGGATCTTTCGGTTATTGACGAACTACCCGCGGGCCGGCAGCCGGTTTTTACAAAGTGGCAGCCGGAAAAAAAGAGAGCGGAAGTGTATAATTTTATTATTCAACGCTTAAAAACCGGAGAACAGGCTTTTATAGTTTACCCTCTGGTGGAAGAATCAGCAAAATCCCTACTTAAGGCGGCAGAACAGGAAGCAGTGCAGCTTCAAAATCTCATTTTCAAGGATTTTAAAGTAGGGCTTATTCACGGCAGGTTGTCTTCCGGGGAAAAAGAAAGCATTATGGAAGCATTTAAAGAAAAAAAGATAGATGTGCTGGTTTCTACGACCGTGATTGAAGTAGGTATTGATGTTTCTAATGCGACCATAATGCTCATTGAACATGCAGAGAGATTTGGACTGGCACAGTTACATCAGCTCCGGGGGCGCGTCGGCCGGGGCAGTGCCCGTTCTTATTGTTATCTGATAACCGGTTGGGTATCCTCCTCTGATTCTTTTAAACGGATGAAGATAATGGAACAAACCAATGATGGTTTTGCCGTAGCGGAAGCCGATCTTGATATTCGCGGGCCCGGAGAATTATTCGGAGCGGCCCAGCACGGAGAACTTGACTTTAAACTTATAGACCTGAAAAAAGACCGCGGGCTTCTTGAGCTGGCAAGGGAGGAAGCCTTCCATATAATAGAAAATGATCCTGAAATTATAAAGCCGGAGAACAGCCAAATCGGCGCATTTTTTAAAGAAAGATTTTCACAAGATCTGGAGATGGTAACCATCAGCTAGCTGATGGTAAATTCTAAGAACTAAATTCTAAATTCTAAACTAAATCTATGTAAGAATATTAATGAAAGACCTAATAGACAGTTAAAATTGAATCTTTTTGTTAAATATATTGCAACGCTTTTGTTTAGTATTTAGAATTTTAATCTTAGTGCTTGATTTTAAGTGGGGTTCAAATGCGTATCATCGGTGGAATTGCAAAAAGCCGTCGCGTCCGTATGGATCAGCGGCTTGAAATACGGCCTATCAGCGACCGGGTCAAACAATCCCTATTTGATATTTTAATGTACGATATTGGCGGCGCCAGATTTCTTGATCTTTTCGCCGGTTCCGGAGCTGTCGGCATTGAAGCCCTTAGCCGCGGGGCCAAAGAGTCAATATTTGTTGACGCAAACGGCAAATGCGCCAATTTAATTAAAAAGAACCTAAATGAACTGGGTCTTAGAAATTCAATTGTGCTGCTTTCGGATTCTTTCAAAGCAGTAGAGAGCTTCAGGCAACAGAGAGAAAAATTTGACCTTATTTTCATTGATCCGCCTTATGAAAAAGACCTGATTAAAAAAGCGTTGAAAGTACTTGAAGATAATGATATTCTAACTGAGAAAGGCTATATTATAATTAAACGCCATAAGAAAGAAGCAATAGAGACTGTGCTTAAGATATTTGACGAGCGCAGGTATGGAGACACAATATTAACTTTCATTCGAAAATGAAAGTTAAAAGCACAAAGTGAAAACGAAAAAACAGGGGGCTATACTCAAATGAAAACAAAAGCTATCTATCCCGGAAGTTTTGATCCTATTACCTTCGGGCATCTTGATTTGCTAAAAAGAAGCTGTAAAATATTTGACGATATAACTATAGCCGTCGTGGTTAATCCGCATAAAAAACCACTTTGCAGCGTAGAAGAAAGATTGGCGATGATAAAAAAAGCAACCCGGGGTTACGGTTGTATAAAAATAGATAAATTTGACGGTTTACTGGTTGATTACGCAAAAAAAAAAAATGCTACGGTGGTTATCCGGGGACTCCGGGCCATCGCGGACTTCGAATATGAATTTCAGATGGCGCTCGTTAACCGCTCGCTCAATAAGAAATTAGATATGGTCTATATGATGCCTTCCGTGGAGTATACTTATCTGAGTTCAAGTATTGTCCGGGAACTGGCCTCGCTGCACGGGGATATTTCGAGATTTGTCCCTGAATCAGTGGAAAAACTCCTTAAGGAAAAATTTAAAAATGTTTGAGCCACTCTTTAAAGAGTTCCTGCTGGCCTTCATCCCGTTGTTTGTGGCACTTAACACCATAGGTATTGTTCCGATATTTTCCTCCTATTCTCGAAATGTGTCCCGGCCCGCTTTAAAATATATAATTTTTAAGGCTGTTTTTGTAGCTTTTTTAACCGGAATTGCCTTTGTTTTAATCGGGGAATATGTCTTAAAGTTTCTTGGTGTGACTATTTCCGATTTTAAGATAGCCGGCGGTTTGCTGCTTCTGGTTTTCTCCATCAAAGAAATATTTTATGAGCAACCGGAAACCAAGAGAATAGAAGGCGACTTTTCAGTTGTGCCCCTGGCTATTCCGCTTTTACTCGGCCCTGCGGTACTAACCACACTGCTTGTTTTTAAGGGTATTTTCAGTTTGGCTATAATTGCCCTGGCACTATTTTCCAATCTCCTTATCGGAGCGCTAATATTGTGGTACTCGGCTTTGCTCTCAAAACTTATGGGAAAAGACGGAATGAAAGCGGCTGGAAAGATAGCGACAATCTTACTTTCGGCAATAGCAATTATGCTAATTCGGAAAGGTGTTTTTGAAATGTTTAATTCCCGTTTCTAAAGTTATATACCGGGAAGTTTCTAAAAATTAGAGCGGAGCTCATGAATAAAACCAGACTTTTTTTCCATAATTTAGAAGAAGTTATTAAAAGGACTCTTATCAAAGTCCTCTTTAAGAAAAGTCCGCGTATTCTGCCGTCGGAAATAGAAATCTCTAAAATTCGAAAGATACTTTTTGTTCGTCAGCACGATCCTCTGGGCGATGTTCTTATAAGCACCGCAATGATACCGAATATAATCAAAGCTTTTCCCGGAGCGTTGATTGATGTTATTGCCCGGCCGCAGCTTTCAGAAAAGGAGATATTTACAAATAACCCGGCCATAAACGAAGTCATAGTGTTCAGCAAAAAAGAGTTCTTCTCTCCTCTAAGAGTACTTGCCTTTCTTCGAAAACTTAAAAGTAAAAAATATGATATTGCGATTGTTGCGGGCAGTACCTCTGTTTCCTTTACAAGCTTACTGCTGGCTTATTTAAGCGGGGCTAAAATTAGAGCCGGTTATGACGGCGCCTACTTCGGCAAAAAACTTTACACGGACGCATTTCTTACCACACCGGTTCCTTATGACACTTCCGTAATAAAACACCAGGTTCTTCGAAATATCGATATTTTAAGATACCTGAATATTTCAATTGCAAACGAAGAACATTATATGTTTATAACCGGAGAGGAAAAAGAGCAAGCCCGGGAAATAATAAAAAGAAGTAATTTTTCAGGCCGGATGGAGGGGAGTATAGGCATGCATTTGGGGGCAAATGTTCTCTTAAACCGCTGGCCGGTGGAAAGATTTGCGGAACTTAGCGATTATCTGACCGGCGAACTTAAAATGAAAGTCATAGTTTTTTACGGGTTAAAAGAACAAGGCCTTGCCTCGCAATTTAAAAAGTTGGTAAAAAATCAGGTACTGATTCAGGAGCCTCTACCCTTAAGGCAGTTTGCGGCTCTTCTTAGTTTGCTGGATGTTTTTGTATGTAATGATACCGGCGTTTTGCATGTCGCAGCGGCAGTAGGGGTAAAAACTGTCGCAGTCTTCGGCCCGACCGACCCAAAGCAGTGGAATCCTCTGGGAAATAAACATTTGTGGGTAAGAAATATTGATGAAAGCGTATTTTCTGTGACTTTAAATCAAATTATTCTTAAAATTGAAGAACTTCTGCGGTTAAGACCCTAAAATCTCTTGAAAATAACCTTCAAAAAGTGCTAAAATAACACCAATTGTTTTTCTTTTCTTATACAGGGAAAACACGCGCAGATTAATTGGTTTTGCGGATTTATAAAAATCTTAGTCCCTATTTTAAAGGAGGATTCAATGGTTGCTTACTCTACCGCAAACTACGAGTTTAAGCTGGAGAAGTTTTTCACAAAAAACATATTTGATGCCATAACGGAAGTCAGGGTCAATTCTCCGGAGATTATTATTAAGGAAGCAAAGGCGAGAAAAAGAAGAAAGAAAATAACAAAAGACGGCAAATTGACGGTTTTAGCCGCCGACCATCCCGGCAGAATGGTGAACAAGAATGGTGCGGATCCAATAGCTATGGCTGACCGGTTTCAGTATCTCGGAAGGGTCTTGCGGGTGGTAACGCATACTGATTTTGACGGAATCATGGCTACACCTGATATTATAGAAGATCTGCTTATTGTAAATTACCTTGTAAAGAAGCACGGGGGCTGCTCTTTCCTTGACGAGAAAGTAATGCTGGGTTCCATGAATAGAGGCGGACTGGCCGGCACAAAGTTTGAAATGGACGATACTTTTACCTCTTTTTCCTCGGAATCACTTCGCTTACTTAATATGGACGGCGCAAAAACAATGTTCCGTCTTGATGTCACTAATCCTGATTCCGCGAAAACTATGCTCTATTGCGCAAATATGATAAGTGAGCTTAATAAGTACGAAATGCCCAGTTTTATTGAACCTCTTTATGTTAATTCAGAAGGCTATAAAATACAGAAAACCCTCACCGAAATGGTTAAAATAGTAGGCGTAGCTTCCGCCATGGGCGATTCTTCCAGGAATCTCTGGTTGAAAATTCCTTATGGCGAGCATTTTGAAAGAGTTGCCGGCGCCACAACGCTTCCTTTGCTTATGCTGGGCGGCGAATCTGCGGGTGACCCTACGGGAACTATTGCCGATTTTGAAGCAGGTATGAAAGCCGGAAAAAATGTTAGAGGCGCTCTTGTGGGAAGAAATATTCTTTTCCCGGGAAAAGAAGATCCTCTTGCGGCCGCGTTGGCGGTCAATCAAGTGGTGCACAACGGCTTTAGCAAAGATCAGGCTATTGAGTACATTATGAATAACAGGGATCAGAACTTAGATGCTCTGACGAAGTATATTAAATAACTTGTTACTAACGGGAGAATTAGCAAATGGCTTTAAAAGGAAACGCTCTTTTTGCCCAGTCCGGCGGCCCTACTGCCGTAATTAACAGCAGTATAGCAGGCGCTATTACGGAAGCACAAAAGCATAAAGATATCACAAATATGTACGGATCTATAAACGGTGTTCTGGGCGTGCTTAACGAGAATTTTATTGATCTCAACAAAGAGAGCAAAAAAAATATTGAACTCTTAAGCGTAACACCGTCTTCGGCTCTGGGTTCTTCCAGGCATAAGCTTAAGAATGCCGAAGATTTTGATAAACTTCTGAATGTTTTAAAAGCGCACAATATAAGATATTTCTTCGTGGCGGGCGGCAATGATTCAATGGATACCGCCAACAAAGTCCACGAACTGGCAGTTAAAGAAAAATATGAATTAAGGGTAATGGGCCTGCCAAAAACAGTGGACAACGACCTCCCGGTTACGGATCACTGTCCGGGATATGGTTCGGTGGCCCGCTGGCTGGCTCTTGCGGTCCGCGATGCCGGACTTGATACCGAGGCAATTTATACCTCGGATACGATAAAAGTAATTGAAACCATGGGGCGTAATGCCGGTTGGATTACGGCGTCTACGGCGCTTGCGAGACAGCGGGATAATGACGCGCCGCATCTTATTCTTTTACCCGAAATACCCTTTAATCAGGATAAATTTATCACCGAAGTCGAAAAAGTCTACAGTAAATTAGGCTATGTGGTAATTACCTGCTGTGAAGGCTTAAAAGATGAAAACGGGGAATACCTGACTGCTTCCAAGAGAAACATCGACATGGATAAGTTCGGGCACAAACAGCTCGGGGGAGTAGGCGAAACCCTGGTCTCAATTATTGCCGAGAAACTAAAAATTAAAGCCCGCTGTGATAAACCGGGTACAATACAGAGGGTCTCGGGCATTGCTCAATCTTCAACCGATAGAGCTGAGGCCTATCTTTCCGGAACCATGGCGGTCAAACATGCAGTCGAAGGCAAGAGCGGGTATATGGTGACCCTGGTTCGCGAAGCAAATGAACCCTATAAGTGCGGGACCGGCTTGAGCGAGCTTGTAAATATTGCAAACAAGGAAAGAAAAGTCCCTAAAGAATTCATTGCCGCAAGCGGCACCTGGGTTACAAAAGAGTTTTTAAAATATGTCACTCCGCTAATCGGCGGGTCTCTGCCGGAATATGCGCGGCTTGAAAAACATTTTATAGCAAAAATACTGTCAAAGTAGATATTTTGCCGGTGTAATTATAATTATAATTTTAGTAAAGGAGCTGTATATATGAAAACACTTTGGCACGGGTACCTGAGTCTGGGGATAATTCATCCTATGATCTATCCCGGGTGTATGAAAGGCGAGGGGCCTATTTTGGAGACGCTTTCTAATATTGCGGCGGATTCATTTTTCGGCGCCGTTGAAGTAAGAAGGCCGCTTGATAGTTCCCTGCTTGAGAAAATGAGAAAAATCACTGAAGTCTCGGGTCTTAGAGTGGGATTAGCAGGCCAGATGCCGATTTTGGTCGGAAAATTGAATCTTAATTCTGAAATTGAAGAAGAACGCAAGAAAGCCGTAGCCGATGTCAAACTATCCATTGATGCCGGCGGGGCTCTTTGCGCGGAAAAAGTTATAGTGCTCTCGGGGCCGGCGCCTGAAAACTCGAAGAGAGCCGCCGCGAAAAAACTGCTTATTGCCTCAATGAAAGAACTTGCGCAATATGCGGAACAAAAAGGCCTGATATTCTCTCTGGAAACCTTTGATGACTCGGTGGAAAAGAAATGTTTAGTGGGCCCTTCAAAAGAAGCAGCCGAACTGGCGGCGGAGGTAAAAAAGGATTGCCCGAATTTTGGACTTTGTCTGGATCTTTCACATTTGCCCCTCTTAAATGAGAAATCGGTTTATGCTTTGAAAACCGTAAAAAAATATTTAAACCATGTTCATGTCGGCACGGCTTTTGTCGCGGACAAAACCAGTCCGGCTTTCGGCGATCAGCATCCCCGCTTTAATCTCAAAGGAAGTATGAACAGTTCAGCGGACCTGGCCGAATTTATCAGAATCCTCTTTAAGATAGGATACCTGCCTTCTTCGCCTATGGCAAAACCGCCGGTGGTCAGTTTTGAAGTAAAACCTCTTCCTGACGAACCCTCGGAACTTGTTATTGCAAATACTAAAAGAGTCTGGAAAGAAGCCTGGGCGTTGGTGTAGGTTAAGTAAGTTCATAAAGTTTGTAAGGTTTGTAAAGTTTATAAGCAAAGCTTTTCTCGCTAGGTAGAGATATATAGATGCCAAAATACTTTGGCATAGCGAGATAAGGTCTAAAATCGTCGAAAGATATTGTTTGTTTAATCAGCAATTAGGAATGAGCAATCAGTAATTGTATTTAAGGAGGATTAATGTTTCAGGGTAGAAATGAAAAGCCGGATATTAAACAACTTGAGCAGCATACTATTAGCATCCGTAAAGGGATACTCGTTTCGCTTAACGCCGCCGGTTCCGGTCATCCGGGGGGCTCTCTTTCTATGGTGGAATTCCTTACTGCCCTGTATTTTGCCGAACTAAGACATGACCCGGCCAACCCGAAATGGATTAAAAGAGACAGGGTTTTTCTTTCGAAAGGGCATGCTAACCCGGGGCTTTATGCGGTTCTTGCAGAGAGCGGGTATTTCCCGGTTGAAGAGCTTCTTACTTTAAGAAAACTTCACAGCCGGCTTCAGGGGCATCCTCACAGCGAAAAAACTCCCGGCATAGAATTATCAGCAGGGTCTCTTGGACAGGGTCTCGGCGCGGCCAATGGCGCTGCTTTGGGTTTAAAACTTGACGGGAGCGACTCCCGGGTATTTTGTATTCTAGGCGACGGAGAACTGCAGGAAGGTTCGGTCTGGGAAGCAATTATGACGGCCGCGCACAGAAAACTGGATAATGTATTAGCCTGGATTGATTATAATAATCTGCAGATAGACGGCAATGTAGAAGATGTAAAAGGTATCGCGCCTCTGGCCGCTAAATTAAAAGCCTTCAACTGGCATGTAATAGAAATAGACGGACATTCAATTCAGGCGCATCTTGCGGCTTTTAAAGAAGCCCGGGCCACAAAAGGAAAGCCGACCGTCATTGTAGCTAAAACCATAAAAGGTAAAGGTGTATGTTTTATGGAAAATAAAGCGGAATGGCACGGAGTGGTACCGAATAAAGAACAGCTTGAAGATGCACTTAAAGGGCTCTGTGTAGTTAACGGCCCTTCAAAAGCTCAGCTGGAAAACGCCGACGCTTAAACAAATAATACGCAGCTGACCTCATGAAGGTTTTATGCGTTGTCTCAATATAAAGAGAATCTCTCCGGTTTTGCTGTTACAACGGTAAAAAACGGTAGAAGAAAGAAAAGGAGGAAGTAAAATGGTAGGAAGTATTGTTTCAAAACTTGGCCAGCTTGTAATAGCAGGCGAAGGCAACCTCGTATTGCCGGCATTTGGGCCATTCGAGTATGGTGTTCTTACTGTAGTATTTTGGGCGGCAATTATAGCCCTGATCTACGGCGGAATACTGGTGGTAAATGTTTTGCGTCAACCGGCAGGCCCGAAGGCTTTGACCGATGTAGCCGATGCCATAGAACAGGGTTCAATGGCGTATCTTAAGCAACAGAGCAAAATTATGAGTCTTTTTGTTCTGGTAGTATTTGTTACTTTGCTTTCGATGTACTATTACGGCACTTTCAAAGACGATCCTAAAAGGATGGAACTTTCCTGGGGTATAGCGCTGGCTTTTGTTGCCGGAGTGCTCTGCTCTTACGGCGCCGGTTTTGTCGGTATGAAACTGGCAGTAAAAGGAAATGTCCGGACAGCTAACGCGGCTCTGACAAGTTTTTCAAAATGCTTGAGAGTTTCTTTTAACGCGGGTGCGGTTTCCGGAATGTTCACGGTCGGCTTTGGTCTTCTTGGCGCAACTTTAATATTCTGGTTATTTAAACAGGATGCTATGAAAGTATTGATTGGTTTTGGTTTCGGCGGTTCGCTGGCGGCTTTGTTTATGAGAGTCGGCGGCGGTATCTATACCAAGGCAGCTGATGTAGGCGCTGATCTGGTAGGAAAAGTTGAAGCGGGTATTCCGGAAGATGATCCAAGAAACGCCGCTACTATTGCCGATAATGTCGGCGATAATGTCGGTGACTGCGCCGGTATGGCTGCAGATATGTTCGAATCTTACGAAGTTACTCTGGTAGCCGCAATTATTCTTGCGGCATCTATTGGCGGAGACAGGGCGCTTCCTTTCATTATGTTTGCACTGCTTATTCGAGCTCTGGGTGTATTTACTTCTATTATCGGAACCTGGTTTGTCCGGGGCGATGATAAAGCAAAAGTATTTGACCCGATGAAGCCTATCGTTATCGGCTACTGCGTTTCTGCCGGCCTTTCTATAATCGGGTTTTTTGGCCTTTCCTACTGGATGTTTAGCGGCATTGCCGGCTTACTCTGGTTAAAATTGGCGCTCATTACCTCAATAGGTATCCTGCTTGCGGTTGCAACCCTGATACTTACAAATATCTTTACCCATCCCGATAAGAGAGCTGTTACCGAGACGGCAATTGCGACTAAAACCGGTCCTGCAACCCTGATTCTTAACGGACTTGCGGAAGGTATGGAATCTTCAGTCTGGGCGATAGTGCTTATCTGTGGAACTATTGTAAGTTCGCTGGTTATCTTTAAAGGCGATCCGGCTATGGCCGCATTTGGCGTAGCGCTCTCCGGACTTGGTTTACTTGCCACAACCGGTTTTGTGCTTGCTATGGACACTTTCGGACCCATTACGGATAATGCGCACGGTATCTTTGAAATGTCCAAAATTAAGGCGACTAAAGCTTCCGAGACACTTGCCTGGATGGATGCTATCGGAAATACCACCAAGGCGCTGACAAAAGGTCTTGCAATCGCGACGGCCGTTATTGCGGCTACCGCACTCTTTAGATCTTACATTGATGAAGCTAAACTTGTGGCGACAGGTATTCAGATTAATATTCCCGAGATTTTTGTCGGGCTTATGATCGGCGCTGCGGTTCCGATGTTATTCTCCTCTTTTATGTTAAAAGCTGTAGGAAGAGCGGCTTTCCTTGTTGTTCAGGAAGTCAGAAGACAGTTTAAAAAACATCCGGGCATTATGAAAGGAACAGAATTGCCGGAATATGGTCCTTGCGTTGCCATTGTTACCGAAGCGGCCCAGAGAGAATTAGTCGGGCCCGGTATACTTGCCGTTGCCACACCGATACTTGTGGCCTTTACTTTAGGCGTCGGCGCGCTTGGCGGTTATCTGGTCGGTACGATAGTTATGGGTCAGCTGCTTGCCGTATTTATGTCTAACACCGGCGGGCTCTGGGATAATGCCAAGAAAAAGATTGAGGATGGTTTTATGGGCGGTAAAGGTACCGATGCTCACAAAGCCGCTGTAATCGGAGACACCGTAGGCGACCCGTTTAAAGATACCGCGGGACCTGCCATTAATCCCATGATCAAGGTTATGAACCTGGTTGCTATCATTTTAGCTCCTATAGCACCTGTGGCCGTAATCTCCATGTCTGATGCGGATTTCGGAAAGAAAATGTTTATTGCTCTTTTGTGCCTGGCTGCTCTGGGTTATGCTTTTGTTGCCAACAGACGGGGTTCACTTCTTAATAAAGAAGTTACAGGAAAAGAAAAAAAGTCCAGGAAAAAGTAACTTGATATTTAAATAGTTGACCGGCTGCCCCGCGATTTATTGCGGGGCAGTCTTTCAATTTAATCAGGAAATCAAGCACTAAGGAGAAAACGGTGGCAGACAGGAAACTGGATGTGACCATAGTGGGCGGCGGGATGATAACGGCTGTCCAGATACTTCCTTCCATTTATCAGCTTCAAAGGCTGGGGATAGTCGGCGAAATTAAGGTGGTGGCTTTAAACTCCGCTCCTTTAAAAGCGCTTGCCGGTAACAGTATGTTAAACAAAGCCTTTCCCGGTCAGTCTTTTAAGTCCTGTCCTGACTATAAGAAAGTTGAACCAACAAAAAATTACCCGGAATTATATAAAGAAATAATAAAAAAAATGAAACCCGGCAATCTGGTCTTTGTGGCTATGCCGGACCAGCTTCATTACGGCGTAGTGAAAGAAGCGCTTAAAAATAATCAGCATGTATGCAGCGTAAAGCCGCTGGTTTTGAATTATAAAGAAGCTAAAGAAATTGAAGAAGAGGCGCTGGCAAAAGGCCTTTTTGTAGGTATAGAATATCATAAGCGCTTTGATGACCGCAGTCTGATTGCCCGCCGGCGGTATGAAAACGGCGAGTTCGGGGAATTTAAGATAGGCCAGGCCCATTTAATGGAGCCCTGGTATTACAGGCATTCTAATTTTCAGAACTGGTGCACGGTTAAGAATTCTGATGCCTTTTCCTATGTGGCCTGTCATTATATAGATCTGGTGGCTTTTATTACCGGGCTCCTGCCGGTAGAAGTTTCTGTTTACGGCATTTCTGAAAAGTACCCCAACGGTAACGATGGTTTCTTATGGACTGACGGCCGGGTCATATGGAATAACGGGGCCTGTTTAAATGTTGTGAACGGTTTTGGTTATCCTGATGAGGCACCCGGCGGAAATACCCAGGGAATAGTGCTGCATACCCGGGGCAAAGACAGCGGGGGTATTATTTCCCATTCTGACCAGTTCCGCGGAGTCAAACATTCGGTACTGGTAAAAGGAAGTGACCCCGATGACAAATATTATTATGAAACTAATCCGGATTATTTTCAGATGGTCTATAAGGGCGGCGAGGGTTATGAACCTGTCGGTTACGGGTTTAGATCCATAGAAGCTAATTGTCTTGCGGCACTGAGGGTTAATGCAGCAGTTGATCTAAAAGATAAAATGAAGGTAATAAAGAGAATAGATGAAGAAGGCGTTGTGGCAACTCCGGCTAACAGTTATTATAATGAACTGGTCATGGAAGCGGGGCGTCTTTCTATTACAAACGGCGGAAAACCTGTGGTAATTGAATACGGAGATAATCCCGGGGTAAGGTTCAAGCTCGATTCTGAATACAAAAAGTACCTTTAAGAGAGAAAAATGCCAAAATTAGACTTTACAAAATATAAATTAAAAAGCAAAGAAGAACTTGCAGATATTCTGGCTCTCAAAAAAAGAATATTTGTTCTTTCCTGTAATAAATGTTTTAACGAGTTAACCTCAGATCTCGAGCCGGAAACCGCGGAATTAAATATACTGTTAAATGAAACAGGAAAGACTGCCACGGGCTCGAGGGCTTTAGATTTTCTTTGCAATAAATTTCTAACTGAGAAAACGCTCTCGGGCCTTAAAGAAGAAGTTGCCGGGGCGGATGCGGTTGCTGTGATTGCATGCGGCGTTGGGGTTCAGACCATTGCAGGTATCTTAAATGTCCCGGTTCTTCCCATGGCTGATTCAGTTTTTCAGGGCGGTTATCACGGCATCTCTTTGAATGCCGAGAAATGCGGGGCCTGCGGTGAATGTTATCTTACTCTAACCGGCGGAATCTGTCCGGTAGTTGATTGCAGCAAGGGGCTTATAAACGGGCCTTGCGGCGGGGCCAAAAACGGAAAGTGCGAGGTTTCAAAAGATAAGGACTGCGCCTGGGAAAATATCTATAACCGTCTTAAAGGTCAAAATAGAGAAAAAGTATTTATCTTGCAGGAACCTAAGCTGAGAAACTATAATAAAAACAGCGCAGAATTTATGGATAGTTATGTTAAAACTATCCAGGCAAAGAGAAATGAGGGCTTTTACGGCGGGCTTTATCCAGAAGAAAAGAAGGAACTCACAGAAAAACTTCCCATAACAAAAATTACGGCACCTGAAATTGTAAGTATTCCGTTACAACAGCATGCCGGCGCAGTCTGTGAAGCCTTGGTTAAAAAAGGTGATAAGGTTAAAGCCGGTCAGAGAATAGGTGAATCGAAGGCCGCAATTTCTGCTTTTGTCCACTCTTCTGTTTCAGGAGAGGTATTAGCCGTTGAACCCAAAAAGCATCCCCTGCTTCCTGAGCCTGTCCTGACAGTTGTTATAAAAAACGATAAAAGAGACGAAGTTAGTTTCGCCGCGAACTCAAAAGGCTCGCTTGAATTAAGCGCGAAGGAAGATATTTTAAAGGCGATTAAAGAGGCCGGGATTGTTGGTATGGGCGGTGCCCAATTTCCTACGCATATTAAACTAAACTCAAATAAGCCCATAGATACAATTCTTCTTAATGGCTGCGAATGTGAGCCTTTGCTGAATGCTGACTACAGGCTGATGGTGGAAAAGCCGGAACAGATTATTTTAGGCCTTAAGTTGTTAATGAAAGCCGCCGGAGTAAATAAAGGCATAATTGCTGTAGAGGACAACAAACCCGAAGCACTCAGAATTTTAAAAGCGAAAGTTGAAGGAGATTTAACGGTTGAAGTCGTCCCGGTTAAAACAAAATACCCCGAAGGCGCAGAAAGAATGCTGATAAAGAGAGTGCTTAACAGAGAAGTACCCCGGGGAGGATTGCCTCTTGAGGTGGGAGTAATTGTTAATAACATAGGTACTGCTCTGGCCGTTTATCAAGCGGTCTATACAGGTGAACCGCTTATCAGCAGGGTTGTTACGGTCGCCGGCGAGGGAGTTGAAAAGCCGGGTAATTATGAGATTAAAACCGGTATGCTGCTTTCTGAAATTGTTAATATCTGCGGTATCAATATACCTTCTAATTATGAACTAAAAATGGGCGGGGCTATTATGGGTTTTGTCCAGACAGATTTTGAGGTCCCGGTAATCAAAGGCACAAACGGAATTGTTGTGGTTCGAAAGAAAGACGACTTAACCGCTGAGCCCTGTATTAAATGCGGCAGATGCGTTAATGTCTGTCCTATGGAACTAAAACCTCATAAACTTGTGTTTTACGCACAGGCGGAGAATTGGGAAAAAGTAGAAAATGAAGGGGTATTTAACTGCATTGAATGCGGTTGCTGCGAGGATATTTGTTCTTCAAAGTCACACATGGTCGAGATTTTCAAAAAATCAAAGAAATTAATCAGGGAGAGAAAGAAATAATGCTAATCACACAGCTCAAGAAAAAAGAAGATATACTTCCCTTTTTAAAAGCAAAAACACTGCTTGTGGCCTGTTTCGGCTGTAAGGAAGTATATTTCCCGGAAAAAGAATATAAAAATATTAAAGAAGAGCTTAAAACACTTTACCCTGGCCTATCCGGAGAAATAATCCTTGATTATCTTTGTAATGAGGACTATACCGGGAAAAGATTGGAACTTTACAGGCAGGAACTTGAAAAGGCAGAAACCATAGTCGTTTTTGCCTGCGGGGTCGGAGTGCAGACACTGGCAGGGCTCCTGGCCTCTAAAACAGTGCTTGCAGGCTGTGATACATATTATCTCCCGGGCTTTTCCGGTTTCACGCCTTCTTCGTATGATTGCGAGCAATGCGGCGAATGCAGGCTCAGCTCCACCGCCGGAATTTGTCCGGTAACTGCATGTTCCAAGGGGCTCTTGAACGGGCCTTGCGGGGGAGCAAAAAACGGAAAATGCGAAGTTTCTAAAATTAAAGAGTGCGGCTGGGAAAACATAATGAATAAAATTACGACAACGGGTAAAGTTGCAGGGAAATTAAAGGAATCAGTTTCTATCAGGGATTATAAAAAGAGTCAATAAGGGGGAAGCATGAAATTTACAGAACTTACAAAGAATGGAAAGTTTATAATTACCTCGGAACTTGGACCGCCCAAGGGTTTTCACATAGAAAAAGCTTTGCACGAAGCCGAGGTTGTCTGGCCCTATGTCAATGCGATAAATGTGACAGATAATCAATCTTCGGTGATGCGGCTCGGAGGCCTGGCTATGTGCAAGGCGCTTCTTGAAAAAAATATTGAACCGGTTTTCCAGGTGACCTGCAGGGATAGGAACCGGCTGGCCTTACAGTCAGACATTTTAAGCGCCGCACTCTTTGGAATAGATAATCTTCTTTTGCTTACGGGGGATCATACCACCCTGGGCGACCATAAGGATGCAAAACCGGTTTTTGATCTGGATTCCGTTTCTCTTACTCATATGGTAAAACAACTGGAAGCGGGCAAAGACCTGGCAGGAAATATTTTGGACGGCGAACCGCCAAAATTCTGCAAAGGCGCGGTTGTTTCTCCTTGCGCCGAACCGTTAGACCCGCAGCTTTTCAAAATGGAGAAAAAGATAAAAGCCGGTATTGAATTCTTTCAGACCCAGGCCGTCTATGAAGTTGATAAATTCGATAAATTCATGAAAAGAGTCAAGGAATTTGGTGTTCCTGTTTATGTCGGGATAGTGATACTAAAAGGCCCGGGTATGGCTAAATTTATGAATGAAAATGTTGCGGGTATAAATGTGCCCCAGGAGCTTATAGAAGAACTCAAAAAAGACAAGGAAAAGACAAAATCAGGCCAAACCGGCATAGAGATAGCAGCCCGGCTGATTAAGGATTTAAAACCTTTGTGTCAGGGGGTCCACTTAATGCCTTTAGGTTGGGACGATAAAGTTCCCCAGATATTAAAGCTTTCCGGAATCACTGTAGATAAATAATTGTTACGGTAAAATGTCCTCTTAAGAGAGGAAAGGAGTTAAGTCAGCGGATTTAGTTTGTACGGCCGCTTACAAAAACCTTATGGTAAACGAATACCTTGCAGTTTCCATATTTCTGGTTATAGCCCTTGGATTTACCGTGGCTGGATTAGTCACAGCATTTTTGGTAAGAAATAGTAACCCTAATGCCGAAAAAGAGAGTACTTACGAATGCGGAGAGGAACCGGTGGGAGGCGCCTGGATTCAGTTTAATATGAGGTATTACCTCTTTGCCATTCTTTTTGTAATATTTGATGTTGAAATAATATTTTTGTACCCCTGGGCTGTAGTTTTTAAGGATTTAGGACTTTTTGCCTTTGTAGAAATGGTGCTTTTTCTCGGAATATTGGTATTAGGCCTGGCTTATTGCTGGAAAAAAGGGCATCTGAGGTGGGAATAATACTGTTAAAATTAAAGAATTAATTGAGTATAAAAAGGCTATTTATGCAAAGAAAGACCCGTCTTAAACTAAGTCTTAAAAAACGAATCAGAATTCGACTTAAAAAGCTTAGAGCAAAAGTAAAACCCCTTATTCTGGCATACAAAAGCCGCATTATAATGAAAAAGCTTTTCAAATTGCAAGAATTTAGAAAAGCAAAAAGCGTCCTTTTTTATGTCTCATTTAATAATGAAGTCGATACCTATAAGATGATCAGAAAAGCCCTAAAACTTAAAAAGACAGTTTATGTGCCTATAGTTGACTTTAAGAATAAGCGTCTAACTATTAGCAGGATAAGGACATTTCCTGAGACACTAATAAGAACTTCTTGTGGTATTCTAGAACCAAAGCCCGGTTCCGAAGAGTTCTATCACGGCAAAAAGATAGACATAATAATAGTGCCCGGCGTTGGTTTTGACTGCAAAGGCAACCGTCTAGGTTATGGCGGAGGATTTTATGACCGGCTATTAAAGGATATAAATTCCCTTAAAATCGGAGTTGCCTACGAATTCCAAATACTTAAGCAGTTACCGACAGAAAAGTATGATCAAAAGTTAAATCTGATTATCACAGAAAAAAGAGAGTACCCCATAGTCACCTGAAGCAAATTACCATCTTATGCGTTTCAATATGAAGCAATGTTCATATAATTTATAATGCACTGTAAATTTTAAATACCATTGACTTTTGATAACTTATTGACTATACTATAAAGTAATTAGGAAGGGTATATACAGAAAATGAGATATTTAATTGGGTTACTAAACATAGTAAAAATTTACAAATCAGAAGCAAGTTCTGTATTTGTTTATATGAATTCTGTTATTTTAGCAAAGACTGAAAAAGAAAGGCTTTTCTTTTTCAATATTCGCCGGCAGAATTCTTCCAATTAAATAACGCCTCGTAATTTCCTGTAGTTAACCTAAACCCTCCTAAAATTTATTATATTTTTTCAAGGAGGAACATTAATGAACAGTTTATCGTTAATACTCATAGTTGTGGCTGTTGTCGGTACTTTGGCCGGAATCTTTGTCGGCTGGATACTCAGAAAGAAAACAGCTGAAGATAAGATGCAATCGGCGGAGAAGATAGTCAAGCAAAAGCTTGAAGATGCCGAAAGGCAGGTCGCGTCAAGAAAAAAAGAAGCGATTGTGGAAGCCAAGGAAGAGCTTTTTAAGGCAAAACAGCAGTTTGAATCTGAAACGAAAGAAAGAAGGGTAGAAATTCAAACTCTTGAAAAAAGGTTGACCCAAAGAGAAGAGCATGTTGATAAAAGAGCTGATTTGTTGGACCAGAAGGAAAAAGATAATAAGAACCGGGAAAATGAATTACTGCAGAAAGACCAGCTTATTAAGGAGAAAGATGACAAGCTAAACCGGATGTTTGAAGAAGAACGGGTCAAACTTGAAAGAATCTCCGGTTTAACCACCGAAAACGCCAAAAAGATGCTGCTTGAAATGCTCGAAAAACAGGCGCATAGCGATGCCGCAGTTATAATTAAGCGCATTGAGGACGAAGCAAAGGAAGAAGCCGAAAAGCGGGCGAAAAAGATTGTATCACTTTCAATTCAGCGCTGTGCTATTGACCATACGGTCGAATCTACCGTTTCTGTTGTTCCTCTTCCTAATGAAGAAATGAAAGGACGGGTTATCGGAAGAGAAGGCAGAAATATACGCGCCCTTGAGGCAGCAACGGGTATAGATGTTATTGTAGATGATACTCCGGAGGCAGTAGTGCTTTCCGGTTTTGATATGGTGCGCCGTGAAATAGCCCGGATATCTTTAGAGCGTTTAATATCCGACGGTAGAATACATCCTACAAGAATAGAAGAGGTCGTGGAAAGGGTTAAGAGTGAAGTTGATGATAAGATAAAAGAAACCGGGGAAAGAACCGTAATGGATATGGGGCTTTCAGGAATTCATCCGGAGTTGGTAAGACTTATCGGGCGTTTAAAATACCGGACAAGTTACGGCCAAAATATTCTTCAGCATTCCATAGAAGTCGCAAATCTGGCGGGTATGATCGCGGGGGAATTAGGGCTTGATTCAGTTATGTTTAAGCGCGCGGGTTTGTTACACGATATCGGGAAAGCAGTGGATCACGAAAT
>Ga0114951_10002390_pt1 | contig 21286 bp, 16 predicted proteins | sample AM7aDNAmetaG_FD_88677 | JGI IMG/M metagenome (GOLD analysis project Ga0114951, IMG submission 88677) | Freshwater microbial communities from Finland to study Microbial Dark Matter (Phase II) - AM7a DNA metaG | ecosystem: Environmental > Aquatic > Freshwater > Lake | place: Finland: Lake Alinen... | reverse complement strand
CCCATTGCGACTTCTGAGACATCTATGTCTTTCCATCGGTCGCCCATGGGAGCCAACGCTTCCCAGTACAGCAAGCCCTGCGCCAAACTGTGGAGGCTAAGCTGCTCAAACTCGATGAGCGGACTCCAAGCCCCAAGAAACACATCAACCATCCCCTCTTTGCTGGTTTGGCGGATTTTCTCCTCCAACAGGAACGGGTCAGTGTAAAGAGAATTTGAGCGTTGCTTGACCCATTCACTCTGCATCTTGATTACCGAGGCTAAGTGGTGGAGGGCTTCTGCGTCAAGTTTCAGTTCATCGGGGTTTTCCCAATTGGGAAAATACTCGCGAACTATCTTGATTATTTCGTCAACGTTTAATGTGAAGGGTTCGACGGCGTGGTTTTCGATGGCAAGACACATTTCTATTATTCGTTCGAGCTTTTCTTTGCCCAGTTTCTTGTCATGCTTAACCGTCTGCATTAGGCAACCTCACGCACAACTGATTTTCCTTCAAGGTTCTGGACGGTGATGACGTTGGCGTCTTTTTGGGCGAAGGTAATTTGGCTTGGTGTAATTACGACGTATTGGGCGCTGGCGTCTTTAATAATGGAAACCAGGACTTTGGCGATCATTTCGCGGTTTTTGGGGTCCATATGGATGTCGTATTCGTCGACTGCGCGGAAGGGTGAACGGACATGCTGCTGAAGCGCTAAAAGGAAACCCATGGTTGCGGTGGTTCGTTCGCCGCCGCTCTGAGTGTAAGCATCCAAGGCTACGGGTTTGCTGCCCTTAAACCCAACGTAGATTTCTAAGCCAGCGGTTTCAATGTCCTGTGCGCTTGAAAGCTTCACTTCGCCAGTCGCGAGAGTTTGGCTCATGATTTTCTGGTACTCAACATTGACTCGTTCAAGCAGGTTTTCCATGACCGTGCGCCAGGATATCATGCGGGTTTTGACTTCTTCAAGTGTTTTCTCTCGGTTCTCAGCGACCAACTGAGCTTTCTCTTTGAGTTCCAAGTAGAGTTTTGAGTAGGATTCGTACTGGCGTTCGATGTCTTCGGAAACGTCGGCGAGTGCGGCTAAGTGACCATTTGTTAAGCCGATTTCATCTTGGATTTCAGCGCCGCTTTTCAGGACGGCTATTCGTTCGCCCGAAGGCTGAGCCTTCAGTAGCGCCGCGTTGAGGGTTTCTTCAGCGTCTTTAATGGATTTCTCGATGGATTTCATGTCGGAGATTGCGTTTGCCCGCTTAAACTCCAGCAACGCAAGCTTCACACGTTTCTCCAGCGCTTCAACGGTTACTTTGTCAGTGGAATCTTCCAGCTTGAGCAGTTTTGCCTGATTTTCTTTAACCAAGTCGCTTGCTTTGGCGATTTGTTTTTTGGAGGTTTCCAGCATTTTCTTGAGGTTTTCGGTCCGCAGAAGCTTTAGCTGGCTTTTGTTTACGACGGCGTTTTCTAATGCTTGGGCTTCGACGAGAAACTGCTCGATCAGGGTTAATGTGGATTCGTTCTGGGCGATGACGCGTTCAAGGCTTATGCGTTGGTCAAAAACCGTTTTAACGTCGCCCTTAAGAGTAACTTGCTGAGTCTGCTGCCCATCCAATTGGCTGATTATCGCTTGCCGCTCGTCTTCAATCTTGCCCAGCGACAGCTGGTTCTTGTTGAAATTCGCTTGCAGCCCCTTGATTATGGATTCGCGGCGTTCAACTTCTGCCCAAACCAGTTCCCGATCAAGAAACCGCCGTTTAAGCTGTAACTGCTTTTTCTCTTGATACTTCTCGTACTGTTCGTGCCAGTAGGCGAGTGTCTGCTGGGCTTGCTCGAGAAGTTTGCTCACGGATTCCTCTTGGCTTAGGATACGCATGAGTTTGGTTTTGGCTTGCACGACATTTTCGCGGAACGGTTCAAGTCCCACGGCGGCTTCCACCATCCGCAGTTTCTCAACGTTGCTAAGAACGCTGAATTGCTCCACCATGTTCTGATGCATGATGATTAACATGTTGTCGGGGTCAACGCCAAACTTGCCCAGCAGCCGTTCGATGTCCTGTTTGGTGGCTACGCGGTTTTCTAGTTCAAAAAAGTATTTGCCGTCTCGACGCAAGACGCGGGTTAGGAACAGTTGGTCTTTGCTGTATTTTGAGACTGGGCGTTTGTTGCCTTGTTTGCTGTTGTCTAAGATGAGGGTTACTCTTGCCTGATCTTTTCCCCAGCGGATTAAGTCGCTGAGTTTTCGGCTACGTTCAGTATAGGTTTGCCCCAAACCCACTGATATTGCCAGCAGCAGCGAGGATTTTCCTGCGCCGTTGGGTCCCCCGATCACGTTTACGCCCTGTTTAAACGGTACTCTGGCGTATTCGTAACTCATGAAATTTTCAAGGATAACTTCTTGGATTAACATTAAGCGGTTTGCCTCTATTTTGAAGCGTTCACAATATTGAAGGGCGTCTTATTAAAACAATTTCGGTAATAATGGAGATATCTCCCGCGTAACCCTTCCCCTTTTTTGTTTATCTTACTTTTGCTCTTGCGAGTATCCGACAGTAACACATGAGAACTACTCTTTGCACCAAAGATCGCGAGCAGTTGAAGTCAAGAAAAGGGAGGATTCTTAAAATTGGCTAATTCGAATTCTCCCATTTCCAACGCAGTCAAGTGAAATTACTTTACTCCTAGGCGTTTACCGTCAACTGCAACTAAGACACTTGAAGTCTATCTTGCAGGGGGAACTGCACAACAAACCTCAAAACAATGCCATTGCAACAAACAGAACGTTTCCCGATTATTTCGCCGGTAAAGAAAAAAATCAATCAAAGTATGCTAACTCTAAAGGGTCTGTGTGTGCTCTTAGTTACCTACCGGTAGGTCAAATTATATACGTTTTGTTAATACATTTGTATATACGAACATACCTGTTGGTATTTTCTTATTATTCACTTAAAACTATTGAGCCCTTAAGAACTCGAACGTTGTAGAGCCTGTTCAAAACGGGTTTCTCATTCAGGGTTTGTATACGTTTGACAACAAATCACATATATTGACAAAAGTTCCGCTATCATCGTCAGTATCGCATTTAAAAGCCGTTAAATCATCTGTCATTTCCAGTTTTTTGAACCTTATTTTGTCGAAATCGACAGAACTCATAAGAAGCTTCAGATAGGCTTCTTACTTAATTGGGTTTTTTTATAAATTGCTCTGCATTTTTCCAGATGCGTCTGCTCAGCAGTAGTTAAGCGCTTTTTATCCTGCGACATGAATTTCTCTGCATCTTTTCCCTCAATGGTGGGTATGTGCTGAGGTAACATTTCAATCTCCTCTATAAAGACAAGTTTCATAATGTTTCGTTTAACGTAAAAAGCGTTCTGTATTAAAGTTACATGTTTTCATGCTTCTTAGGGTTAGACGGCAAAATACCAAGCGAAGCATGCGGAATACAAATAGACGGACAAAACAAATGGAAAACACTAATACAGAACGCCACACACCAAAATAAAAATTAACCCGTTACTTTGAAGCTGGTTTCGCATTCTTTGCATGTGTAGGCTTCAACGGAGAAAACCTTATTCACGAATGATTTGTCAGGTTCTGCAACGTCTTTGCCACATTTAGGACATTTAGTCATGTCAACATCTCAGTTACGGTACTATACTGTACAGTAAAGAATGCCATCACTTGAAGATGTGTTGGCACATTAAGATACAACAAACCATCAGAACCAAAACCCAATAGGCGAATTAAGTCATCCCACGAAAGTTAACACCATGAAAAAGCATCCGACGACCGTTAACAGAAAAAACCGTTACACCTCATCTAAATATACATTTTTTTGCTCTTTAAATAGCAGTGTAGAAAATTAAGAAGCGTTTGTAACACGACAACGCATAGCCAGCTTGTGAAATCCACGTTATTTAGGCTATTAATGAAAGCCAAGAATCTTGCTGAGTTTATCCAAAGCTCTGTCTGATGCTTCTTTATCTGGAAACTCCATGTCTTCTTCTTTTAGTTCGGTGCCGGCAAAAAGGCACAGTGCCTCCATGCCCTTCCGCTTTGACAAGCCAAATACCAACCCTGAGAAGCCCATGAAGGGTCCTGTGTATCCTATGTCGATGCCATATTTTTCTTTCATCTCTGCAACTAATTCTTTACTGGTAGCGGCTCCACATATTTTCTTGTCTTTTGAACTGTAACCTGCAACAACTATTATACGTTTAACGTGGTTTTCAGCTAAAAAATCGAGCACTTTTACTGCAACTTCATATTGGCCTTCAAAATTTGCGTGATATCCTTTTGTAATGATTAAAGAAGGAGTGGAACAAGCGTAGAATTGGACTTTAGGAAAGTCTACTTTGCCTGATTCAACGATGACTCCTCCCGTTCCAGGCAACATTGGATGGGCAGCGTAGGAGGGTTTGGTTTGGTAGATAGACGGCATATGCGTAGAATACAAGTCTGCAATTAGCGTTGCTTGGGTTTTAGCTATGAGACTTTCCATAACGAGTTTGCCTATAGACCTTAACCCTGGCGAGCCAACTACAGCTATGGGTTCGATGAGTTCAGCGTCGCCGCGACGTTCTATCCACGTTTCCTTTTCCATCAATGCAGCCTCAGTTTAAGTGACGTAGGCGGGTTTCTTACCTGAACGGGTGATTTCTTCTCGTATTCGGCGCTCAATTTCGACCATTTTTGCAATTGCCTCATCCATCTGCACCGCCTGCTTTTCCATGGGTTCCATATCTACTTTCAAATTCAACATTGAAGTCAAAACTTTCAGAGCTGCCTTTGCTGCCCGGGGATCTATAACATCTTCTCCAGTTGTAGTTTGATACCCGCGAGTTTCCGCAAGCAAACACGCGCCTTCCACGTTTTTCTTTTTGGCGAGACCCATTATTACGCCATTTTCGCCGCCGATGATGCCATTATTTAAAAGTTGGGCGCCATGTGCCTTAGCTTCTTCAAGCAAAGCTAACGTTGTCGTAGTGCAGTAAACGTTTGGCGTCTCAAAGGATCTCTCCGTTATGTAGGCTGCAATGGAGTATACTCTTTGTACGCCATTGGTGATTGCCCAGTCCAAAACCGCACTAGCTATCTCGTATTGGCCCTCAGGTGAATAAGCCTGTGAGTTGCCGGTGAGAAAAACGATGGTTCGTCCAGATTCGTCTTTGAATTGGTGGAGTTCGTTTCGAAGAAGCTCAACAAGTCCGTCTTCCCTAATAACTGCAAAGGGTGGAAAATACTTTGAGTAGACTTCCCCGACCAGTTCAGCTTTGAGTTCCTTGGTGAGATAGTCAACTGAAAGTTTTCCAATGTAGGCTGTTCCAGGCAATCCGCATACGAGTATTAATTGGCTGGGCGTAAACTCTTTTAGCATTTTGATTTCGACGTTCATAAGCTGCAAACCAATTTCAATTCAAGCTAGGTGGTTGACACAAATGAACTTTTTGTTTGCCTGACGGCGGAGCAGAAAAAGGTGAAAGTCGAAAAGACGCTGCAATTAGAGAACTTAAGGAAGAAACTAGTCTTGAAACGGTTGCTTGTAGTTTCTTTTTGAATACGAGTCATTAACCAATAACCACAGAGTCTTTTTGGTAGAGAGTACAGGCGTTGCTAAGCCAAGCAGCGAAATCAGATTCATCGATTACTTTACTGGTTCAAACCTGAAAGTTTCCACCGCCACATGGGAAATCCTTGAGCAATACCACGCAACCAAGGTGACTAAGAAGTTACCGTGACAGTTGTGGCAAGATGCTAAAAACTTGCATTCTAGTTTGGTCTAGGACTCGGATGGCGTTAACTCTATTTCACTTTTGACTTTTCTGCAAAAACCCCCTTTCTTTTAGGCTACAGTCTGCATATGTAGAAAGATAAAGTAGAAGTTTGATTCGTCAACTACCTAAAATTCAACTTAGATAACCGAGGCAGCTCACTCTTGGCATTGTTGGCGATTTATCCGATTTCTTCAGCTTAACCCTCTTTTTCTTTTTTTGGAGGTTGTTTAGTTGGTTAATGCTAACCGTGTTAAGCGTAAGTTACCGATAACTATGATTTTTTTAGTTAAAGACTTCATTTAATACGGCGTCTATTTGAGTGTCTTTGTTAACGTTACTCCAACATCGTGAAGCTTCACTTTAAAGTTTGTATTGAGTCTTATTCTAGACGAACCGAACGCTGTATGAGCCTGTTTTATGTCGCGTGCGGTAAAGTAGATATGAAGTAAATTTACGTGCGCATCACGTTCATACCTTACAGAGAAGCAAGTTTTTTTAGCAATTGACAAAAAGTCGTCTTGTGTTTGTGCAACGACAAATAAGTGGCATATGCTTTCGCATTGAGAAATGAAAGGTGTGCGTGTGAACATTTTGTTTACTCTGTACGTTAACTGTAATTGATGTTTAGAAGTTATAATCCTTCCCACGGTAGGGTAGGGTTTTAGGAGTTTGCTTTTTGTTTTTAGGCAGGTGTTGATGCCTGAAGCGAGTATTTTGTGGTCAAACTGATCGATACTTTTTAGAAACTCTGAGAAGCTGTGTTTGATTCTATTCCCACGTCAAAGTAGGTTTTCATTAAAAGTTCAAACGCTTGGTCTTCCTTCATCCGCAATCCTGACGCAACCATCGCCTTAACCGCTGCTCTGCAAGATTCCTCCTTCATACGAATAAAGTCAACCAATGTATTGTCAAGGTCAAACAGAATTGCTCGTATCTTAGGCATACTTACACTTGGTAAGAGGGCTGGAATTTTAACACTTTCTAGCTCCTATATGCCTTCATCATCGAAAAAGAGGCCCTTGAAATCTTTTTTATTCGCCAAAATTCTTAGGATCCTTAGAGACTTCAGCTTGTTCACTATTGATTCCGCGCCATCTAATTCTGTAACCCAACATCGTCAACACATTCGCTGAGTCATCTACGCCTTCTTCTTCGATAATTCTTGCTGCTTCCTTAAGGGGCAGTTTCCCCGATTGACTCATGGCTACTCTGATTCTATCGCCGATTTGCAGAAGCTTTTCATTGCTAACCAAAATATCCGCCAAGGCAACATAGCCGGAAGGCGGACTAATAGCTAGGAAGGCTCTTGATGCTTCTGCAGAAACACCAATCCTATCCGCGAATTCCCTAAACGCAACCACTGGTTCAGTAAATCTAATAGACAAACCCTCCAACAACTTAATCTCCTTAAATTTGACATCATCAAACTTCGTTTCCAGATACCTCAGAATCGGAGCCAAAGAAATTTTGTCGCGGTAATAAATCAAGTCAAGCTGTGGACGTTTTTCCAAGGCAGAGAGTTTTTCACATGCCAAAGCCTCATTGACCAAAAGCAGCATTTTCACCTCCACCTGCTTTAACTTCTCTATCTTTCGCAGCAAATACGTTTCTGTCCAGAACCCCACAATTTCCAAGTAAATTTTGATGCCGGCTTTTTCAAGAGAGAAATCAGGTATGATCACATGTTTTCCGGCAGTTACAGGTTCAGGTTCCCTTTTCAACGCCCAGCCAGTGGTTAAGGCTTGAAACTTTGAGGCAAAATCCTCTTCGATAGAGCTGTCATAAGTCACAATCGGCAAGTGCGGTTTCTTTAGCAGTGAGGCGTGTTTTTGGCTTTCAAGTTTGAAGTCGCAGATTTCGTTTGTAAACCTCCAAAGAACCTTCGCCCTAACAGTCCATTCGAGGTTAGCTACGATTATTGGCAGCAACTTGGCTATGCCCACGCCATACCTTCGAGTCAGCTTAAAAAGGCTACCTGGACCGTCTATTTTCACCCACAAACCATTATCTTGGTAAACTTCATAGATCAACCCAAACTTCTTTATTGCGTGGAAGAGGTCTTGCCAGTTGCCTGACGCCGTGAAACTTAGCTCTGTGGCATCAAAAAGCAGCGTCTGAGTTAAACCTAAATTATACTCGCCCAACAGCTCCGAGGCTGAAGGCGCCGAAAACTTTTCAAGAACTAATTCGCCATCCAAGTCCGAGTAAAAATCCTCCTCAACATCCTCTACCGCGAGAGCCATCTTAGAAGCTACGATCTCCAGGATTTTTCGTCGGTTCTCAGAAGTTGTAGGCAAGCCAAATTGTTCGGTGGCTTGAAATATCTTTCTCCTCAAATCAACCGGGTCAACTTTGCATTGGCAAACAAAGGTGCTTTTTCGGTCAAGCAACAAAGACAGAGCCCTAACGAAGCGGTACTCGTAGCCTTTGTCTTCAAGCTCAGCAACCAAGGCTTTTAGAACTTTCTTCTTTTCTCCAATATGCGACTTGTATGCTTCAATGAGAAAATTCGCCGCCTCATCGTTACTGCTGGAAGATTTAGCGTAGCGTGGCAGAATCTCGCCCTTCCTCTTCCACACTGAAAGCAAGTTGCTTGGAAGCACTATGCTGCGCCTCGTATTTTTTGGTGGCGCCTACGACTTGTACCCACTTCCATGGTTTCTTTGGAAATTATCTCAATTAGTCGAGCTAATTTGCCTTCTTTCTTCCTAAGCAGTCGTCCGAGTCTTTGTACGTACTCTCTATTGCTCCCAGTTCCACCCAGAACTAACCCAACTGAAGCGTCGGGCACATCCACCCCCTCGTCCAGAACCTGAGAGGTAACAACAACGGGGTATTTGTCGTTCCCAAAGTTTGATAGTATTTCTCGGCGCTCCTCCCTTGAAGTTTGATACGTTATGGCTGGAATTAGGAAACGCAAACTAATCCTGTAGACCAGGTCATTGTAGAGAGTGAAAATGAGGATTTTCTCATTTTTGTAAGTTTCAAGCTGTTGGGATAGCACGTTTAATTTTGCTTCTGAGTTGACTGCAACTCTTATGGCTCGGTTTCTTGCGAGTAGTGCTTCACGTGCTTTTGGGTCTCTTCCTGTAGTCATTATGAACTTTTGGAAGTCAGCAGCACTCTTCAGGGTAATTTTTCGCTGCTGAAGAAAGCTTCTAAAAATGCTCATTTGAGATTTGTATATTTGCTGTTCTTGGGGTGTTAGTTCAACTGATATTTTTTCATATGTGTATGGCGAAAGATGCCCAGCAATTTCTTCGATGCCAACGGAATAGACTGGGTCGCCGACGAGTTGCGAAAGCAAAGAGTGTCTTTGATCGCTTCTTTCGTAAGTTGCTGTTAAACCCATGCGGTATGGCGCAGTGTACATTTCGGCTATCTGTATGTAGCCTGTGGAGGCTAAATGATGTACTTCGTCGAAGACTATTAGCAAGAATTTGTTGCCAAGCTGTTCTGCATGTATGTAGGCTGAATCATAAGTTGTAACAGTTACCATGCGCAGAGTATTTTCGCCCCCGCCTACAGCGTCCGCTTCCAAGTTGAGGTAGTCTTTGATGCGTTTTTTCCATTGATCAATCAGGTCTAAGGTGGGAACCACAATGAGCGTTTGAACTTTCAACTGTTGAATTGCTTTTAGGGCGATGAAAGTTTTTCCAGCGGCAGTGGGCAATACTAGAACTCCCCTGTTGCGTGCTTTGCACCAATTGTTCAAAGCCTCGTTTTGGTAATCTCTTAGCTCAACATTACTTTTGAGGTGTTCAAGTGGCGGTAACATCGGAACATCATCTTCAACTTGAAGTTTACTTTCAGCCAAGTACTCTAAAACGTCTCGGTAATGGTATGCCTTAATTCTGTAGCAGCCCACTCTTGTGTCCCATTTTCCGTATGGAGTTCCCGCTTCGCCCTTCAAGAGAAGGGTGCCTTTGTCAAACCACAAACGAAGCATAACACTGAATCAATTCCAAACCAATTAAACTTGTCTTAAAAACAATCAACATAAAAACACTTTTCCAAAAATGGCGCCTAATCGAATCTTCGGTAAATATCTTTGCTCATTACTGTGAAGTTTCCAGGGGAATGCTGCCTGGCTTTTGCTTAGTTCTGCACAACAAAAAGAAATAGACTTCACTTACAAAGCTTTTAAAATCTTCAGAACACTCAAAGCATTTTGGCATAATCTGGATTATACTAAATTAGCGCCAATCTAACGTGCTAATTCTCCTCTTTCAAGTTTTAGGCTATTTCTAAGCTATGCAGATTTAAAACTTATTAATATCCAAAAACTAAGAATCTATGTTCTGAATTCATAAAACCCAAATTAAAATCTTGACAAGAGACCTCGAGGAGACAACCTAGCATCAAAAGCTTCCCGATCAGGCCTACGCAAAGCCCTCGCAAAACCACTCCACCGGCAAATCTCACCCTCTAAAGCACCTTGAAAGATTCAACAGTCTTTTCCATAATCTGCTAAGCCCCCAGCCAATCTGAAATCTCAACCACAGCTAATCCCTTGGGGCTCAAGCATCGCTCAAATAACATATAAAACAAATGGATAAACGACTTTGGCGGGCAGTAGAGGGTATAGTAAAAGGGAAAAGAAGCAAAAATAGTGTTAAACAGCAACACAAAGAATAACAAGATATAGTTAAAGAACATTCTAGATAGCGGTGTTTATTTTGATCAGCGTGAGTTTAAACGACGACATAATTTTATTTCAATTTGAGGAGCCGCCTCCATATCCGCAGCCAAACCCTGAGCCAGGTCGAAATCCAGAGCCAGAACCTGAACCGCAACCATCTCCTGAGCCGCAACCCGAGAGCAGACTCAGCTAAGTCAGTGTATTCTGCAACCGTTAAACCACATTCTTTTTAAGAATAGGTAAGACTAATGCAATTAGCGAGATTTGTTAATTAAAATAAGTGAGTGACGTATAGGGGCTGTTGGCTTTTTTCCAAGTTGTGCCAGAACTAATAACATCGACGAAGCTTGTGGCGCCACAAGCTGTTGCTGTAACATAGAACATTGTGCATAGCAACAGCGCGATTAATCCAGCGTTTAATAGACATTTCGTTTATATGCCCCCTAAATTCCTAATAGATACGTTAGTTTATGCTTGCCCATCTTCACCCTCGCGAAGACAGAAAAGAAGGCTGCAAACTACTCGACATCCAAACCAAGAAGGCCAACATATGTCCGAAAAAACAAAAGACGAAAAATGCAGCAAAGAAGACGATTACGTCACAGTAAAAATACCAAAAGAACTCTCCGAAGAAGCAGACAAACTAATCGGCAAAAAAGGGTTCCGAAGCAAGGCAGAAATCGTTCAAGAAGCACTCAGAGAGCTACTCGACCATTACGGGGCAGACAAACACTTTCAAATGCTAAATCGCACCAGTGATGGCGTAAAAGTCAGAGACATAAAACTAGGCCAAGTAGCAGACATCAAAATCACCCCCGAAGGAATTTACTGCCCAATATGTGATGGAAGCAACTGCGAACACATCCGCTTTGCCTTAGATCAAACTGACGTAAAAAACCTTATCCGCAGGAAGAAAAAGGAAGGCTGGAAATTACCCGACGCTTGAGACAAGCGCCTGCCGCAAAACGAACAGTAAAAATAGCGCCCAATACGAGTATTATTTTGTTGCATTCTTTGGGCAAAGCAAACTCTATGTCTTCAAGCTGAGTAAACCACTCATCCGAATTTGCTCCTTTAACAGGCTTCCGCAGGGTTCTTCTTACAATCAGAACAGCCGCGATTGCCCACCTCTGCTTGGAGCTGTTTGAACGCTATTTTCCGGCTTAGCTTCAGCTGCATCGTTATGCTCTTGGCTTTCTTTGGAAACTGTTATGTCCAGTTTGATTTCTTGCGCTTTCGCCTCCAGCCTGCTTATCCGCTTTTGCTGAAAGAGCAGAATAGACATAACCATGAGGTCAAGGACCTCAGGATTCGCCGCATTGCCGCCCTCCGAAGCATAACTCCTGCAAATATCCATGAGATCATCAAACGCTTCCGATCCGGCTTACGCAAAACCTTGGCAAATCCACTATACCGACTAATTTCCGATTCCAAAGCCATCCTATAAAAAAACAATGAAAAATACGTACTGATTGAGAAAGGTCATGATGTTTTATATGCGATGATATCTTTCCCAGAACTTAAATCTAAATATTACAAGCAGAAGCTTAAGCCAAAATGGTTTACGCCATATTGGGTATCCATATTCGCTTGAACGTTAGTAATAATTGGAATTGTAATTCCAGTTTTTGGTCATCAGCCATTTGAAACAGCAATATTCTACTTAGCTATCGCCTTACTACTTGAAGGGATTGGCTTTTATGCACGAGTTAAAACGCCTTCCATGAAAACAAACAGAGTAATGTATATCGTTTTGTTTGGCGGATTCTTTGGGTGTTGGTTTTCAATTGCGGCATGGGTATTTTTGGCTATAATATTTGCTGAGTTCAAGGTTTATGTGCTTCTTACTTTTATTGGATGCTTTGTTCTTTGCGGGTTAATCGGCGATTCAATAGGGAAAATGAGGCACTACAAAGGCCCAGAACAGTACCAACCGTAGGGAACTTCAGTCGTGCGCACAAATCAACACGTGCCGACAGCCTAATTTCACTTTTTGCGCCTAAAACCAACGCAAAATCGCAAATTTAACCATACAAAAACGGTAATAGAGTGAAGGCTTTTTATGCTCAAACCAACAAATATGTAATAGGTTAAATTCATGAAGTTCGCCGAAATCGCAATCTTGCTAAGAGAAATAGTGGACAGGTGTCCAAGTTTGGACGGAGCCACCATCACGTTGGTACCCCAGAAAGCCATGTATCCACTCTACAACGGATACCACATCAACATCAAAGCCAACCTTTCGAAAGAAAGCATGGGTAACTTGCGGAAAATTGTTGAGGGACATGACTTGGTGATGCAGATTAAAAGTGATGCGGTTATAGTCTACGAAACTAGGTCAGGCTAAACCTCAGTAAATCGCACGTCACCTGTTTGGGTTTTTTCTTTTAATTTAAAAAACTTCTTCTTCGATTAATTTAGGCACATTAAGTATTTTTTAAAAATGAAAATGCCCCGAACCAACATAAAAGCTGCCAACCAGAGAGTATTCTCTAAACAATAGACTTCGTTTACAAGCCAGACGACTTTTTCATCGCCTAATAGCCGTGGTTTGCGGACTGCTTAGGTGATGCTGACGTTCTGAATGTCGAAGTAACGTTTTGCCAAAAAGCGCAAACGTTCGGCGTTCTTGCCGTTTTTACCTATCGCGACGCCCTTATCTTTGGGGTTGACGGTTATGACTGCCATTTTTTTGCCATCAGTGCGTTCGGTTACGCGGATTTCTCTTACTGTAGCTGGTTTCAACGCGTTTTTCATGAATGTCACTGGGTCTTCGCTGTACTCGATGATTTCGTGTTTTTTGCCTGTCATGCGTTCGAGTGTGTGGATGTTTCGTCCGCCTTTTCCTATGGCGACGCCCACTTGGCCTTGGTTCACGATGAATATTGCCCGCTGCTCTACTTCGTCGACTATGCAGTCTTTTACGCTTGCGCCGCTGACGCTTTCAAACAATGCAATGTACCGCATTTCGTCGCAGGTAATTTTTATGCCGGTTGTTATTTTTTTTCCTCCATTTTTTATTCTTTACTTGGGTTTTCTTCAGTTATTTTGAGAATATCTGAGTCCCCTGTTTCACGGATGCTTAAAGCAGATATAATGAAGAGTTTCTTGCAGACTTCAGCTAAATCCATTGAGCCACCTTTGTAGGTTATGACGGGAACTTTAGAGAGTTCTCCATAGTATTCGATTTGTTCTTTTATGTCTTTTGGACAGTTGCTGGCCAAAACTATCATCTTAGCTTTGCCGGTTTTGGCGTTTTGCAATGCAACATTGGTTCCGAAGGATACCTTTCCTGTTTTCACTGCGGACGCTAACGATTTATCTATGTCTATCATGCTTCTGTTTTTCCTCCATCTTTTTCTTGTGTTTCGAATGTTGACATGTACAGTTCAACTAGGCCTGTGCCGATTGGTATTGATTGCCCAACTATAACGTTTTCTGTTACACCGGCTAAAGGATCACTTTCACCCTTCACGGCTGCTTCAACTATGTTTGGAACTGTGATTTCGAATGCGGCGCGCGCGAGGACACTGGCTTTTTTGCCGCTGATTCCGTGTCTGCCGATTTGCTGGACATCGCCTGTGGTGGTCATCATGTCTGCTACGAGCATTACGTGGCGTACGTCTACGTCTAAGCCTTGGTCTTCCAAGACTCCTTTTGCTTCGTGTATGAGTGCGTTTCTGGAGGCTTCGACGCCGAGGGTTTTAGCGATTTCATGGATGTTGTTGGTGGTTGTTCTTGAGGTGTCGACGCCTATGACTTCGAGGACTTTAGATAGGTTTGAGCCGTCAGTGCGGATAACCCATTCGCCGTTCTCTTCAGTAACCAAGACGCGTTTGATGTCTGGGACACCTTTAACTTGGAACCCTGGAACCTTTGCAAGCATTCGTTTAAGCTGCTCAGCTTTCTTAGGTTTAATCTCAACTGTGTTATCGGTGATTGTGACGGTTGCGTTCTGCAGTTCCATGCGCTCTTTAAGTTCATCCATCGTTATGGCGCGGTCATCCATCATCTGTTTATTGAGTTCGACGATGATTTCTTCGCGGACTGGATCCTCGTAGATTGCTGAAGCCAAGTTTTCAACTGAAGTGTAGATGATGTTGCGGGCTACTTCAACGGCGCCTTCTTTGCTCTTTGCATAGTCGCCCTTGAGATAGATGGTCATGATTGGAGTTGAGGGAATTTTGCGTGCATCGACGATTTCGATTAGTCTGGGTAAGCCTAAGGTGACGTTTTGTTCTTTGACACCAGCGTAGTGGAAGGTTCTAAGGGTCATCTGTGTGCCTGGTTCACCGATTGATTGGGCGGCTACTATGCCGACTGCTTCTCCCGGCTCCATGAGGGCACGTTTGTACTGTTCAGCTGTTTGGGTTGCGGCTTTAGTTACGCCTTTGGCTGTGAGCTTATTCTTTGCAAAGTTCGCTTTAAGCTGGCTTAGCAGGATGGGTGTTAACTGGTTTTCTACGCCTTTGAGTTGCTTTTTGATGTGGTCTGCAGAGGCCATTTCGCCTTTTTCGTCGCCGAGTTTTATCTGGTCGATTAATCGGTTGACGTTGACTGCTTTGCCGTGGTCGCTCTTTGCTGGGTCAACGCCGTCTTCTCCATACCTGAATTGGACGATATCACCCGCTGAGTCACGTACTGTGCTGTCGTATTCTAAGCGAATGTGCTCTAACGCGTTGATTAAACGTCTTTGCATGTAACCGCTCTGTTGTGTTCGGACGGCTGTGTCGACTAGACCTTCTCTGCCTCCCATAGCATGGAAGAAGAATTCAATCGCGTCAAGTCCACTCTGGTAAGAGTTGTAGACGAATCCTCTTGCTCTTGGGCGTGGGTCGCCATCAACGAAGTGCGGTAGTGCTCTTCCTGCGTAGCCTCTAAGGATACGTTTACCTCGGACTGATTGCTGACCAACGCAAGCGGCCATTTGACCGATGTTTAAACTTGAACCTCTTGCACCAGCTCTTGTCATGACGATGCCTGCGTTTTCCAATGTGAAGTCTTCGTCTGCTATTTTGCCTGATTCGTCTCGGGCAACTGCAAGTTCATGCATAACGTAGATTTCGAATGATTCCTCTAGGGTTTGTCCTGGCAGACGCGGCAGAGTCCCGTTGCGGAAGTTTTCGATGTGTTCATCGATTTTCTTTTGGATGCGATCCATTGTTTTTGCCATTCGGTTGCGCGCTCTTGGTGAGAGAACGAGTTCGTCGTAGGTGTAGCTGAAGCCGCGCATGGAGATAAATTGTTTGAGCAGGTGGGTGACTTTGTTTAGGAATTCTCTTCCTGCCTGGGTGCCGTAGTCTTTAATGATTCTGTGAAGTAAGCTTTCTGATTGTTCAGAGCCGATTGATCGTCTGTCGATTACACCTGAAACAAGTTGACCGTTCTTAACGACGACGTATGCGTCGTGTTTGCATGCTTCTTCTTCGCATTTGGTACAGCCTTGACAGATGTTGGCTTTTAGTGAGTAGTTGAGTGTTTTTGGCAGGTATAAGCTGAAGATTTGTTTGCCTGACCACAAGGGTTCGGGGTCTGTTTTTTCTGGTTCTGGAACTGGACCAGTATAGTTAGTTGCCGTTAAGAGCCTGTTAACTTGGCTTCTGTTTACGTAGTTACCTGTTCTTGTAAAGTAGTATGCGCTTGTAACGAAGTCTCTGATGGCGCCGATGATTGGTCCGCCGAATCTGGGTGAGAGAATCTGGTCTTGAACCTGCATGAGTAATAATGCTTCGGTTCGTGCTTCTTCGCTCTGTGGAACGTGCAAGTTCATTTCGTCGCCGTCAAAGTCTGCGTTGTAGGGTGGACAAACACAGAGATGTAATCTGAAAGTTTTGTATGGCAAAACCCGTACGTAGTGAGCCATGATGGACATGCGGTGAAGTGAAGGCTGTCTGTTGAAGATTGCGATGTCGCCGTTTTTGAGGTGGCGTTCAACCACGAATCCTAATTCGACTGCTTCCGCGATTTTTGTGCGGTCAACGACGAATTCGAGTCGGATACGTTTGCCGTCGGGGCGAATGATGTAGAGTGCGCCTGGATAGTTTTCGGGTCCGTTTATGACGAATTTCTTCATCTCTTCAATGTTCCAAGCCGTAACCTTTTCTGGGACGGATAAGCGCATTGCGACGTCTTGCGGAACACCAACTTCGTTTATGTCTAGGTTAGGGTCTGGTGAAATGACTGTACGTGCGGAGAAGTCGACACGTTTGCCTGATAAGTTGCTTCTGAAACGTCCTTCTTTGCCCTTCAAACGCTGCGAGAGAGTTTTGAGTGCTCTGCCGCTGCGGTGGCGTGCCGGAGGAATGCCTGATGCTTCGTTGTTGAAGTAAGTGGTAACGTGGTACTGCAAGAGTTCAGAGAGGTCTTGGATGATGAGGGTTGGTGCGCCTGCTTCCATGTTTTCTTTGAGACGCTGGTTGATGCGGATGATGTCTACGAGTTTGTGGGTTAAGTCGTCTTCGGAGCGGATACCTGATTCAAGCGTGATTGAGGGACGAACGTAAACTGGCGGAACTGGCAGTACTTGGAGAACCATCCATTCTGGGCGGGCGACCTTGGGGTTGAAACCCAAAATTTCGAGGTCTTCGTCTGAGACACGTTCGAGTCTTTCTCGTATCATGCTGGGTGTTAGGGGTTCTGAGCCTGCTTCAGTTTGCTCTATGAACTTGGTTGGTTTCTCGAAGGTTATTTTGAATTGTGCAGCGGCGCAGTAGGGGCATTGTTTTGCTTTTATGTCGGTTAGGATTTCTTTGTAAATTTCATCTGGGATGGTTCCTAATAGTTCGTTGAAGCGTTCGAGTCTTTGGCGTGCTTTTTTGGATGCGTCTTCTGAGAGGAGAATGCGACCGCAGGTGCGGCATGTTGCTTTTAGGAGATCGAAGATAATTTTGGTGAATTCGATGTGGACGATTGGTACGGCGAGTTCGATGTGGCCGAAGTGTCCTGGGCAGCGGATGGCGGTGTTGCCGCATGTTTTGCATCTTTGTCTTGGTTCAAGAGTGCCTAGTCTGCCGTCCATTAAGCCTGCTGTGATTGGAGCGCCGTCTTCGTCGTATGTATCTGGTGTCTGGACTTCTACGACTGATTGTTTGCGGAGGTCTTTAGGTGAGATTAGTCCGAATGAGATTTCATCCACTATTTTATGAATCAATTCTTCCTGTGACATGTTATGCCTTCTCCTTTAGTCTTAATTTTGGTGTGATGCATAAGCTCTGCAGTTCTTGCAGCAACAGCTTGAAAGCGTAAGACACGATGACGGGTGAAATCTTGGCTTTCTCGTCGCATATCTTGCAAACATAGCGCCTTTGCTTCATGTCGAAGTAAGCGATTTGTCCACAGCTCTCGCAGATGTAGAGCGTGTACTTGTCAGATTCTTCCAGCAGCCTGTCTCTTAGCAGCATGGCGGCTCCGTGTCCAATGAGGCAGTCTCGCTCCATTTCTCCGAACCTGAGACCACCACCACGAGCGCGTCCTTCAGTTGGCTGGCGTGTGAGCATTTGCACTTGACCTCTGGCTCTGGCGTGTATTTTGTCAGCAACCATGTGATGAAGTTTCTGGTAGTAGACTATGCCAACGAAAACGTCTGCGATGAATTTTTCGCCTGTAGCGCCACTGTAGAAGACTTCGCTTCCTGTTTGGCTGAATCCGAGTTTGACTAGGTTCTTGCGTACTTCGTCTGGTCCTTCGTTTGAGAAGGGTGTGCCGTCTCCTGGTTTGCCTCTTGCGCATGCGGCTTTGCCTGAGAGTGATTCGATGAACTGCCCGATGGTCATTCTTGAGGGGATTGCGTGCGGGTTAATTATTAGGTCTGGAACCATGCCGTCGTCTGTAAATGGCAGGTCTTCTTGGGGAACGATTAAGCCGATTACTCCTTTCTGTCCGTGGCGTGAAGCGAATTTGTCTCCGAGTTCAGGTACTCTTTGGTCGCGTACGCGGACTTTAACGAGTTGACTTCCTTCGCCCGACATCGTAACGAATATGCCATCTACGATGCCTGTTTCGGATGGGCGCATGTCAACGGATGTGTCGCGCATTGAGGGTCCTTTAACTTCGAATTCTTTGTATTCTTCAAGGAATCTTGGAGGGCTGATTCTGCCGATTAAGACGTCTCCGCCGACCACTTGGGATTCTAAGCCGATTATTCCGTCAGGTTCAAGAAGCCTGTAGTATTGTTCGCCTCGGTAGCCGCGGGTTCCTGGTTCTGGAACGGTAAATTTGTCTTTTAAGCCACCTAAGTATTGTCTGCATTCTGCTTCGTAGATGCGGTAGAATGTTGATCTAGCTAAGCCACGTTCGATGGATGCTTTGTTGAATATGATTGCGTCTTCCATGTTGTAGCCTTCGAAGCTGAGCACGGCGACGACGCAGTTTTGTCCTGTTGGGCGTTGTTTGTAGCCCATGACATCCATGTTTTCGGTTTGAACCATAGGTACCTGTGGATAGTGTAGGATGTGTGAGCGTGAGTCGACGCGGTGATGGAAGTTTGTGCTGTAAACGCCCAAGGCTTGTTTAGCCATGGCTGCTTGGTATGAGTTTCTTGGTGACTGGTTGTGTTCTGGATAGGGGATAGTTGATGCGCAGATTCCAAGGATTGTGAATGTTGCGATTTCTACGTGGGTATTGGTGGGTTCGATTGCGTCATAGGTTAACGCAATGAATGCGTTTTCTTCTTCTTCAGCATCCAAATACTCGACTAAGCCGTTTTTGACGACGTCTTCCCATGTCCATTCGCCTGAACCGACTTTTTCGAAGTGTTTTGAGCCGAGTTTTGCAACGCCGTTTTCAACGATTATGAGTGGGCGTCTGACTCTGCCTTCGTCGCAGTTTGCATGGACTTCTTCGGTTTCGGTCTGGGCTTTGGAGAAGTAGGTTACGTTGACTTCGGTTGAGATTTCGCCTGCTCTTCGTTTCTGGCGGAACGATTGCACCATATCCTGCGGGTTGTTGCAGTAACCGATGATGTTGCCGTCGACGAAAACTTTGGCGCCTGAAATGCGCAGTTCAATCGAGGCTTCGTAGGCTGGCACGGTTCCCATTTCGAAGAGGAGCTGCTTTATTTTGTCTGGGTTTACTCCTACGGCGATGGAGGCTGATAATGCGAGGTTTTTGACAAGCCCACAGTTTGAGCCTTCAGGGGTTTCGTTGGGGCATAATCGTCCCCAGTGGGTTGGGTGTAAGTCTCGGGCTTCGAAGTTAGGTTGACTTCTGCTCAATGGTGATTGGAGCCTGCGTAGGTGGCTGAGCGTTGAGATGTAGTTGGTGCGGTCGAGTAGCTGTGTGATTCCGACTCTGCCTCTGCCCCAGTTGCCCGTTGCCAGTGCATGCTGGAAACGTTCAGTGATGATTCCCGGGCGAACAGCTGCCGAGACAGTTATGATTGGGCCTTTAACGCCGATGCGTTCAAGCTGGTATTTTATGTCCCGTGTTAAGTTGCGGAATGAAACGCGGAAAAGGTCTGCTAACAGTGGACCGCCGAGTCGCAGACGTTTGTTCTTGAAGTGGTCTTTGTCGTCTGGTTGACGTCTGCCTGTTTTCAGTTGGATAACGCGGTATGCCATTTCACCTAGGAAAATGGCTTTTTCTTTGCGGTTTTTGTCGCTTCTTCCAAGATGTGGGAGGAAGTTTTTGTCGAGTGCAGTTTCTGCTTTTTGAAGTCGGTATTCTTCGACTTGTCCGTGGGCAACGCGGTTGCCGATGAATAGGATTGCGTCTGCTGGTGTGTCTACGCCGATGGCTTTTTCGAATGATGCGGACAGTTGGGTTTGGGTGTCGCTGTCGAGGGAGACTGCTTCTGCGATGTCCTTGTCTTTTTCCATGGTTAATGCGCGCATGATGACGACGAATGGGATTTCTGTTGGGACGCCGGGCATGGTGACGTAGATTGCGTCGTCTGATTTTAGTTTAAGTTCGATTCTGGCTCTGAAGCCAACTGTTGTTGAGAAGATTTTTGCTTGGTAAACTGGAGATGTTCCTTTCTCGTCGATGTCGACGATGACGCGGTTTGGAGCCAAGTCTTCCATGGCAACGATGACACGTTCGGATCCGTTAACGACGAAGTATCCGCCTGGGTCATCTGGGTCTTCTGTTGCCGCAATTAGTTCTTCTTTAGAAAGCTGGCTGAGGAAGCAAAGTTTGCTCTTCAGCATAACTGGGATATTGCCGATGTAAACCAGTTCGGTGTCCTGTTCTCGTCCGTCTACGACGGGGGTCATTTCGAGGGCGATGGGGGCGCTGTACGCTAAGTTTCTTAGGCGTGCTTCCATCGGGTAAATTTCATGTTTTGTTCCATCCACTTCAGTGGCATATGGACCGGTGATTCTGGATTGAGGGTCGATTACCCAGATTTGTCCGAGTTTAACTTTGTATGGGCTCTCAGGAACTTCTATGGGGATTTCAGCTACTTCATCCACGACTTCTTGGAGTCCGTGGTCGATGAATTCGTTGTAGCTGTCAAGGTGCTGGCGAACTAGGCCTTTTTCGTTGAAGAAAGTTTTCAAAAGATAATGAATATCTTCTTTTTGTACGTTAGTCAAGTTTTCAGTTCTCCCATAAATTTAACATATAATGATAACTATGAATTTTTGTTAAGCGTGTTTTCACTTTTTCATTTCCTCCGATGCTGGATAGGTCCAACTCGAAAAAGGGTTCAACTAACTTTTCTAAGAGCACAAACACAAGCCGCATAGCTTGAATATAAACATTTTTATGCCCAGAGAGTCTAAACTGAATGCCTATTAAACGTTACTAGAGTCCGCAGTATAAAAAAACTTTGGGATGCGGCGTAGCACAAAGCAAAACAGGAAAAGAAGAAAAAATCGCCCCCTAACACGTAAACAGCATAAAATAACGTCGACTAAACATGCTGAACTAAAGAGCACACGTTTATTATCGAAATAACCCT
>Ga0114951_10002387_pt1 | contig 21310 bp, 26 predicted proteins | sample AM7aDNAmetaG_FD_88677 | JGI IMG/M metagenome (GOLD analysis project Ga0114951, IMG submission 88677) | Freshwater microbial communities from Finland to study Microbial Dark Matter (Phase II) - AM7a DNA metaG | ecosystem: Environmental > Aquatic > Freshwater > Lake | place: Finland: Lake Alinen... | reverse complement strand
TAATAGAAATCATCCAGTTCGATGTTGGAAAATTACACGACGTGGATTGGATGTGGTGGCCGAATATATGGTTCCCGGCCAAGAATAAAACAGGTTACTTTTTCTTATATTTTACTGCTTTTGCTTTCTTTTGAGATTTTGGTTTTGGTTGCGGCTTTCCTGATATCGCACTTTTTATTTTTTCAACGATTCCCATGGCTTTAACATGGGAGGGCAGATATAAAATGATTTCTTGATGGATCAACATATGGGCCCCGTACATGGGGATACGGAATGCCTGAAACTAAGAACGAAACAAACATTTCGGGTTCCCCCACATGCGGGAATGAGTTTATTGATCTAGCGGAATATGAACCCAACGACACGTGTTCCCTATAACCATATCCACCAGTTGTTACTTGGCGATATGGTCGCGTAACTGTTTGATCATCTTCAACTGCTTGTTTGCTTCAGCCTTTTCTCTCTCTCTAGAATGTCCACGATTTTACTTATCGGGAGGGAGAAATACATATGAAAACTCTCATTGAAGTCCATAGGGAAGGAAAATATTTAGTGGCCGTCGATCTCCTCACAAATGTTGCTGACCAGGGCTTGTCAGAAGAGGAGGCAATGCAAAACCTCAAGAAAGGACTTGAGGAGCATTACCAGCTCCTGATCGAACTAACCCCCCGGGACCACAAGCTGACCTACCTGGACATCGACGTGGATAATCTTGTCAAAAATGCCTCTGTTGTCAGCTCTTGAAATAATTAAAATCCTTGCCAGTTTTGGCTACAAACCGGTACGTCAGACCGGTAGCTATATTCATCTCTTGCATCCGGAGACCAACCGTCTCGTTACAGTTCCGAACCATCCTGAGATCGCCTCAGGAACATTGCTCTCAATTCTCAAGCAGGCTGATATCGGGAAGGATGAATTCCAAAAGCATGTGAAGTGACTGGCTGATATCGACTGCCGGTCATTCAGCAGCTAAAAATGCTGGCATTTCAATCGTAAACTTCTGTCGGGACTCCGCCACATTTTGCCGGGTGCACTTGTAACTGGTGTGAGGGTATGCAGGTTGAATGGTTGTGCAGCGAGTAGGGAAGGACACCCTGCATTTTACCAGCATGGACACATGCTATTCGGGATTTACTATTTGGCAGGTGTCTCCCTGGTACGTAACAACTGCGGCAAACGGTTTACCGTCATACCATTCGAAGCCAGGGTCCGGATGAAAAATAATCATATTTTCCATAGTTTTGCCTGCCTCAATGAATGACTCCGGGACCCGCGGGTGAAGGAATGAGGGAGGGAAAATTAACCCTCAGTCTCCCTACCCTGCCATACGCCACGCCCCTTTCGGCACTGCGATCTCGAACCGGGCGCATTTTTTTGGGTTCTCCGGTCTCTTTGATCGTGATGCCAGTAATATCAAGGGTTTCCCTCACAAAGATGAGACTCCCCCTCGATGCACTGGTACCCTCGCTGCGTAAAAAGATCTGCTCTTTCTTCTCCTGCGGGATCCCGATACCATCATCTTCAAAGAACAATTAATGACAATCCGGAAAAGACCCACAGCCTAATCTATCTGGTTGAACTTCTTGAACGGGAATTGCTGCAGCAAAATCCGGACTCGCTGTTTATTATCAACCGTATCGGGGTTACCGTGGCCTATCCCCATAACCTCTCAGTGGTCCTTGAACAATATAACAAGGTAAAGACACCGAAAATCATAGCGGAGACAAAGGAGATCCTCACAGGGTTGATGCAAAAATCCTCGAAGTGGTAAATTTTTTTAGTTCACAAATCCGGAATAATGGAATCCGCATCAACAACCTCATCCGGTTCGGTTCGTTCAGGACCGGCACTTCAACATCCGGGAGTGATATTGATATTCGCAATAATTTCTGATGATTTTGTAAACCTGGATATTTTTGATCGGGCCCTCCTGACAAAAGAGGCGGAGATGCATACGGTGAAAAAATTCAAGGTACCTCTCGATGTAATCACCCTGACCACCGAAGAATATCAGGATCAGAAATCCCTGATTGCAGGTTACGCTTCTGAAAGGAATCATATTACCGATGGAATCCTCAGCGTGAGAATGAAAACACTCAAACACGAGTATCCGTTATGACACCACCACGAACACCAGCCACTCCTTTGCTTTCACACATCTGGATGCGACGATTATTCTTTCATCTTTTTTCCGGGTGGCTGGCCTGGCTCACTGTTTTTTCAGTAATTATCTTCGTGACGTTAAGAATGGGGAAGCAAAGGGCAAATCCTGCGTAAATGGGGCCTTTTATGCGATCCTGCAAAACGGTAAACCCCAAACAAAGGCCGTTTTAAGGTCGAATTTAGGTGAAATCGCAGTAAATATTGTTATTCTGCCACCAAAATCAATCGGGTCCAAATGCGGGCGATTTAAACGAACGAGAACGGGGTCAAATAGTTGGGGCGGGTGTTGATATACCCCGGGATTGGTGTTGGGCAGTTAAATCTGGCGTAAAATAGAGGAATTTGCCCGTGTTTTTGGGTTAATCGGGCGGGCCAGGAGAAGGTGTCGATTGGGTTGAGGATCAGATGGCCAGCGGCCGGTTCAACATTCGTGAGGACGTGCGGTGGACGTCGTTCGCGAAGACGTTTGATTTGGAGGGGTAGAGGGGTGAGCAGCCCCAATCGAATAATATTCCTTTGTTTTCACTCTCCTGGATGGCCACATGTATCTTCCCTTGAAGGTCTATTTTCCAGAAGTGATCCAGGTTGCAGTTCTGCATTCAAAGGCAAATGATGGGGTAGTTATATTGACGGAGTTAAACTCTGGAATTATGAGAGTCTTTTCTGTCCATTTCGGTATTAGCAGCCGAAATTGCCAGTTTTTTCATAGGCTAAGCTGGAGGCGTTGCTTCATTATTGTTTTTTAGTATAGTGAATGGAAGGATTGCAAAAAGTAAATAGTGACAATAGTTACCTGAACAGTATGTCCGATCGTGAGTGTGTAACAAAAAGGATTTCCGGTTGTCCAAGCACTTGGGAGGCGATATATGAACTCTGTAAACCGGGCCAGACCTTCGATCAGGTGATCCGGGAAATGGTGGTTAACTAGAAGCGCCGCCTTTGTTTAAGGATGCAGATCGGAAAATGCGGGAAGGTCATTTTGTGGAGTTTGAGCCGTGAATTTTCCGATCCTGATTGAAGATGACGCCCTTGAATTCCTGGGAAATCTTCCGGGACAAAGCCGGTGAATCGTGAAAAATAAGATTACCTTCCTTTCGAAAGATCCATACCCGGGGAAAGACGGGAATAAAGAACGACTCACCTGCGCCGGAAAAGAACCTGTGTATCGTTTACCTATCAACCATAGTTACACCGCATTTTACCGGATTAAAAACGAGAAAATCTATGTTTTTGGCCTGATGACCATTGAACAAGCACATAAAAAAAAACGATCTGCCCTGATTCACAAAAAATAAACTTTTTACTCGCCCCCTCTGGTCCTTGCAACACCGGGACATTGCACACCGGAAAAATGGAAACGTTCTTTCGGGGACGTGTGTATTGGGTCGGTTTCTGCATGAATCTTCTCTGAAATCTCGACAAACTACGCTTTTAATGCGCCATCTTTCTGGAGATCGGAGTCCGGGCCTTCCTTGAGCCCTGCGATGACCATCAGTCCTATGCAATTTTCTAAAATGATGAATAACAGGGTGGTATTCCCCGATACCATTTGCCTGTTTGAGGAAAAAAAATCCATCTTTACCAGGTATCTGGAAATGAAGGATGATGGTATCCTACCACTCCATCCTCGACTCTTGAGGCCAGTATATTGGAAAAGCGGTTGACCAGTTGAGAAAAATTACAGAGCTGGGGGCCGACAACTCTTAAGAAATAGCCTCAAGAATTGTTTTTAGAACCCTATTAATATTTTAAAAATGAAAGCGTTGATAATGACCCATACATCAGGATATCATCCCATAAACAAGGGACTACGTCGATCGGCGGTCCCGGTTATTATTTTATTTCTCCTTTTTTTGTGTATAATACAGGCTGCCGGAGCAGGGTCCACGGTAACAGGCGTGAACTCCGTTTCAGGACTGGCTGCCAGCAGCGAGGAGATACAGTTTCAAAGGGCTCAAGAAGCGTCCATTGTTCTGAATAACCGGTGGGATGACAGATGGGGGGACAAAAATATTTATATGTGGGTTCGGGCGAACATGATCGAATCCCTCCTCAACTACCAGTATGTTGAAAATTCGCGTGGGTACGGGTCTAAAATTCCTCCAATAACAAATAGACTGAACGCGCAGAAAAAATCCTGGGGAATGGTGCGTGAAGATATTGATGCTGCATCCAGTGACTATGATGACAGGTTATGGTGGGCAGTACTCTGGATCCGTTATTACGAGGTGACAGGGGACAAGGAATATCTTTCCATGGCCGATGATATTTTCCGGAATCTGGTGATAAATGCCCCCGAGAAATGTGGGCGTAGATGGGATGGACGTTGTACTCGTATTGATGGTTACTGTTGTAGTCTGAATCCCCCATGGGATGATGCTTGTGGCGGCGGAGTATGGTACGAATTTCTTATCAGAAAGTACAAAAGTGCCATTACAAATGACCTGTTCCTCGAAACTGCCACGAAAATGTCGAAGTATTCGACAAGTGTGGAGGATAAAAGATATTACCGTGAATGGGCAGACAAAGAGGCAAACTGGATACGGACGTACAAACCATTTGATAATCTGACGGAAACCCCCAGCTCTGTTCGCGATGGTATCAGGAGGGACGGCACAAAGTCCAATGATGTATGGTCGTATAACCAGGGCATGTACATGGTGGCAATGACTGATTATGCAGAGTTATCTAATGAAACATGGCCCAATGAGCTGGCGCTCTCCCATTGGAATGGATATTATAAAACACTCAACGCTGACCACATCATCCGGGAAGAGAGGCGTAATTCAAGTTGTCCGGACTTTGATATGCACAGTTTTAAGGGAATTTTAGTGCGAGACCTGGCGTACTCCTATAAGAATATGGCAGCGTACAATCCGGAAGCAGGAGCCCAAATCCGCGAGTTGCTCCTGACCACCTCGGACAGTGTCTGGAACAATGACCGTACCCGCACCGAAAAAGAATGCACGGATGCTGAATTTTGGAAAACTCCGCCTTCATTCGGGTATTACTGGGAAGGTCCTCCGTGCAGGTGTGGGTTGTACTCCTCTGACCAGGCAGCTGCCGTTGATCTCTTTGCAGCGGCTGCGATGGTTGAACATGAAAATTCTAAATGGGCACCTGGTACCACCAACCTCCATAATACCACCTACCTCGAAAATTCAGTTACATGGATATGGAACGACCCTGATTCTGATAATTTTGCATCGGTCAGGGTCTTTGTGAACGGGGTTTCGAAGGCAAACGTACCCAGGGGGGTCCAGTCTTACACGATATCCGGGTTGAAACCCTCGGTATCCTATACGATCAGTACGCAAACGGTTGGGACTGATGGTAACACGAACACGACCTGGGTGAACCAGACAGCGGTGACGGCTCCTTATACTCTGAAAATTAATCGTATTACCCCTTCGGAGGCAATGACGGAAGATATCATAACCATTACGATATCCGGGACTGGTTTCCAGCGAGGTGCAATTGTATCATTCACCAATGGCAGCCAGCAACTCCAACTTTTTGCAGCCACGCCGGTGCAGGTCAACGAAATTAAAAGGCAACTCATCACCCGGAACAATGCTGGAATCTATGATTTAATGATAACCAATCCGGATGGCCGTTATTGTACCTGGCCCCATGGATTTACCCTGCGGTGGAGCCCACTGCACATTATAAAAATCACTCCGGATAATGCCAAAAACGGTACAACCACCACTATAAATATCTTCGGTGATGATTTTTCACCCGGTGCATCGGTATTCATCTCCGGGAACGATGTAAAAATTCCAATGTCAGATCTAAAAGTCAGCCCACCTAACTGGATCTCTGGCTCACTCATTATCTCCTCCCAATACCCGAAAGGGGAGTATAACCTGACCGTAATCAACCAGGATGGACAGAGTGGTATGGGAAAATTCAGGGTTTCCTGAATATTTCTGCCAATTATTTTTAGAAACTCTCATCTTGCCTTTTCATTATTTCTTGCCGGCAAATGATCTGTCGTATCGCTCGATGGGATCTATTGCACAGGCGGGGCTTGGGATGCCGGATTCATCTGCATTCACAGCTATGGGTTCGGTATTGTGTACCGGGTCATTGAGCTTTGGTGCCAGGAGTCTGGCTGGGATTGGGAATACCTGTGAACCCGGTTACGTGAATTCGATCGGTAAAGACCTTACGGCCAGTGGTCGGTTCAACATCGTGGAAGAACCAAAAATCGGTGATAGTTACAATGAGGGCAAAGGACCGCGACTGTTTTTTTTCTAACACCAAAAAACGATCTATGAAAGGTGCATCGCACCGGACCAGCAAATGACGATGAATTGCACACATGCGGGTGATGGTGCCCGACCTGATCCCACACCGAAGCATCCCGGTACCGAAAGATGGACCCGGGCTATTTCGTATCTATGGGGACAAAACAAAAATATATCACATTTGCCCAGTGAAGATTACCCAGACAATTTGGCGTGGTGTTTTTGGGTTGATGGTTGTCCCGGGGTGTGAGAAATGGCCCGTTATCTGATCGATATCCGCCTGATGGGTCCCGTGAAGCACCAGATCAGCACGTTGAGTGATCAGTTATCCGGGAAATTCAATCTTGGAGATAAACAGGTGATCCCGCATATTACCCTGGCAGGGCCGTTTATTTTCCGGAATGAAGAACAACTGATCGAAGATTTCACAAGAATATGCAGCGATCAGACGAAGGTCCCGCAATATGAGGTCGGGGGGTACGGATTTTTTAACGAGACGAGGGTTGTTTTTGTCTCTATTACTCCAAATGAGACCTTAAAACAGTTCAGGTACCTGCTGTCCCGGGCAATTTTACCATACTGCACATTACGGGCCTATGACCTCGAATCTGCAGAAGACTTCATGTTCCACGCAACGCTCGCCATGAAACTTGACTGGCTCACCTTCCAGAGAATAAAATGGCATGTCAGGAAAAAGGAGAAAGTCGTGTACCGCCACCACCCAATCCGGGTGACATTGTTAAGGGACGGAAAAATTGTCTGCGAATATGATTTTATCCAGAAAAGGATGCTGACCCGGTCACAGGCGTTGAGCAAGGCAACACGGATGCGGGATTATGATATTCTTAAGGTGTGGGCCGACGGGAGTTGGGAATCAGAGTACAAGAGTATGTGATTTCCAAATTGTGGCTCATCACTGTACCACGGAGCTGAATGGGAAAAGGTGGATCATCCGCATCCCCCTGACAACCTAATATAGTAGTAACGATATTGTTCCTTATCAGACGTGACAAGTAAACACCCGGATAATGGGGTGTCTTCATTCCAAAATATCAGGCCCCGGTTCGTGGTTGCTGCAGATAAACCGCAAGGTTCGGAGAGCGCTCCGGTTGCAGAGGACCCGGTTACCGGCGCCAGATGTCTTTTTGCGGCACATCAGATTATCCCCAAGCTCGAAGCATTCAGAAAAGAAGTGCAGGGAGTAAAAGAGGCGCAGGATATCGAATATCTCCACAGGTTGCGAGTCGCAGCAAGACGTCTGCGTATCGCCCTTCCCCTTCTTGCACACTGTTATCCGGAAAAAAAATACCAGAAGTGGACATCAGAAATCAAAAAAACTGCCGGGATGCTCGGAGAGGCCCGTGATTTGGATGTCCAGATCGAATTCTTAAAAAAATACCGGAAACAGGTCGCCCAGCGTGAAAAATTACCAGGCACTGTCCCAACGACTCCGGATCATCCGCTTGACGGGGCCATCCGCTACCTGCTCGGCGGCGTCCGTAACCGCCGGACAAATCTCCAGAAATATGTCATTTCCTCGCTCAGGAATTTTGAAAAACAGCATATTATTGAAGAGATACAGGTTGCCATCGTCCAAAGGCTTTCTCCTACCGGGAAGCGGTCAAAAAAGCCATCGATGCGGGGGATCCCTCCCATGGCTGCAGATCATCTCGGGAGAGAGGTCCGGGACCTGCTGTCCTATGAGCCATGGGTCCAATTCCCGGAAGCGGTTGCAGAACATCATGCAATGCGGATCGCCGCGAAAAAACTTCGTTACACCATGGAATTGTATGCACCTCTGTACAGGCTCGGGCTTCGCAAACACACCAGGCGGATCGCAAAATTACAGCAGATCCTTGGTGACCTCCATGACTGTGATGTATGGATTGACAATGTTACCCGGATTGTACTGAGGGAGCGGTCACGGGAACGAAAACCCAGTGATCTCCAGAGGCCCTCCCCTGAAACAGTGACCGGTTTCACCATGTTCCAACATGATCGGGAAAAAGAGCGAAAGGCCGTTTATCGCCAGTTTGTACGCTACTGGACCCAGTTACGCCAATCGGGATTTTTTGAGGACTTAAAAAATGTCATCCTCACGGCCCCAAAGATTGGGTATCAACCTGTCACGGTCTCTTCAGAGGACGAGGCCCGAAGTGCTGTTCACCGGGTGGCAGAGATTTTCCCGGATGTAACAGGGCATTCGGAACATGTCACCCGCCTGGCACTCATGCTGTTTGATGCCCTGGTGACCCTGCATAAACTGGATGGCCGGAACCGTTTCCTCCTGGAATGTGGTGGGCTCCTCCATGATATCGGTTGGAAATATGGTAAGAAAGGACATCCCCAAAGGGGTGCAGGAATGATTTTTTCCGAGGAGAAACTTCCCTTCAACCTGTACGAGCGGGGGGTCATCGGTCTTGCCGCACGCTGGCACAGGGGACCGGTTCAACCGGAGTCATCCGGATATTTCCAGCTTTTTTCCCCGGATCAACAAAAGAATACATTGGTCCTGGTAAGCCTCCTCAGGATTGCCGACGGTCTTGACAGTACTCATCAAGGGACCGTCAGTTCGTTGTCATGCCTCATTACACCCGATGAAGTCCGGTGTGTCATCACTGCATCAGGAGATGTGCAACCTGATAAAGAACGGGCACTATTGAAAGCTGACCTTTTTGTGAAAATTTTTGAAAAAACTATTGTTTTCCAGTAAACCAAATCCCGGGCCCGCGATGGTATTCATACCAGGGCATGATGAGATACCACCGGTGGCAACATGGTCTTCATCACCTGATGGTAGATATCCGTAACGATCGTATCGCCAGGATAAGAAGGTTGGTGATATGCGGGAATACACCACGGTTTCATGTCCGTTCATCTGTAGTTTTTACGTTCGGAGCATTGGAGACCCATCAGGATCGCAAATACCAACTCATATATATACGATATTCAAACCGTAGGAAAGGAAATCCAATCGATTTGGTGAATGTGATGGAGAAGGACTTTTCGCAAAAAATGCTTACGATGATGAGTTTCCCGACAAGAATGCTCTTCGTCACTACTGTGGTCATCATTGTCGTGAATTTAATCGTCTTTTACTGGCATGAAAATCTGTCATTCATCCTCGTTCTGGCAGCGAGCCTCCTTGAGATCATCGCGATTTCTGTCAACTATGTATACTGGGTTCCCCAGTACAAGCTGAAATGGGGAAGAAACCAGTAAGTGCCGCCCTGTCGGAAAAATGCCAGGAAAATGCGCAGTACCCGGATGGAAAGGGTACTGATTAATGAGCCTGTAACCCGTATCACGATCAAATCAAGGTTTATTTTTGGAAGATTCTGGTTAAAATCGCCTAATCCAGCCGCAATAAGCATCGGTAACAATCGGAGCCGGATGCGGGCGATTTAAACGAAGGGAACAGGGTTAAAAAGTCGGGGTGGGAGGTGGAGACCCTGTCAAGGTTTCCTTCCTTCTCGGGGGGGAAATAGAATAATTAGCCGATTTTTTGTTTACGGTGGGTAATTCAGGGATACCTGCAGGTGTAGTTGAAGGACTGGCCGGACCTGAGTGGAAACAAGCTTGAAATGTACCCGGTGACCATCACCGAAGTAAACGTGCTGCATCTCTCTGACTGGCTTTTTTTTTGGATGAGATGAAAAATCACAGACCCATCATAGCACGACGTTATGCCAGAACTGAATAAAAAATCACATAAAATACCAGGACAACAATTCCACCCGGTCCACAATACCTTCAATACCAGTACCAGGACTCAATTGGCAACTGTTTGAAGGGAAACTAATAGGCATCATTATTATTCGGGAAACAAACTCTATTCATATGCCCCCTCGTAGCTCCCCCGGGACCTGTCTTCTCTGCAAGACCAGTATTGGACGTATCGCAATGCTTCGGCACTCCATGGAATGTCTTAAAAAATCCGCCTGGCCTGAATCAGACGGACCGTCATTCGTTATCCGGGTAGAAGGATATCACACGAAGATGTTCTGGCTTCTGGTGCTCGCCCGGCACGACGCAACTCTCTCCGATCTCGACCGACTTCTCCGGGATGTCTGGGTGGAATGTTGTGGTCATCTCAGCGCCTTTAAAATCTACGGGAGGAGATTTTCCTCATATAGTGGTGAGGATGATTTCAATGAGGATGAAGAGTCCGGCTTATCAGTCCCGCTCGACGAGGTAATTGGCCCGGACAGCACGTTTACCTACGAGTACGACTTTGGTTCAACAACCATATTAAGGTTGAGCGTGGTTGGATTATCGGCGGTTTCACCTAAAAGCCAGCCACTCATTCTTATTGCAAGAAATAACCGCCTGGAAATCCCCTGCTATTTCTGCAAGGAGAAAGGCGAATACCTGGTCACAGATTGGCCGGATGACCCATACCAGATTGTCATCTGCCGGGACTGTACCAAAAAGAAAACCGAAGAACTGGAATCCGAAAGTGTGATTGTGTTTCCAAATTCTCCCCGGGCAGGTGTCTGTGGATATATGGAAGAACCCAATAGCGCCCTCAGATGGTACCCGGCAGGATGGCAGCTGGAGGATATGTATCCTGTCGAATCTGAAGAGATGCTGAATGAGATCATGGACAACGATGAAGATGATGGGTACACCCTTTTAGATGATGATGCCTGAATTGGGGCATACGCCCGATAACGGTCCGGCAGATCTCAAATTGGAGATCGAGGAATTTATCAGAGACGAGATATTGCGCTACGGAACAGAACGAGGTGATCGTGCCGCCGTTATCATCAATGATTTTTCCACCTGCATGTTGGAGGATTACAAAAAGAAAGTTTCAGAATGGGACGTTGGAACGGTGAGAACATGCCTGATGAAGGACGTCGCCGATACCCCGTGGATCATCAGAGAAGGAGGCCGTGGGGTTGTCCCGCTCATTTGCCGCTTCCTGTTGCATCTCCATGATCATGGACACCTGCCGGATGCGGTGGCTATGGCAAACGACCTCCTCGCCACAGAACCCGCATTTATGAGGCTGATCGAAATGAATCAGAAGGAGATGGATCTGTTCGCCGATGTGGTGTTGGACCTATTCCTTCAACAGACCCCGGGAATGACGGGGGTGGAGACAAATCCCGCTGACCTGTCCGTCAGCACCACGATATCAACCAATGAAGCGACCATAAGAAAGACCCTGATCCGCCACAGATGCAATGAGTTCTGCGAGCAGTTTTCCGACTATCCTGTTTCTGAATGCTGTGCCCACCTGATCAGGGACCTTGCCAATCATCCGGATTCTCCCCTCTTACGGGGAGATCAATTGCTCTGGAGTGCTGCGATCATCTATACGGCATGCCAGAGTGAGAACCTGGTCCGGCGTGGGACGGGAGGAGGTCAGTTTGGGGATGAGATTGCGTTGTACTTTGGCATCAGGCTCTCATCCATGCGGAGCAAGGCTTCAGGAATGAAAAAGTACCTTGCACAACAGACTCGGGGGTCGTGAAAGAATGAGCTGGAAGACTAAACCGCCATGTATATATCTTATTTTAGAAGACTGATGACGAGCAGAACTTCGGTTTTTTTCGGGGCGGGAAGGTGAAGGAGAGCAGTTACACAGGACGGCAATTACGGCCTTACCGTTCTATCCTCCTGTTTGACAACCCTGACAACAACTGACCCGTTTTCAACACCCCAACTTAATTTGTCTCCCTTGCGAAGTTCGAACATATTTACGATAGATACCGGGACGGTTGTCCGTAACGAATTACTCTTCGACGTGGCTGGTTGAAGAACGGATTCGTCGTGCCGTGAAGATTTTGCCATTATTACAGCCTATTTAGGAAAGATGAGGATTTATAGTTATTTGGTGAATCGGGGGTTTCTGATGGAGGAGACGGTAAAATCCGGCAACGGAACAGTTTTTGGCTGAAGGTATAGAGGCTTTCTATCTCCCGGTGATACATACGATACACCCCAAATATTCCTCAACCATTGGCGGAACCAGGTAAAAACTGCTCAAAATAATCATATTTTCCATCGGTACCAAACGGGTCCAAATGCAGGTGATTTAAATGGGCGGGAGGGAAAGATGCCCGGCAGTTCGGGGTAAGAATACCTGTATAGATGGAGTGCTTCTGTAATTCTGGCAAATTTTTGGTTAATTTTTCTAACCTGGAGGATAGAAGATGAAGCGGGAGGAAGCGTACGATCACCTCCTGTGAAACAGAACCTCCATGGGTAAGGAAACGGCATGCTCTTCCACGTAACAACTGAAAGAGGCCCGCAAAATGGATGCAGATAATTCCGGGGAATTTGCAACATCCCGGAAATGGACGTATTCCTGGGCCATGCCGGGATGGTCCCATGAATATAGGAAAAGAGCATGAGGACCCGACAAACAGCCGGGTCAGTACCTCCGGAGGAGAAATGCGTCATATCATCACTCCGGTTAGTCTCCCCGATTCAGTAAGTGAATAAAGGTAAAAACAAAGTGATCCCGGGCAGTATCAGTGCAAGACCGGGTGAGTTTTGTTCATGAGCTTCTGTTAGGAAAGAATTTCGCAGGGATTTTCGGATGTGGGCGGTCTGTTCCTCATTTCCAGCCGATACGGGCAGGCTGTCGTCGCGGTACCTGACGATTCTGCAGGGCGGGATACCCGGCCAGCATCACATGTTGTATCACATGATCCCCGGGAATGCCGGTGAGTTTTTGTACTTCAGCTGAGTTTTCGCATGCCCTGCGGACCAGCCCTGCCCAGCAGGTACCTATACCGAAAACAGGGGCGACAATATCGAGATAACTGAGGGCAATAACAGCATCCGTGTAAAAAGCGGGGGATAACCTAGGGGTATGGGCGATGATGATACAGGGGGCGTCGTGTGTGATCAGATCGGTCCCCTCGTCCCATTTCCGTATGAGATCGGGAAGCCAGGAGTCGAGTTCGTGGCACCATCCGTTTCGGAAAGCCTCATCGAGCCACCGGACTACGCCAGCAGCCAGGGCTTTCCGGGCCTCCCCGTTTTCGATAATCTGTCAATATACCGGCTGGAGGTTGACCGCACTTGGTGCATACCTGACGATATCGAGCATCGACTCGATCGTTTCCCGGGGAATCGGCTGATGCCGGAACTGGCGTACCGATCGTCTGCCCTGTACCAGATCCCTGATTTGCGTAATGGTTACGGGATCGGGTATCGGCTGGACCGGTATAGGCCATGCAGCCGGATAATGAACCGAAATTTCCGATGAAGGGCAGAATGTTTCACAGTGACCGCACTTCACACACAAATCTTTTCGTTCCGGGATAACTCTGGGGTGGTTTTTGTTATCACAGGAAAGAACGGGGAATATACAAACACGACTGCAGATCCCGCAACCCGTGCAGCGATTTTTTTATCGATCCATACAGGCGTTTCCATATGTTTTGTTTCGTCCTGACAGGATGAAAAGAGCTGCTCGCAGACAACTGAGCGACGGATAAATTATCGGGAAGTAACTGCAAAGACGAAATAAAAAGAAGACTAAACGATTTTCACATCGCACCCGGATGCGAGGGATGGGAATCCTGACAGTAAGTTCGATTCCCATTTAAAAAAGTTTTTTTTGAAATATTGGGGTATACACCGTCTTTTCTATTTTTGCAGAGAGTGCGCGTTGCCGGTAACATATCTGTTGACAGAGAAACAAATATTCAATCTATTCTTGGTTCGGGCAACACATGAGACTGTCGATTATAAGTTTTTAATTTCCTTTTATTCAAATTCAGAAGTGCCCATGGCCGCCGCCGGACCTACCGGCGCCGCGGGGATCCTGCCCCCGCTGCGGAAGGTGTATCCCCGGTATAATCGCGGCATCAATGGCGGCCAGCGGGTGATAGCAGCGTGAACGCTGGCCGCCACGCATGCCACTATCTCCTCGGTATATTGTTGTTTGCAGACCTGATTACACCATCAACGGTCCTACCGATAGTGCCGTGGGCACCATCTGGTAACCGCTGCATTCCGCAACAAAGCCCTGGCTTTATTGCTTCACTTGAAACGGAAGGGGTTTACAACCCCTTACATTGAAGAATTTGGCTTAAGTGAACTTTTAAAATTGGGGGTGAGTGTCACCCCCAGACAACATACTTAGCGTTATCACTTGCTGGTTCTCTTCCTTTCGCACCGTGGGGATGCGACGCAGATCAGGATACGGATAGGTGCATACTAGCCCGGGGCCAGCGAGCAGAGCGAGCGACAGTGTGCCAACCGTCCACCGCAGCCAGCGACGAGGCACCCGGTTACCGAGCGAAGCGAGGTCGAGGTGCCGAGGAGCGACTGCATGCCATAGAAAAGGACCCGAAGGGGCAGACCTCGAAGACGAGGCCCGGTGGCCTCGGCAGTGGGCTGCCCCGCAGGGAATTTTTTCCCCTGGTAGATATTAACATACGCTGTAATAACTAACTATTCACTTTCACACCACACATGGCGCTGTCTTATAATATCAAACGCTAATAGTATATGTGGTGAAAGGAAAGTGCGACAAACACTCTTTGCCAAAATAGAGCACGTCGGAACCGTGAAACTGTCCGGCGGCATGTTGAGAATAGATGTAAAAATAATCCAGGCTGCGATCGCCCGCTCGGATGTTTCGCGCCTAGTTGACGAACAGGCCCGGGTCACAGTCTGGGATATGACTCCCGTATGGGCCGGATCCGGAGAACCGGTAGAGGCTGGCCAGGCATGGATCAACGGGTCCGGCCGTGCCGTGATGTACCAGATTCAGGGACGAAGATACATTTCTCCGCTGTCTCACCTGCGAGCAACCATCTCGGGATCGCGAAAGTTCGCGAACATCTCAACGATCAGTTGGGAACCATTCGCCCAGGGAACCGCGGCGCAGGCTACCCCCCAGGGGATGCCCGCATGATACCGGCATCTCAGGCGATAATCATCGCGGGGCTCCGCTGCGAGTCGGACAAACTGTTTAAGCAGGCAACCATGATCGAATTCGACGCACAGGACCTCTCGTACCAAGCAGACGAGATCGAGAGCCAGTATGAAGAACTGGACAATAATGTGGGCGACAAGTGCCTGCCCTGCAAATGGTTATACACGAAGGATACGATCGATTGGAATGGAGCATGTGGGAAGCACGTTACGATTAAGCGGTGTATCTCAATGCACCAATGCCAGGGGCCCGAGGCCCGCGGGGGGTCTTAATGTCGTTCATTGTCCATGAAATGGACTGGGTGACCGGGACAAGAACAAACCCCCATATTTTTCAAGCTCGCGAAGATGCCAGGGACTACGCGATCGCGCTTGTTGAAGGCTGGCGTGAAGGCGACGACCAGATCACAGTCGAAGGTGGCCGCTTCTTGGTTCTGACCCGATCGGGACTACTCGACTTTGGAGCGATCATCACGGAGGTATCATGAACGATCTTCCTGTTGGATGGGCAAGGGCTGAGGCCGAATGGCTCCAGCCACCAGATCAGGATGATCCAATTAGTGTCCGGATTTCTGCCTGGGTATCTGTTTTTGCCGATGTAGGTAAGTCGGCCATTGAGTGTGTCCAGGAGCAAATCTGCGATGGCACAATTACGATCAGGGACCTCGACGCGATCGAAGTGGATGAGATTGACGGTCAGTGGCCATCCGATGGAAGTGAGTGGTGATGTTGGGAAACATGGTTGATCTAATCCCAATAAATACCCTCATCGAAAAATCGGATATCGCACACCTGTTTTGGAGGTATTGCCGGCAGTCGCAGACCACAACCCCGCCACAGGCCAAACAGGAATGGGACGATATTATGGATGATATCATAGTGGAAAATTGGGGGTGAGGGAAAATGGATTACAAAATTTTTGTTAATCGGGGTGTCGGTCCTCATCTGATCGCGGAGTGCATCGATCGTGAAGCGGCCGCAGATTTTGCCGGGGTGTATGCTCACAATCACAATATGGGCTGGATGTGGTCAAAAGCGACAATCAACGAAATTATTATCCTGCCCGGTTTTACGAACGGAAAACCGCGCCTTCGGGGAGGTCGGGTATGACTACTTCAACCCCGCTCCCTTTCTGGACCGAGGAGGACATCATAAGCAGGTACACCCGGGCCGATGCTCTACAGGACGGTGACCTGATCGCGGTACCCGGGGAACTCTCCCGTCAAGCCGGGATCTCGGTCCCGGTCGCACTCACCCGGGCAGCCTGGAACCAATACATTGAACCCTCGTATCTTCCCGAGATGCCCGACCAGGACCTGACCGGCCGGCTTTGGGACCTGCTCTGGATGCTGCGGATGTCTGCAAACAGATCACGCGGCAGCAGCGTTATAATATTCCGCGTGGTCTTTGAACTCCTGCGGGAGAGGGCCAGGGCCACCGGGATTATCCATCACCGGGGTGGCGAGACCGTCGAACTCAAGGCTATATGCGGGCCAGGTGAGGACGGCGAACCCGTCATAACCGTTATGCTGCCAGAGGAGGACTAAGTAACAATGGCAAAAGTGGCTAAAACTCCACCTCATAAATTTTATACGACTGATGAAGTGGCCGAGATGCTGCGCCTCCACGCCCAGACAGTGAGAAACCTCCTTTTGGAAAAGCGACTGGGCGGTATAAAGATAGGTATGGAGTGGCGGGTCAGTGAAGAGGACCTGACTGAATTTATCAAGAAGAACAGAAACAAGTAGTCACGACCGGGGAAAGTGCGACAAACAAAATCAACCGGTCGCAACCGGTGAAGATATTGCATCCCTCTTCTTATCAGATTATCTACCCTGTGTAAAATTTTCCCTGCGGGGCTGCCCACGGCCGAGGCCTGGTGGCCTCGTCTTCGAGGGCATCCCCTTCGGGTCCTTTACTGTTGGCACGAGGTCGCTCCTCATTCCTGGTTACGTCGCTCCGCTCCGACCAGGAACTTCGTCGCTGGTTGCGAGGTTGATCGGGTCCGGGTTGATCATGAATGGATCCTAAAACGCAGTCGCTCCTCGGCACCTCGACCTCGCTTCGCTCGGTAACCGGGTGCCTCGTCGCTGGCCCCGGACAGGGATGCACCCCCACCCATATCCCAATTTCAGGCCGTCCACTAGTCGCGGAGCGACCGGCCATGGCAGGATCAACAAGTGCCGAAAGGGTACAACGCTTAGTATATCGTGGGGGGGTATCGTATGCCCCCAATTTATGGGAACACTTGAGCCGAATTCTTCAATGTGAGGGGTCGCACCGACCCCTTCCGTTCCAAGCGTAACAATAAAGCCGGGGCTTTGTTGCGGAGCGCAGCGGTCACCAGATGGTGCCCAAGGCACTATCGGTTGAGCGTTGATGGCGTGGCTGGAGTTGCAAACAACAGATCAATTGATAACCAGCGGGGTGATTCGCAGGGCGCCGTTCACGTAGTTATCATTCGGCGCCCGGAGTATGACCCCGCGATTATTTGACATTTAATATTCCATAAGACTGTGCTCATCGAAGGCCCGTACACCACATGGACCTTCTAGGTCAACGAGCACAGGACTGATATTTCTGGGTAGCGTGAGGTTTTAGAGCCAGCGTTGTGCCGCAAGGCTTTCACTGCGACAAACTGTCGGAACAAGGCAATAGAGTTACGGTACAGGACTGGGGTTTGCCCGACCGGCTGGGGACCCGCGGTCCCCAAAGAGGTTCTGACGCTGTTAAAACCTTATGGTCTTCAGTCTCAAATCAACAAACGAGCATAATCGGCATCATCCAACTGACCCGAGATTCGCACTAAAAAGGATAAATTATTTTTAAATTTGCATCAGGTGAACGATTGCAAAAGAAATCGGGGAATTTTGTGTGTGGCTTTTGAAGTGATTGGTGGCGAGTTACCGCCACCTGTCTACCCTGTTTATCCCTCGTAGGGACACTACAGTATCGGCCAGGATAAGAATAGCAGTGTTGTTTTTGAGTTGTTGAAGAAAATTATCTCTTGCTAGAATGGATTCCGGCTTGGCCGTGGCTACACGCAATAATCACATTTTTGGTCACTCGACTCATAATATCACAATACATTTACCGACAGGATTTGCAATAGTCAATAGCGACCATTTTTTTCATGCTGACCAAGATATAGATTAGGGGAGCATTCTACTTCTATGCTGGATATAAGGTATATCATTTTATGAAAGTCATCAGGCCTCGGCCTCTTCAAGTAGCCCGCAAGCGGTTGCAGAAAGTGGGCGATTTTAATTTTGACGCGAAAGGAGAGGGATTATTCGACCATGGGTAAAGATCGGGGAAGGATCACGATTGGGAACGAGACATATTAAAATATGCGGATCGGACGATGATAGGGGCGTATTACTGTCATACCGTGAACCCGGTTTAGATATCAATAGAGATACGAGGCGACGTTGGGGTGAATGGATGTGAGAATGTGAACAATTCGTGCCACCGATGATAATTAAAAGAAGCATAAGTCCAATTAAGTTTGAAAAGAGAATCTATTTATTTCAAAAACTCACAGAAAAAATAATGTCTCATTTAATTCAATTTTTAATTACGTTTTTCAGTTTGTTTTTAATTTTATTTTTTTGTATTGCATTTTTTATTCTTATAAGAATCGATGATAGTCTTATTAAAAAAGCAAAAAAATTTCAAACAGAGCATCTTTTCTTATTTCCCGTATTACTATACTCTTATTTCATAGTGTTTTCATTATCATTTTTTTATGTTATTGTAAATTTGTTCGAAATACATTTTTCAAAATCTTTGGCATCTTCGTTTGTCACCATAATTGGGGCAGACATGATCCTGATTATTACACTTACTTTCATAATAGTTCAATTGCACTCTCAAAATTACACTTTCAGGGTACTTGAACTACTAAAAAATTATTGGGACTTTTGGATTTTGATTTCCACCCAATTATTATTTTTATTATGTGAAATTAGCATTAGTGATACGGGCAATGAATTTTTGATATTGTTTTTTGGAATTACTCCAATAATCCTCATACTTCCGTATATCCATAATATCATTGTATATATTCGCCCCGAAAATCTTATTAATCGATTAATGCAACGAATTGCTGAAAAAGGGGAAAATGAATGGATTTTACAGAATGAACTTCAATCAATATTTGATATTATTATTGGGTCTATCAGAAAGGGAGATCTCAGAACTGCTAAAGATGGGCTGCATAAATTAAACGGGACTAATCCTTTGGATGGCTTAGAAAATGGAAGAAATCAGATAAAGGGGGCATGTTTAAAAGAAGCTAATAATAATTTACATCCTTTGACGGAAATAATACAAGATTCCCTTTTAATGATAAAACAAATGTATACAAGTGAAACATTAGAAATATTTTATAGAAATGAAGGATTAGGAGAATTAGTTTCAGATCTCTCAAATAAATATTTTTCTTTATCAAATAAGTAGAAATAAAATTTTTTCTAATTCAATGTTAAAATGGATTCAGCACCTATATGACATTTATTTTTTGGAAATTATTTTTTAATTGCAAATGATATCTGTATTTCCTCTTTCACAACAATCTACAGATAACATGTGAAGCGAATGATACCAGACAAAAACGATAGTTCAACTGTTGTGAAAAAAAAAGAATGCTAGGAATTGACCTCTCTGCAAGTTACATGCCCGTTACATACACTACTCCATCAGGATGATAAGCAAACGGGAAAATTCACGCAATTCGTCTTTTTTTCTCCGAGATCTCTTGATACAAGTTACATAGATTCAGGACTGTACAGTGTCAATTCGATCCAGGTAGCTCCGTTATCGGTCGATCTCCACACGTCATTATCAGGGCCACCGCGTTTGCTGTTATAACCAACCATCATCACAACGCTACCGTCGGGCAAGCCAACACTGCTGAATTCGTACCGGACGGACCATCATGCGTTACTGATCTCCCGAGTTACCCGGAAGTTGTTTCTGTACTCCAGTCCAGGGACCCGTTGAAGTTTATGCTGGAGACTTTTGCCATCGATCATATGGGTAGGAAATTGATTTGGATATCAATTATTGCTAACCATTCGATGACTTTCTCGTTCGATGAAACACGATGCATTTATTCCTTTTAGGCTTGATATTCCAGTGATATATATTTCAGTGTTGTTGAGTTGATCCCCGTGGCAAAAAAATCTTCATCCGCTTCGAATGGCGCAAATCTTGGTTTTGAAGCAGAATGTTGGAAAATGGCGGATAAACTCCGTAACAATATGGATGCCGGGGAATACAAGCACGTCGTTCTTGGCCTTATTTTTCTCAAGTACGTTTCTGATGCTTTTATAGAACGTCAAAAGGAGATTGAACTGGAACTAAGCAATCCTGACAGCCAATGGTACGTCAAAGAGCCAAAAGCCAGATATCTCGCAATGGAAGATCCAGATGAGATCCGTACAAAAGTATTTTGGGTCCCAAAAGAAGCACGCTGGGCAACACTTCAGGCCGCAGCAAAACAACCGGAAATAGGTAAGATTATCGACCAGGCAATGATCGCGGTCGAACGGGACAACCCATCACTCAAAGGAGTGCTCCCAAAGGATTATGCGAGACCTGCCCTTGACAAACAACGCCTGGGCGAGCTGATCGACCTGATTGCCCGTATAGGATTTGGCGACAAGGAGAACCGGTCAAAGGATGTCCTCGGCCGCGTCTACGAGTATTTCCTTTCACAATTCGCGAGTGCAGAGGGAAGAAAAGGTGGGCAGTTCTACACCCCAAGATGTGTGGTCCGCACACTGGTTGAGATGCTTTCACCCTACAAAGGGCGGATCTATGACCCCTGCTGCGGCTCGGGTGGAATGTTTGTCCAGAGTGAGAAATTTGTCGAGGCACACGGGGGCAGGATCGGAGACCTCAGCATCTATGGACAGGAGTCAAACCCGACGACATGGAAACTTGCGAAGATGAACCTTGCTATCCGGGGGATTGACAATGAT
>Ga0114951_10002382_pt1 | contig 21327 bp, 16 predicted proteins | sample AM7aDNAmetaG_FD_88677 | JGI IMG/M metagenome (GOLD analysis project Ga0114951, IMG submission 88677) | Freshwater microbial communities from Finland to study Microbial Dark Matter (Phase II) - AM7a DNA metaG | ecosystem: Environmental > Aquatic > Freshwater > Lake | place: Finland: Lake Alinen... | reverse complement strand
TTGAAGGCTGCCCAGGCCAACTACGACCTGCTCAAGGCCGGTCCAACGGCCGAGCAGGTGCGGCAGTCCCAGGCAGCCGTGGACGCGGCCCAGGCCAACTACGACCTGCTCCAGGCTGGTTCGACCGACGAGCAGGTGCGCCAGGCGCGGGCGGGCCTCGTCGCCGCGAGCGCGAATTACAGCCGCACGGTGGATGGCGCTCGCCCATCCACCGTCTCGGCTGCTGCCGCGGCTTTGAACGCAGCTACGGAGGCGTACAACAAGTTGAAAGCCGGCCCGCAGGAACTGGATTACGCCCAGGCCGAGGCAAACTACCGCAACGCTGAGGCGGCGGTGAAGAAGGCGCAGACCGCATATGACAGCGCCAACCAGTTCAACCCCGCGGCCATTGGCGCCAGTCCCGCATCGCTGGCGCTGGAGCAGGCCACCAACAACATCAACGCCGCCAAAGCGGTGTATGACAAGGCCGCCGAACAGCCGGACGCCGCCAAATTGTCAGCTGCGTCCGAACAGGTGCAGAGCGCCCGCGCCGCGCTGGACCTGGCCGCCAACCCGGCGCGCAGTTTCGATATGACCCAGGCCCAGGCTCAGGTCGATCAGGCCCGGGCAGCGCTGGACGCGGTCATCACCGGCGCCCGCCCGCAACAGCGCGCTGCCGCCCAGGCCCAGGTCGCCCAAGCCCAGGCGCAGTTGGACCAGTTGAAGGCGGGCGCGCGTTCGCAGCAACTGGACGCGGCCAAAGCCCAGGTCGACGCGGCCCAGGCCAGCGTCGACACGCTGCAGCTGCAAATCGCCAGGATGGTCCTCGTCGCCCCTGCCGACGGCCGCCTGCTGACGCGCTCAGTCGAGCCAGGCGAGATGGCCAGCGCTGGCGCGCCGCTGTTGACCATGGTGCGCCTCGACGACCTGACCTTGACTGTGTACGTGCCCGAGGATCGCTACGGCCAGGTCAAGATCGGCCAGGCGACGCAGGTGACGGTCGACTCCTTCCCCGGCGTCAGCTTCAACGCCAGGGTGGCCACCATCGCCGACAAGGCCGAGTTCACCCCGCGCAACGTTCAGACGGTCGAAGGTCGTAGCACCACCGTGTTCGCGATCAAACTGACCATCAGCGATGCGTCCGGCCGGCTCAAGCCGGGCATGCCGGCGGATGTGGTGTTTGAGAGAAAGTAGAGATTCGTGAAAATATGGCGGCAACGACTTTAATTCAGGCAGTGCATCTCTCTCGTTCCTTCGGCCGCGCGCGCGCGGTGGACGATGTCAGCCTGCGCGTCGATGCCGGCGAGATCTACGGCCTGGTCGGCCCGGACGGCGCGGGCAAGACCACCTTCATGCGCTTATTATGCAACGCCATCCGCGCCGATGCGGGTGAAGCGCTGATCGCCGGCGTCAACGCCGCGCGCCAGCCCGAACAGGCGCGCGGTCAGATCGGTTACCTGTCGCAGCGCTTCTCACTGTATCAAGAGCTGACCGTGCTGGAGAACATCCGCTTCTTCGCCGAGGTGCGCGGCATCCCGGCCCGCGAGTGGAAACCGCGCTGCCACGCCATCCTGCAGTTCGTCGGCCTGGACGAGTTTGGCGCGAGGCGGGCCGGGCAACTCTCCGGCGGCATGCGCCAGAAGCTGGGGCTGGCAGCAGCGCTCGTACATCGCCCGCGCATCCTGCTGCTGGATGAGCCCACCACCGGCGTCGACCCACTGACGCGCCAGGACTTCTGGCAGTTGATCATCCGCCTGGTGGGCGACGCCGAGCGAGGCGTCGCGGTGCTGGTGAGCACGCCCTACATGGACGAAGCCACGCGCTGTGGGCGGGTGGGCTTTCTACACCACGGGCGGCTGCTGACCGAGGGCAAACCCGCCGAACTGCGCGCGCGCTTGCAGGGGCGGGTGCTCGAACTGGCCGGCCAGCCTCTGCGCCAGCTGCGCCGCATCGCCCAGACCGATCCGGGCGTTGAGAATGTGCAGATGTTCGGCGACCGGCTGCACCTGCGCGTAGCCGCTGGTCAGGCAGATAACGTGATGGCGCGGCTGGCCAATGCGCCGCGCGACGCGGGCTGCACCATCACGCGCCTGCGTGAGGCGCCGGCCCAGCTCGAAGACGTGTTCATCGCGCTGTCGGAAGATGTTCCCACAGCCAGCCAGGCGCAAGCAGCGGAGGCGCCACAAGCATGACGACCGTCATCCACGCGGAGAATCTCACCCGCCGCTTCGGCGCCTTTACTGCCGTCGATCACGTTTCGTTCGAGGTGCAGGCTGGCGAGGTGGTGGGCTACCTGGGGCCAAACGGCTCAGGCAAGACGACCACCATCCGCATGCTGCTCGGTCTGATCCGCCCCAGCGAGGGACAGGCGCAGGTGCTGGGTTACGACATCCGCCGCGATGCCGAACGACTGCGCGCGCTATGCGGTTACATGTCGCAGAAGTTCTCCCTGTACGACGAGTTAACCGTGCTGGAGAACCTGACCTTTTACGCCGGCGTATATGGCGTGAACAAGCGCAAGCAGATCGACGAAGTGCTCGATCTGGTCGGCCTGATCGGGCAGGAGAAGCTGCGCACCAGTTCGCTGTCCAGCGGCTGGCGGCAGCGCCTGGCGCTGGCCGTGGCGTTGATTCACCGCCCGCGCCTGCTGTTCCTGGACGAGCCGACCAGCGGCGTCGATCCCTCCGCGCGGCGCGCGTTCTGGGATTTGATCTACACTCTCGCCGAGGATGGGGTGACGATTCTGGTGACCACGCATTACATGGACGAGGCTGAATACTGCGGGCGAGTGGGCATCATGCGCGCCGGCAAGCTGCTGGCGATGGATACGCCCACGGCACTGAAAACGCAGGCGCTGCCGGGACTGGCCTGGGACATATCTGCCGAGCCGCTGCTGCAGGCGCTGGCGGTGCTGGAGCACGCGCCGGGCGTGCTGCGCGCCGGGCTGTCGGGCGATCACTTGCGCGCCATCACCAACCGCGCCACGGATGCAGACGCTCTGCGCGCAGCCCTGGTCACGCAAGGCATCGCCGCTCACACAGTGCGCATCGATCCGGCGGAGCCGACGCTAGACGATGTGTTTCTGGTGCTGGCGGGGTAAACCGGGTAGGCGGCGATGCCCCATGCGCAGACCAACTGCCTTTAAACTGTGTCTTGCGGATACAATGTCCGCATGTTGTTTCTGAAGCTGGGCGGATCGCTCATCACTGATAAGACGCGCGATAGCGCGGCCCGCCCCGATGTCATCAATCGGCTGGCGCGCGAGATTCACGCCTTTTTGAGCCATAGCGCGGAGCCGCTGGTGATCGGCCACGGCAGCGGGTCTTTCGGGCACGTCGCTGCCAGGAAGTATGGCACGCGCTCGGGCGCGCACAGCGCGGAAGAATGGCGCGGCTTCGCCGAGGTAGCGGTGGCGGCGGCGCGGCTTAACCGCATCGTCGCAGATGCCTTGCACGAGGCGGGTGTGCCAGTTGTAAGCGCAGCGCCCTCCGCGTCAGCCCAGTGTGAAGACGGCAAACTGGTCGCGCTTGACACTCGTTTGATCCAAACCGCGCTGGCGCATGGCCTGACGCCGTTGGTAATGGGCGATGTGGCGATCGACAGCATCCGTGGCGCGACAATCGTGTCGACGGAAGAGGTGTTTGCCTATCTCGCGGATCAGCTGCCGGTCTCCCGCATCCTGCTCGCGGGGGAAACTGCCGGCGTGTATCGCAGCATGGCGCAGCCCGATGTAATTCCCGTAATCACGCCGGCGACATGGGCCGAGGTGCAGGGCGGCATCGGCGCATCCCATGGGACGGATGTTACAGGCGGGATGGCTGGCAAAGCGCGCGACATGCTTGCGCTGGCGACGGCGCACCCGCACATGCGCATCCGCGTTTTTTCCGGGTTGGTCGACGGCAACTTGTTGCGCGCGCTGAACGGCGAGTCGGTTGGCACCCTGATACTAGCAAGCGACGCAGGCAAAGTGAGTAAAGCATGAGCCATCAACCATTTCTTCACCTCTTTAGGCGCGCAGTCGCATTCGCCTGCGCGATCAGTCTGACATGCGCCCTGTCTGGCGCGACCAGCGGCACGATGACTGCGAGCGCGACCGTGTCACGCCCCTTAACTTCAACACCTTTAACACCTTTAACACCATCAATACCACCAATCACCACATGGCGTGTGTACGTCGCTTCGCCGGCTGATGTGACTCGCCTGATTTCAGGCGGGTGGGACGTGCTCGAAGCACGCGGACACGCCAATGGAATGGATTACATACTCGCACAGGGCAACGATGCCACTGCCGCACAGTTGCGATCCAGCGGGTTCACCGTCGAAGTGGATCATGTCACGACGCTGGCGTCGCCGTTCGCTCCGCAGACCTACAATGGCGGCTACCACACGATTGTTGAGCACTATCAGCACATGGACGACATCGTCGCGCTGCACCCGAATCTGGCAATCACAACGACCTATGGCGTGACATGGCAACGCGCGCAATCGGCGTCCAGCGGTTATGACCTGCGCGCGATCTGCATCACGAAGCTGCAACCGGGCGATTGTGAACTGCAACCCGGCGGCTCGAAACCACGATTCTTCATGATGGCCGCAATTCACGCGCGCGAGTTGACGACCGCTGAAATGGCGTGGCGCTGGATTGACCTGCTGGTGAACCAATATGGCGTCGATCCCGACATCACCGCGTTGTTGAACACGAGCGAGATGTGGGTCGTGCCGGTTACGAACCCTGATGGCCGGGCTATCGTTGAAACAACGAATTCCTTTCAGCGCAAGAATGCCAACATGACTTACTGTCCATACAGCGTCTTTGGCGCCGATTTGAACCGCAACGCCGGCTTCAAATGGGGTGTGTCGGGCTCAACCGGCACTCCCTGTGATGAAATCTACATGGGGCCAAGCCCCGCATCCGAACCGGAAGAATCCGCGCTCGAAGCATTGATGCAAGCCCTGTTCCGCGATCAACGCGGGCCGCTGGACACAGATGCCGCGCCCATCACTACCACCGGCGCGATGCTGACACTGCACAGTTACAGCGACCTGGTGTTGTTACCGTGGGGCTGGACAGAATGCTCAGGGATAGCATGTCCAGCTGGCCTGCGCGCGCCCAACGATGCCGCGTTGCGCGCGATGGCCTTCCATATGAGTTACTTCAACGGCTACCTCACCGGTCAGGCAAGTGAAGCACTCTACGCTGCTAGTGGCACGACAGATGACTGGGCCTATGGCGTGCTGGGCATCCCGGGTTTCACCTTTGAGATTGGGCCAGTCAACGGAGCGTGCAGCGATTTCTCACCTGCCTACTCGTGCCAGGACGGCACGTTCTGGCCGCTCAACTGGCCGGCGTTTTTGTATGAGGCCAAGACGGCGCGGCAACCCTATAGCATGGGTGTTGGCCCGACTGTCGCGACACCGGTGACGACGGTGGTCACACTCGCCGGAAATACGGTGGTGATCACAGCAACGATTGCCAGCGACCTGCTAGGCAACAGCGGTTATGACCGTCCCACACCACAACCGGTGAGCGCGGCAGAATATACCATCGACGCGCCGCCGTGGGTCACCGGCACTGTTCCGATATCAATGAGCGCGCAAAGCGCGCAATCGGGCGCGTTTGGATCGAACAGCGTGACCGTGAGCGCGACAGTGAACACGAGCGCACTAAGTATAGGGCGACATCTGGTGTACATCCACGGTCGCAGTGCCGGCGGCTACTGGGGGCCAGTCACAGCTATTTGGCTGATGCCTGCACATCAGTACATCCTGCCACTCGTCTATCGTTAGCGTTATTGCGAGGTGTAAATTATGTTCAGTCCAGCAACCCAGATCGACGATCCGACCCTCTGCGTGGTTCACACGAGTGTGGGACAACGGATTACCGGCGCACTGGCACAGATGCTCAATCTGGTCGATGCGTCAACCTTCCACCAATACCGGTTGCCCGCCAACGCGGAGGTGGAGTTGCACTACCATGACTTTGATGAGTACTGGTGGTTCGTCAGCGGCACGCCGCGCGTCACGTTGCGAACGCCGGGCGGGGTCACCAAGGTAGCGCGCCTGGAGCAGGGTGACATGGTGGCGTGCGTTCGGGGTATCGAACACACCCTGTGGGCTGACCATGAACTGGTGTATTACCAGTTCTCGAGCGTCCTTTCGGGCGACGAGCGCACAGGACACCTGACGCGATCGTGATGCGCCGAAATCTCCAAAAAACCTATAGACAATTTGAACTGGCTGTGTACAATGTGTCCGTCTGTAGACGGTGTATCATTTTTTGACCGCTCGCGCCGGATAGGCCCGGACAGCGGCACTTTCGATCGTAGGAGGATCGATGAATAGTAAGTTGTTCGTTGGCAATCTGGCGTATAGCGTCACCGAGGAAGATCTGCGCGAGTTCTTTGGTAAAGCAGGCGCCATTCGCGCGGTAACGATCCCGATGGATCGAGCTACTGAGCGCCCGCGCGGTTTCGCTTTTGTGGAGATGGATAGCCCTGCGGATGCGCAGAAAGCCATCACCCTGTGCAACGGCCAGATGCTTGGCGGGCGTCAACTTAACGTCAACGAAGCCCGGCCACCGGAGCAACGCACCGGCGGCGGTGGTGGGTTCAGCGGCGGCGGTGAACGCAGCAGCGGTGGATTCGGCGGTGGTGGCGAACGCAGCAGCGGCGGCGGATTTGGCGGCGGTGAACGCAGCAGTGGCGGCGGCAACAGCCGTGGCGGCAACCGCGACCGTGGCGATCGGCGCGGCGGCGGAAACCGCAACAGCGATCAGCGCTATTAGAGAAATTTCCTTCCTTTCAAGCACTCCGGAACTCCAGGCATAGGCGCCCGACATTTGTCAGGCGATGTGCCTGGAGTTCTTTTTTCCAAGCGATGGAACTTTTCTGTGTTTAAATTCGTCTACTTCATTAGAGCGCCAGATCAACCCATTTCTGGCGATGAATTCAGTGATTGGAGGGTATTAAATGTTCGCAAGAATTGTTTCCAGTGTCGTAGCAGTCGTGATGCTTCTGAGCACCGCGGGGGCGTCGCCGGTGTATGCCTCTCGCGCCGCCAGCGAGGCAAAGGCTCCCATGCCCTACCTTGTGCGGGTCAGCTTTGCGCCCGGGGCGACTTCGGCAGTCGTGGATGGCGAACTGACCACGCGCGCCTGGCAGGACTTTGTGGTGCGTGGGTCGGCCGGCTACACGATGCTGGCGTCACTCACCGCCAACAACACAAGCGCCAGCTTCCATGTATTCCGTCGCTATTACCGGGCGCAGTTGTGGGGGCGCGGCGACGGCAAGACCACGTGGCAACGCGCCTTGCCGGCATCAGGCGACTATATCATTCGCGTGTCCGGCCCGATCAGCACGGTGTTCTCGTTAAACGTGGAAATGCCGGCCATCCTCCGGTTTAAGCGCGGCGCCTATGCCACGACCGTCACCGGCCACACTACCGACAATCGCATCAACAGTTACATGGCCTGGGGACGCGCTAACCAGACGCTGACTGCCACGTTGGTCTCGCCGACCGAGGTGGGTATTACCGTGTATGGCCTGACCGACGGCGTTCCGATGGTGCGCGCGGTGAGCGGCGCCGTGACATGGAACGGCAAACTCGCTTCCAGCCAGTACTATGTAATCGATGTCGTGCCCAGTATCACAAGCACGGTCAACTACACGCTCAGCGTGGAAATCCGGTGATTCGGTAGCAATCGCACCCTGCGAAGGTTGGGCTTGACGACAACGGAACCGGCACACCTACGGCCTGCGCAGGTCGCAGGGTTGCTCGTGACGCTAACCCTGCGAAGGATGTCTGGACGGTAAAGTTTCGTGTGCACCTACGGCCTTCGCAGGGAAACGCGAAATTTGTGCGCTACAGCGCGCGGATGACCTGCATGCCCAACTGGCGTTCCGCGTTGGCGGCGGTAATCGCCTGATCGGAGCCGAGCACGACGACCTGACCATTCTGTTTGACCAGGTCGAGCACGTTGGCAAAGGCTTTGACATCGGCGACCGTCGTCGCCAGCACCTCGTCGCGCAGCTTCTGGCGGCCTTCCTCGGTGTCGCCAGCCAGCGCGCGCGCCAGCGACGTGAAGCCCTTCGCATCCGGCAACTGATAATCGTCCAGTTCGCCGATGACGCCGATGATGGCCTTCGTCACCTCGTCCTCGCTCAAGTCCAGTTCGCGCAGGAAGTCCGCGGTCTTGTCGTAGATGTCAAGTGTCGCGAGCAGGTTCGGGTCGCGATACGACACAAACGTAAACGTGCCCGATCGATGGTCAAATGTGCAGAACCCGCCATAAGCGCCGCCCTGCACGCGCACGCGCTCCCACAACCACGTGGTTCGCAACAGATTCTGTATCACGAGCGCCGATCCGTGCAGTTTGTAGCCCAGCTTGTACAGGTTCGCGCCCTTGGCGACATAGTTGACCTGCGTGGGGATGGTGAGTCCTTCTGGCGCAGAGGTTGCGTCCGGCGTCCATGTGGCGGGCGATATTGGCTGCGCGGGCAACTGCAGCAGGAAGTCAGCCAACAGCGGCTGGATAGTCTGGTAGTTGGCGCTGTCAAGCGTGAGATTGACCAGCGCGTTTGAGCGGTTGACCAGATAACCGCGGATTGCTTCGAGTTTCGCCAGCACGCCGCCCCAGTCCTGATCGATCTGCTCAGCCAGCTTGCGCAGGAAGAACAGATAGGTCAACCCGCCCATCTGCTCACTCGCCCAGTCGGACTGGCTGAAGCGCGCCTTCAACCGCGTATTCACCACGCGATGGCCGCCCGGCGCCAGCCCGGCCTCCTGTCCCGCCTTCTCCTCCAGCACGATCTGACGGAAGCGCTCGCGGTTGTCAAGTTTGGCGGTGAGCAGCACGTCCTTCAGGATCGCGAGCATATCGCCGGTTTGCGCGACGGTGGCTTTGCCGCGCAGGAATAGCCACGCTGCGGCATCGTCGGACTTCTGAACCGCCGAGGTGAAGTTGGCACTGCGGATGCCGCCGGTCTTGCGTCCAATGCGCCGCGACAGCTTGACGAAGTCTTCGGTCGCGGTGCCCAGTCCGAGTAATGCGCGCCCGAACAGGGTCACATAGGGCAGGAACTCTTGCGGCAACTGGCGCAGGTTAAAGCCCACGTCCAGGTAGGTAATACCGTTGGTGAATAGGTCGTGATACAGCACCTTGACGCCCTGTGTCTCTGAGGCGTCCAGCGGGATGCGCTTGTTCTGTTTATCCAGGTCGGCCAGCTTCAACCGCGGGATGGTCGCCAGCGCTTCGGGCGAATCCGGCGCGGCTTGCTTCTCTTTGAGCACGCGCGTCTCTTCGATCACGCGCTGGATGTCCATGTCGGTCATGCTGGCGCGCGCCTGATCGAGCCGCGCGCGTTCCGCGGCTTCAGTTTGCGGGCGCACTTCCGGGTCAGGCTTCAGCAGCACGGTTGTCCGGTGCGTATTGTTCAGGAAGGAAGCCTCGATCAGCTTCTCGAAGAAGCGGCTATCAGCGGCGAGCTTCTGCTTGATTGATGCCAGTGGCGCCTCGAAGGCGAGGGTGAGCGTCGGGTCATTGCCGTGCAGCCAGGTGGCGAGTGCGCCGAGCATCATCGCGAGCCCGCGCGGGAAACCGCCGGTGTTGTACTCGCGCAGACGGAACTCGATCGTGTTGAGCGACGCTTCGACCATCTCGCGGTCGATGCCGTCGCGCGCGATTTGCGCCAGCGTGTCCAGGATCAAGCCTTCGACCTTGCTCGCGTCATCCGGCGCGATGCCCTTCAACCCGGCCGAGAAGGTCAACTGGCGCAGCTCATCTTCGGCGCCGCCGGTGACATCCTCGCCCAGACCAGAATCGATCAACGTCTTGCGCAATGGCGAGGCCGACGTGCCGACGAGGATGTGCGCCAGAATGCTCTGTGCAAGCGCCGCCTCCACGTCACGGTTCTCGGCGAGCAGCCAATTGACCGACACCATGCCTTTCTTGTTGCCGTCCCCGGCTTCTTCACCGGCATCGTAACCGATGACCAGACGGCGCGGCTCCGTGAAGGGCGCCTGCAGTCCAACGCGCGAGTCAACTTCGATGCGGGCGAAGTCCTTCAAGTAGGTCTGCACCGCCTCGAAGCGATGGGCCGGGTCGTCGTTGCCATAGAAGTAGATGAATGAGTTTGAAGGGTGATAGTACGTCTCATGGAACTGCTTGAATTGCGCATACGTCAGATCGGGGATGTGGCGCGGGTCGCCGCCCGAGTCGACGCCGTAGGCGTTGTTGGGGAATAGCGAGTGCTGGATGTAGCGGCCCAGCAGGCTGTCGGGCGAACTGTATGCGCCTTTCATCTCGTTGAACACCACGCCCTTGTACGTCATCACGCCAGCGGGGCTCTCAAGTTCGTAATGCCAGCCTTCCTGCATCAGCGTCTCCGGCGTGATGCGCGGGTAAAGCACTGCATCCAGGTATACGTCGATCAGGTTGTAGAAGTCCTGCAGGTTCTGGCTTGCCACCGGATAGCAGGTCTTGTCGGGATAGGTGAAAGCGTTGAGGAAGGTATTGAGCGACCCTTTGATGAGTTCGACGAATGGCTCTTTCACCGGGTACTTGCGCGAACCGCACAGCACCGAGTGTTCCATGATGTGCGAAATGCCGGTGGAGTCAGCCGGGGGCGTGGCGAAGGTGACGCCGAAGACCTTGTTCTCATCGTCATTTTCCATTGAGAGTAACTGGGCGCCGGTTATGATGTGTCGATACAGCTTGGCGCGGGTGTTGATCTCCGGAATCTGGCGTTCAGTAATCAGTTCAAAATCATTAATAGACATTGATGCGTATCTTATCATCACGACGCGCGGCAAAGAACCGCGCGGACGACGAGCCACAAAGAACGCTGAAGTGAGTACAATACTGATATCAAGCCTTCGCGTTCTGGATACACAAACCGGGTTGCGCATCATGACTGAGCTGGAAAAAATCATCATCATTGTCGTTGGTATTCTGGCGATCTACGGCCTGTGGACACTGGTGATGTACTTCGCGTTGCAGTTTGCACACCAGCATGTTGCCGCGTGGCGCAAGGATGCGCGTGAACTGGCCGAGACGGCAGTAACTTGGCAACAGACCGTGGCAAGCATGAAGCGCTACTACGACCGCACTGAACTGGCCGGCGAACCTCCCTATAAAAATCCGATAGACCGAGCGCGCAGGATCGTGAAGCACGCCTGCGATCTTGCTGGGAAAACCGCCAAAACCGCCGATCAGTGCAGCCGGCGCGACATCCAGAAAAAACCAGCAAGGAATCGTTATTTTATCGTCCCGCCGCTACTGGAGATTATTGGCTGGATTCGTCACGCGATCGAGATCAAACGCGTTGCCAACAACTTAGATGAAGTGAGCACGGCAAACCAGAAGATTTTGGTCATCAACTCCGAGATCGCCGTGCTCGGTCGCCAGCAGAAGCGCCTGATCGAGGAAATGCGCACACGGGCTTCCGAACTGGAAGCGCGCCGCAAGAGCCAGACTTCTCCGAGAAACCCGTTGATCACCGAAGGCACATCGCTGGCGGACGCGATCACATCGCTCGAAATGGTGATGGATGTCCTACTGGCAGCCGATGATCCGTCACGCCAGAACGTGGTGGATGCGCATCGCTGGTATATCGAGTTAAAGGGGATTCTGGACGAAGTCGATAAAAAGATGCAACAGCGTCCGTCGCCCGCGCAGGACGCCAACTACGCGTTGCAGGTCGCGCTGCGTCTGTACACGCGATTCGAACAGGCACTGGCGGCCGATTCAAAGAAGCACGGCGCATTCCCGCAACTGTCGACGAAGGCGCTGGCGCTGAAGAAACAACTGAACCAGATCGAAAAAATGCTGAAGGCGCGGAAGGTTCAGCCCGCGCTCGATCAGGCGCAGCTACTCCCGATCGAGATTCAGGCGCAGCACAACACGCTGGAGCAGATCAAGTTGTGGCGCGGGAAAGCGAGCGATATATACGCGCAGGCTTACGGCATCCTCGTCAGCTACGAAACCGAGTTGGCTGCGGCGCGCCAGACATACGAGATGGACGTCAGCGATTCGCTGATGGAGTCGGCGCGGAAGTTGCTTCGCAAGCTTGACGACCTGCGGCTGTCCGAGGACTTGATGGAGTTGACCGAGGCGAACCAGATCAAACGCGACTTTGACGTCAAGCTTATCGAAGTCGAAGCTGCGCGCAACTCTTTCACGGCACGCGCCGCGGCCTTTGCCGCACTGCAGGCAAAGATCAATCCGGTCAGCGTAGATGGCGCGAGCAAACGGGCGGTCGACTTGGCGGTGGCGCTGGCAACGATCCACCCCTCTTATAGCCAGCCCATCTCACCCGATGTGATCAGCACACAACGCGCCGGCGTGCTGGCCGAATGGCGTTTGTTTGCCGTGCAACTCACCCGGCCAAAGCAAAGCCAGTTGGGAGCGCTGGCCGGGCTGATGGAGCACTCGCTGCAATCACAGACTCTGTTGATTCAATATTGTGACAAAGTGGCCGGCGCACTGGCGCAGAAGGATGCCGACCGGCAGGTGGCGCAGGCGACGCTGAGTCAGATCGACGACCTGATGTCCGCGTGTGTGAGCGCCGCAGAGGGTTGGGACGCGTCCATGCTCGCCACTGTGGCCGGTTTCCAGGCGCGCCGCGATGGACTGGCGCGCGAGCTAGCCCGGCCTGAAGGCGACCGGGTGAACTACGCTGCGCTAAAGAGCGAAGCCGGGGGCGCGCTGGATCAGATGCGCGGTTTCGTCACCGGCTACAAGGATCAACGCGCCGACCTGTTGAAGCAAATGGGCGCACTGCGACAGTCATTCGATGGCGTCAAGACAGAGTTGAAGGAACTGGCCGCGACCGGGACGCTCGACCTGCAGGTGGATGGGCGTTTCCACAACGACATGCAGGCGTGGATCAGCGTCTTCATGGATCAGGCGACTGATGCGCCACTGCGCGAAGCGCAGTCGCGGCTCGATGCCGGCAACCGCTTGATGGCCGAGACGCGCAACTACCTCCTGCGGCTGAAGCAGGATCGCGACGGGTTCCTCGCGGAGCAGAAGCGCGTCGAGGAACACGCGGCGTCCATGCGCAAGCAGATCGACGACGCCATCCAGTCGGGTCGCGGCGCCCATGCCGACGACGCAAAGGGTCAGCCCGATCGGATTGCCCCGATACGCCTGCAGATGGACAAGGCCAACGCCATGCTGGCGCGGCTCAGCCCGTCCGCCCCGCGCTTCACACTGGCGAACGGTCGCGCCGATCTCAAGCTGGTCGACTCGCTGATCGATTACGCGGGATTGATGTTGCAGAACTTGTAGAAGAGAGATTGGAGATAGGAGATTGGGGATTCATCGTCGCAACCGAGGGTTTGATCCGCGATGATGGGAACTGTATGCAAGCGCACGCAGGGAGCACGCGGTATTCTTCAGCATCTGAAGACGAAGGCCGGCCTTATACGTGGGGACACCGCTTCGGCGGCGGTTGGTGGGAACTGACCATCGAGCGCATGCCGGGTAAAGAAACCATGGTCACTTATGCGCGCGAATTGGAGCAACGCATCATCGCGCAACTGGCGCCGTTAAACGATGCAGACCTGCTCAAACACCGACCACAAGGCGCCGAGTCGCAGACGACTGTGATGGGCCATCACGTGTACGCGCTCAAACACACCATGCACCACCATGGTCAACTGGCCGCACTATCGGTGCTGCACGGTCACGAAGGCGGTAGCTGGGATTGATCGACCATTGAGGGTGCTACGGTAGCACCGGATACGGCTTGATCGTTCCGCGCCCTGGCATCGGCACAAACCCTTCCGCCCATTGGCATCCCACGAGGTCGCCGCGATAAGAGTCGAGTCGCGAACAGATCACCTCCAACCCCGACCCGGTGGCCTGTTGCATCGCCTCCTCCTGCGAGCGGTGAAACTTGAGCAGCCGCACCTTTTCGGCAAAGAACGGCGTGATGTCCACGTAATGGCTGGGGTCGAAGTCAAACGTCCCGAACGGCTCGCACTCGAAGACAGCAGGATGTTGCGCCAGCACAGGCGATTGCGTGGGCAGGACGGGCAGACACGATTGCATCGCGCAGTGACGCACGAGCCGGTTGACCATGACGTGGTCGAGGTTGTAGTCGCGCGGCGAATGGGTGAAGATCAGGCCGGCCCCGGTGGCGCGGATAGCGTCGATCAGTTTCATTCGAACAGCGGGTGTATCGAACAGAAACTCATCCGGCTCGCGCAAGTTCAAAAATGTGGCTCCGGCGGCTTCAACCAGCGCCGCCATCTCGGCGTGGCGGATCGCGCCGGCCTCGCTCGCGGGCATAGCGGGCGTCTGCACCATGCCCTTCGCGCCATCGGTGAGCGTGACGAAGAAGAGATGATCGCCGCGCGCGCGGCACTTCAGCATTGCCCCCAGACAGCGCATCTCATCGTCCTGGTGCGCCATGATCGAAACAACATTCATAACCTGCAACCTCCTGTTTACACGAAATTCTCACGCCACGCGGTAGCGCGCGACGATCTCCTCATCGACATCGACGCCCAGCCCGGGGCCATTGGGGATCGCGATCACCCCATCGACCATCCGCAAGGGCTGGCGGCACAAAGTGTTCAACAACGACGCGGACGACACGTTGTACTCCAGATACAGCGAGTTCATCAGATAGGCGTTGAGGTGCAGCGACGCCGCCTTGAGCAGGTCGGTCAGCCACGCATGCGGCACGCAGTCGATGCCGCGGCGCTGCGCCAGGTCCGCAATCTGCCTTCCCACGGTTAGGCCGCCGCAACGCGACAGGTCGGGCTGTAGCGTGTGGGCGTGGCCTTCGACCGCTAACCGCTCGAAGTCGGGGTAGCCGGCCAGTTGCTCGCCCGCCGCGATCCGCAGCCCGCGGGTGGCGCGCGCAACTTCGGCGTACCCGCTGAAGTTCTCCGGATGCAGAAAATCCTCCAGCCAGAACACGTCCAACTCTTCGAGTTGCAGCGCCAGCTTGATCCAATCCTTCACTGGTCGGGCGCGATACGAGTTGTTATATCCTGTCCCATACCATCCGCCATCGACCATCAAATCGATATCCGGCCCGGCTTCCTCACGGGCTGCCTTCACCAACTGCACATCAAGCGCCAGGTCAACACCGAACGCGCCCCAGCCGAACTTGATCGCGCGAAAGCCCTGCTGCAGATACCCGGTCACGGCGCGCTTCATGTCGTCGGGGGTCGGGCGGAACAGCGTTGATGCATAGGCTTTGACATGGTCGCGGTACTTTGCGCCCAGCAACGCCCACACTGGCTGACCGCACGCCTTGCCGGCGATGTCCCATAGCGCAATGTCCACGCCCGACATCATCTGCATCCCTGCGCCTTGCCGGCCATAGTAGGCCATGAAGCGATACAGCTTCTGCCACAGCCGTTCGCGTTCCAGCGGATTTTCACCGATCAGCGCGGCGCGCACCGACTCAAAGCCAATCTGCCCGCCCGATGGCGCATCGACGATCGCCTTGCCGACGTGCGGTTGCGTCTCGATATCGGCCCAGCCCGTAATGCCGGCGTCGGTATCGATCTTGATCAGCGCCACAAACCGGACGCCGTGCGCCTCGGCGGCCTGCGATGGATCCGGGTAGTTCTTGCCCGTGTCGAGGACGATGGCTTCAACGTTTGTGATTTTCATACAAAATGCTCCGTGATAAAGTTATTAGTGTGGCATCAGTACGGCATCAAAATCCATGACGACATGAGCGGGAATAGCGCATCCAGTAAAGCTCTGCTGTGCTTCCGCGCGACGATGTCGGGCCACGCGTCCCGCAACTCATCCAGGCTGCGATACCCGAATACCAGGCGGACAAAGGCGTCCGGCGGGATGCACAGGTCGCCGCCATCCGCGCCCATCGAAGCGTCGACAAAACCGATATCGTCAATTCCCATGACGCGTCCCTTCTCAATACGGAGGCGCACCGCGCGATGGTAAAAGTTGAGGATCAAGTTCGCAGACGCATCGTCAAAGTCGCTTTGTGCCAGGCGTCGCTCAAGAGTCGGAATGATCGCGGATAAGAACATGCGTGGGTCGGGCAGGTTGAGCAGCCATTGATCCGGTATTGCTTCTGATCCGCCCAATGCCGTTGCCGCCCGATACAGCGAATCGGCCGGATTGCCATACACAGCGAATTCGCCAGCTTGATCCCGCGCAAGGAGCGACAGAACTTCCGATGCGACAGCAGGTTCATGCAATCCGCTTTCCCTGACGTTCAGCACTCCTTCGTCCATTGTGCAGCGCGCATAACCTGCAACGACGCCGGTCGACACATGTTCGATCATCACCGGCGGCATACCAGCGTGCTGATGCAGGTATGCCCAAGCAGCCTCGTTGCGTTCAACATGAATGACCTGCTGCGCCATTGCGACCTTGTACAGAGCAGTAACGACCGCGTAGTCATCCGATGTAGCGGGTCGGATCCGATACTCAGCCGCGCGTTCATTCTGCGGGATGCGTGCCACCGGCAGGCGTATGCGCCGGCTGTGGTCGAGTGCATACCCATAGCCAAACTGGCGATAGTAGTAGGGGATGCCTTGAATGATGCTCAGATGATCGCCTCGTTCGCGCACACGCTGCTGAAAGCGCTCAATCTGCCGGCGGATCAACCCATACCGGCGAAAGTCCGGATGCGTGACCACCATCTCCAGCATCGCGACCTTCAACCTCACGCCGTCGAATGTCATCCGCCAGGGCAGAATGCAGGTGGTGGAAACCACCTTGCCGCTGCCAGCCTCGCGCACAATGGTGTAGTCGCTCGGAATGCTGCCAGGGCGGTGGCGCAAGAGACGATCACAGATCGCTCCTTCGCCGGTGACTTCCTGATTGAGCGCAATGAAGTCCGTCGCATCCTGCTCTGTCTGGACGTCCGAGATGATATAGCGCGCGTCGGCGTCGTGTGCCATGGGATCGACCTTGCCGTTAGTAAACCAGGCGGGAGCGGATCGTGCCTGGAAGCGCCGCGATCTTGCTCGCCAGCGCCGGCCCCTGCTCGTCATCCACGTCGATGATGGCGTAGCCGATGTCGCCGCGCGTCTCGAGGTGCTGACCGGTGATGTTTACGCTGTTGACCGCGAACAAGTCGTTAATTTTCGCCAGCATGCCGGGCATGTTGTCGTGGATGTGCGCAAAACGGTGCAACCCTTTTTTCTCGGTCGCGTTGATTGCAGGCAGGTTCACGCATGCGCCGGTGCTCCCGGTTTGCAGATATTCGAGCGTGCGCGCCGCGACGAAGCGCCCGATATTCTGTTGCGCCTCCTCAGTGGAACCGCCGATGTGGGGTGTGAGGATGACATTTCCCAGCCCCTGCAACGGCGAGTGAAAACGCTCGGAGTTGCTCGATGGCTCCTTTGGGAACACATCCACTGCCGCGCCGGCGATCTTCTTAGAGGACAACGCCTTCGCCAGCGCCTCCAGGTCGATCACGTACCCGCGCGACAGATTGAGCAGGATGGCGCCTGGCTTCATCAGCGATATCTCGCGTTCACCGAAAAATCCTCGGTTGGCCGCGCGCCCGTCCACGTGCAGCGTGACCACGTCCGCTGTCGCGAGCAACTCCTGCAATGTCACTTTGCGCGCGTTGCCCAGCGACAGTTTCTCGGCGACATCGTGATAGACGACTTCCATGCCGAGCGATTCGGCCAGCACCGACAGTTGCGAACCAATATTGCCATAGCCCAGAATGCCCAACCGCTTCCCACGAATCTCGCGGCTGCCTTCGGCGGACTTTGTCCATTTGCCCGTGTGCAGGTCGGCGCTGCGGTCGACCACGCCGCGCATGAGCATGATGATCTCACCAATCGCCAGTTCGACGACGCTGCGCGTATTACTGTAGGGCGCGTTGAACACGGCGACGGCGTGTTTCCGGCACAGGTCAAGGTCGATGTGTTCCGTGCCGATGCAGTATGCGCCGATCACGAGCAGGTCTTTGGCCGCGTTGAGCACGTCGGCGTTGATGCGCGTGCGCGAGCGGATGCACAACACATCCGCATCGGCGACCTTGGCCGTCAGTTCCTCCAGCGCCGGGCTATGGCGCACCTGTGTGATGTCAAAGCCGGCGTCGAGCAGCGCCGCCGCCGCATCGCGATGAATCCCTTCGAGCAACAATGCTTTCATTAACAACTCCTCTGCGCGTTATTATCGCCGGGTGCGCGAAAGAATTACGTAATGCGCAGATGCCCCGGATTCGAAATCCGGGTCTGACACAAGCCAAAACGCGCTTCAAGCGCGTTAAGAACGGAATGAGATTCTTAACGCGCCTCGGCGCATTTCCGAAGGGTCGCTTGCGTGCGATGATTGGAAATCCGGGGCACGCCGGTGCACATCGATATTGAGCGCAGGCTATTCGGTAGCATAGCCGTGGCTCGTGCCGGGAACTGCGGTGGTGTATTGCATGTTGGTGGCACGATATGCATGAGAAGTATCTGCCAAGTCAATTACTGGACACCCTCGACAATAATCATCTGGCTGCGCGTGGCAGTAAGGCGTATCTGCTTGAGCGGCGCATATTCCGGCGAATTCAACCATTCTCTGGCACGGGCGACACTGGCAAACCTTAGGATGATCAATCCTTTGGGCGCCCAGTCGCCTTCCACCGTTTCAATTGTGCCATTGCGCACCAGATATTCGCCACCATATGCAGCAACCGTGGCTGCGACGCCTCTGATATATACCTGCATGGCTACCGGATCGGTAACCTCCACCTGATTTAGCACGTATGCCGACATTTTTCGCCACCTTATCAATCATTAAACACGAGCAGCGATTGCCCATGTGTATGGAAACAGGCCAAGTATATGGCAAACCTTAGTGGGCTTATAATCCCTCCGTCGTTCCTGGCGCGGCTGTCTCCTGTGCGATTCACGAGCAGTCTCCCCCCGCACGAAAGTTGCTCGCATTGCCACTGCCGCTCTTGTTGCCTGTCGCTATCGCACTGCGCAAACGGAGAGTTGAAACTCAAGAGGAGATGTAATGTTTGATTTCAATGTCGTGTTGTCTCAAATTGGCTTTACGCAGCGTGTCCTTTCGGTTCGGCTGGCGCGACATGCAGCCGCAGCTGGAGTGGGGCTGATGGGTGTTCTTGTGGCCGGGGTGGCTGAGGCAAGCACGTCCGTGGTCACCACCACGCTGGACACTGGTCCAGGCTCGCTGCGTGAGGCGATCAACACCGCCAACGCCAGCGGCCCTACGGCCATCACCTTCGGCATCGACGGCGTCATCACCCTGACGTCGGCGCTGCCGGTGATCACCAATACAGTCAGCATCGACGGCAGCGGTCACGCTATCACCGTCAGTGGGGCAAACCAGTTCCAGGTGCTGTTTGTGAATCCGAATAGTGCTCTGCGGATACAGTCCATTTCCATCGCAAACGGCAATGGGTCGCCTGGCGGCGGCATCTTTGTCAGCGCCAACGCCACGCTGACCGTGACCAACAGCACGCTGGTGAGTAATACAGCCAGCACCGGCGGTGCTATCTTCAACGCGGGCACGCTGACCGTGATCAGCAGCACCCTGGTGAGAAACACGGCTTACCTCGGCGGCGGCATCTGGAACAATGACACAATGACCATGATCAGCAGCACCCTGGTTAGCAACTCGTCCACCAGCGATGGCGGCGGTATCAACAACTATGCCACGCTGACCGTGACCCACAGCACCTTGTTGAGCAATACAGCCGATTACGGCGGCGGCATCAGCAACGCAAACTCGCTGGCCGCGACCATCAGCAGCAGCACCTTTTTGAGCAACACCGCCAGCAGTTACGGCGGCGGCATCGAAAACGAGGGCACGCTGACTGTGACCAACAGCACCCTGGTGAGTAACGCGTCCAGCAACGGCGGCGGCATCATGAACTTTGGCACGCTGACCGTGAGCACCACCAACGTGATGAGCAACACGGCCACTGTCGATGGCGGCGGCATCTTCAACTATAACAATCAGTTATTGACCGTGAACGGCAGCACCCTGATGAACAACACTGCGCAAGTGGGTGGCGGCGGCATCGAAAACAGGGGCACGGCGACCGTGAACAGCAGCACCTTGATCAGCAACATGAGCGCGATCAACGGCGGCGGCATCTACAACGACTTCACCAGCATGATGAACCTGACCAACAGCACCATCAGGAGCAATACGGCCTACACCGGCGGCGGCATCAGCAACGCCGGCACGCTGTACTTGATCAACAGCACCCTTGTCTATAATACGGCCAGCACCGGCGGCGGTGGTGGGGGTCTCAGCAGCGCCTGGACGTTGTCCATGACCAACACCATCATTGCCAATAGCATGCAGGGAGGTGATTGCAGGACTTTTTACGCAGTGACCGGCAGCTATAACCTGATCAAAGACAGCGGATATTCGGCCTGCGCACTGACGAATGGCGCGAACGGCAACATCGTCGGCTCTGACCCGCTGCTGGGCCCGCTGCAGCTGAACGGCAACAGCGGCCTCTTCGGGACGCTGAGCATGGCGCCCCTGCCGGGCAGCCCGGCAATCAACGCGGGAACCAACGCCGCGCCAGCGTGCCCGGCCTTCGATCAGCGCGGCTTCCGGCGGCCGCTGGGCGGCAAGTGCGACATCGGCGCGGTGGAGTGGTCGCCGTGGGCGACATTTTTGCCAACGCTGCAGCGCTAGCCAGGCCTGTGCGGATTTCAACGGAGTGCTGTCGAGCTCTGGAATCGCCCGCGACGCTACCGGTGGACGGCCGGCCTGGACCGCCGCGCACGGATTGACTGATTTTGATTGGATGTAATGGTGTTGGATTGAATAGGAGATGATGTGATGATGATACGACGGTTTCTATTGTCAGGTTGGACATTGCAGTTCAGCCGGCTGCTCGCGGCGGGCGGGCTGGCGGTCTTGTTAGCGGCCTGCGCCGGCCTGCTGCAGGCGCAGGTGGCTGCTGCGGCCACGTCCACGGTCACGGTCACGACGCTGACCGATGGCGGCGCTGGCTCGCTGCGCGACCTGATCAACGCCGCGAATATCGCCGGCACGCCGACCACGATTGTCTTTACCCCTGGTCTCAACGGCGCCATCGTGTTGACCAGCACGCTGCCGGCCATCAACAACGACATCACCATCGACGGCTCTGGCCATGCCATCGTTATCAGCGGCAACGACTTGCACCGCGTGCTGACGGTCAACACCGGTCATGCACTCGCTCTGACATTCATCACGATTGCCCACGGCCACGATTCTGCTGGCGGCGGCATCTACAGTACCGGCACGCTGACCGTGACATTCGGCGCCTTCATCAGCAACACGAGCACGATCTACGGCGGCGGCATCTACAACGCCGGCGGCAGCATGTACCTGTTACTGACCACATTGACGGGCAATCAGGCTTTCTACGG
>Ga0114951_10002381_pt1 | contig 21335 bp, 22 predicted proteins | sample AM7aDNAmetaG_FD_88677 | JGI IMG/M metagenome (GOLD analysis project Ga0114951, IMG submission 88677) | Freshwater microbial communities from Finland to study Microbial Dark Matter (Phase II) - AM7a DNA metaG | ecosystem: Environmental > Aquatic > Freshwater > Lake | place: Finland: Lake Alinen... | reverse complement strand
CTTTGTATTGTCCAGGCGGCAATTAATGTTACTGCCGTTAAAATAATTATTGCTGTTATTATTGTTTTCATTGTTTTAATGTATTAGATGTTGTGAGCGTATAATTGAAATCTTCTATATTTGGCTCAGGAAGCTCTTCATTAAAACAATCGGGTGTTTTACTGTCAGTGCGGTAAGCCAGGTTGGTTGTTTTAAATGTTTCCAAAGATTCCCAATACATCTTCCTGATTCTGTCGGCTGCATAGTTGGCTTGGTGGGCTATACGGATACGAATCTTTGTCCTTTCCAATATTGTTTCTTTTATTTTTCCTATTTCAATTTTTAATTGCTCTATCTCTTTCTTGCGTTTATTAATGGCATAATATATTTTCAGCCTCAATGCGTTCTGTTTGATTTCTGCCCATGTAGGAAGAACAAAATATGAAATCAATGCTGAAACAATGAAGAAGAATAAATTGATAATTACAAAGTAGGTAGGATTGATATGCACGTCGTGTACAGCCAGATAGGTTGACCTGAATATGGCAAGAGCGATAAAGAGAACCGTTACTAAAGAAAGTGACCCGGCAACAACCAATATCCTCTGTAACTTATTCTTTGCTCCTTTATACAGGAAAGGTGTAACATGGGCAAAGATAAAAACGGCAAAGGAAATACATATTGACAGTATGAGGGCAAACAGCAAATTTTCACCTGTTACCTGAAAAGCTTTAGTGTTAAACATAATTTCCCCTACGGTAATAATTATGGTTGAAATTAAAGCCCAGCGTATTCTCACAGGAATACTGCTTTGGTCGAAATCCTGAAGCTCATATTCGTCATTCCTGTTCTGGTCTTCTTTTTCTTTTTTATCTGCTTCAAGTTTATTATATTTCTCTTTGAAATGTTCAGCATCCATTTTGGCTTCAGGTAAGTGAGCAGAGGGTTGCAGGTGAAAATTGACATCTGCAGCCAACTTTTCATAACCCGCTCTTATTTCACCCGTGTAATGGGAAAGGTTATCACCATTAGGGGCAGGGAGATTTCGTTTGGCGAAATGTTTTGCATTTCTTCTTGCCGTTTCTTTTATTTCTGCATCTCTTTTTTGCATCATATCTTCCATGACAGGGTCATAGATATTGCAGTTGGATATTGAAATTTCATTTTTTTTCATTTTATATAAGTTTTAATGGGTTAATAATTTATTGGCTACATATCAATTTCGACCTCTTGATCCTGTTCTCTATCGTTTTCATCATCCCTGCCTCTAACTTCTTCAAGTTCCCTATCACGGTCAGTTTTTTCTTCCGCTTCGTTTCCCTCCTGTTTTTGTTCAGTTTCGATTTCAGGGTTGGTGTCCTGCTGGCGGGTTTCTTTAAGTTCTTTGTCTTTATCAGTTACTTCAGGAGATGGCTTTACTTTTTCAACCTCATTTTCTTTTTCTTTCTTTTCAGTCTTTTCCTGTTCTTTTCCCTTTACCTTCTTTGTGGTTTTCTGCTCCCGTACTTGTTTTATTTGTTTATCTCTATTGAACTTTCCCAAGTAAGGTTCTTTATCTTTTTGCCCTTGCAATCGTTGATTGGGGTTCTTGGGAATGGACATCGTCATGTGTTTTCCGTTTTCTATAAACTTTTGCTTTAATACTGAAAGGTCTTTAAAGTCCACAAATACTGGGGTTCCAGCCCAATCTACTGCATGGTAATTTGTTTTTTTATTTTCTTTATCGTACTCGCGGTATATCCGCCCGATAATTTGCCTGTTGCCATTGGTTACCTGAACAACGGTCATGAAGTGTTGCCCCTTCTCGGAGCTGCTGTATTCTATAAATACAGTTTTGTCTCTATTAAACATAATGTTAAGTTTTTAAGGGTTTGTACTGATGGGTTTTGAAAATAATTGCTTACACCTGAAATTTCACAGGTGTTTTTTAAGAATAAATTTTGCAAAATAATGAGTGCGGAACGAGTGCGGAAAATGAGTGCGGAAATGTCGTATTTTGCATCAAAATGCAAGTGTTGAAGGTGCGATTTTACAGGTATTTCAGGAAAGTGGTCTGGACTTAAAATCCTGTGAGCATTGCGCTCGTGCGGGTTCGATTCCCGCCCCGGGTACATTAAAGCGAACATTTTGTTCGCTTTTTTAATTTATGATAGTTAAGTTTATTACATATATTATTAAATCTGAAAAGTCAGGCAGATTTTATGTGGGACATACTAACAACATTGAAGATAGATTACATAGACATAACGCAGGAAGTGTTGTTGCCACACGAAATATGGGTCCTTGGAAACTTGTTTATTATGAAACTTTTACATCAAAATTAGAAGCTAATCAACGTGAATTAAATATAAAAAAAAGAAGTCCCGTCAATACATCATCACACTTATTGAGAAAGGGAACTGGTAGACACGTCCCGACTAAAAGTCGGGATGGCCATTGCGGCCGTGCGGGTTCGATTCCCGCCCCGGGTACAATCCCAAAACCCTAATCAGAAAGGCGTTTCGGGATTTTTTATTTTACAGAAATAGTTTCAAAAAAAATCTTTATAAAAATTTGCTTTTTTAATATATTATAAATAAATTTGCCATCTGGTTAAATCGTTTAGTCAAACCAATTGAATAAACCATATAGTTAATTATGTCAGAAAAAGAACACCCTAATACAGAGCAGAAAATAAAAGATGCCGCAAAAAAGGTTTTTTTAGATAAGGGGTTCGATGGTGCACGTATGCAACAAATAGCCGACGAGGCAGGCATAAATAAAGCCCTTTTGCATTACTATTACCGTAGTAAAGAGAAACTCTTCGACACTATCTTTTTTGATGCTTTTAATCAGTTTATGCCAAAAATTGGAGAAGTAATGATGTCTGATATGCCATTATTCGATAAGATAAGGGGGTTTGTCAGTCATTATATTGATATGCTTATAGCCAATCCACATCTACCGGTTTTTGTGCTTTACGAACTTAAAAGAAGACCTGAAAAGATAGTCAATCAGTTGAAAAATTCAGGCATTAAACCTGCTTTATTTAATCAGTTCCTTAAAAAAGAAATTGAAAACGGGACTATTATTAATATAGAATTTATTAATCTGATAGTTAACATGATCGGGTTATGCCTTTTCCCATTTGTAGGCAGACCTATACTGGAAGGGTTTCTCTTTGAAGGAAATAAGAATGCATATAACGCATTTCTAGATGAAAGGAAAGAACATGTAGCTGGATTTATAATTAACGCTATAAGAAGAAATTAGAGATAACATTTCTATAATCAGTGACCAGGGAAAAGGAGATGAGAAAACGGGAAATGAGATAATGGAAAGATGAGAACACAAAATAAATAACTTATGAAATCATTACAATTGGGACTTATGAAATATGTTTTACTGGTTATCGTTTCTATCTGTTTTTTATCAACAATGGGAGGTCAGCCTGACACTCTGAATCTGGAATATTGCTATACTGAAGCATTGAAAAATTACCCTTTGATAATTCAGAAGAGGCTATTAGAAAATAATACAGCGCTGAAAATTAAAAATTACAATACCACATATTTTCCACAAATCAGTGCCAACGGGCAAATGACCTATCAGTCGGAAGTAACAACTATACCTAAAATACTACCTTTTATGACACCAATAGTCATGAACAAAGATCAGTACAAAGTAACACTTGATGTCAATCAGATGATATGGGACGGGGGTACAACTGAATCTCAGAAACTGATAGAAGAGTCCACACTGAATGCAGATTTAAAAAGTGTTGATGTAGAATTGAGTAAAATAAAAGAACGAATTAACATTATTTTTTTTAATATTTTATTAGCCCGCCAAAATGAAAATATTATAAAAAATATATCAGACAACCTTAAAGAGAAACTCAGAACCGTAGAAGTAAGCATTAAAAATGGTGTACTGCTGCAAAGTAATGCCGAGGTATTGCAAGCTGAGATATTAAAAACAGAACAACAGTACATTGAGATTTCAGCTATGAAATTATCAGCCATTCAGATGCTTAAAGAATATATGAATCAGAATATCCCAGATGATGTAGTACTTATTAAACCTGAAATTAATACCGGGATTTTATCTTATGATAACAAAAGACAAGAAATGGAGCTGTTTGACTTGCAAATAAAAAAAATAGATATTTCCAAAAAACTGATAAACAGCAAAATAACCCCCAAGATGTATGCTTTCGGACAAACAGGTTATGGAAGGCCAGGATTAAATATGTTGAGTAACAATTTTGATTTTTATTATTATTTAGGAGCTAAACTTTCCTGGAATTTTTCTGCATTATACCAAATGAAGCGTGATATTGAGATTGCTGATATTCAGAAAGATATTATAAAAGCACAGAAAGAAACATTTGAGAAAAATTTAAAAATCTCAACACAAAAAGAAATCAGTGATATAAGCAAGTACAGTTCTTTGATAGAAAAAGACATTGAAATAATTGCCCTGCGTGAAAAGGTTACCAAATCAGCATCGACACAATTAGAAAGCGGAGTCATCACTGCTTCAGATTACATCAATGAACTTAATGCAGAAAAGCAAGCCCGTTTAAATAAGGAATTGCATGAGATGCAGCTTATATTAAGTAAAATAAACTATTTGTATGCTCTTGGAAAATTGTAAAACATTAAAAAATCTTTAACCTATTAAAATACATATGAAAAAACTCTTTTTTTTAATCTGTGCAATTGCACTTAGTGGTTGTACTCTCAAGGATAACAAGTCTGATGCTTATGGCAATTTTGAAGCAGTAGAAACAATTATTTCTCCTGAAGTAAATGGGAAAATTTTATTTATAAATGCAGAAGAAGGCAGTATGGTTGAAGCAGGTAAATTGGTTGCATTAATAGATACTGCCGACTTTCAACTGAAAAAAGAACAGCTTATAGCACAGAAAAGAGCTACAGAATCACGTTCTGCAAATATTTTTTCACAAATAGAGGTTCAGAATCAGCAAAAAAGTAATCTCTTAATTGATAAAGCAAGGATAGAAAAACTTTTGAAAGAAGGAGCTGCTACTCAAAAACAACTTGATGACATTGAAGGAGCTATAAACTTAGTTGACAAACAAATAGCATCTACCAATTCGCAAAATGTTTCTGTAACAAGCGAGATGTCAGTTATAGAAAAGCAGATAAAACAGATCGATGAAAACATTAAAAAATGTTATATTATCAATCCTATTACCGGAACTATACTAGAAAGGTATGCTGAACCATTTGAATTAACAGCTCAAGGCAAATCACTTTATAAAATTGCTGATATTAGTTTTTTATATCTTAAAGTATATATAACAGGTTCTCAGCTTCCTCTTATTAAGCTTGGACAGAAGGTAGAAATTATGGTTGATGGGCCTGATAAAACATTGAATAAACATGAAGGAGAAATAACTTGGATATCCTCAAGTGCGGAGTTTACGCCTAAAATAATTCAGACTAAAGAAGAGCGGGTAAATTTGGTTTATGCTGTAAAAATTAAAACAAAAAATGATGGCACCCTTAAAATTGGTATGCCAGGCGAGGTGGTTTTTAAGAAAACTTAAATATAATGTATTAGAAGAATGGAAGATTTGAATGATGAAATAATGGAACCTGAGAGAAATGAAAAAGACAAAGAAACTGTTAAATATGTTTTCCAACGATTCAATTTTCCAACTTTACGGTTTTCAAAAAAAGAAAATAATTTAAACATAAGCACTAACACCTGATGAACAATATTGTTGTAAAGGACATTTCAAAAAGTTACGGTAGTGTAATTGCCATAGAAAATATTTCTTTTGAAGTTGAAGAAGGTGAGATTTTTGGTTTTATTGGACCCGATGGCGCAGGTAAGACAACACTTTTTCGGATTCTCGCTACTTTATTAAAACCCGATAACGGTTATGCAACAATATGTAATTATGATACAATAAAAGATTATAGAAAAATAAGGCAAATCATAGGTTACATGCCAGGTAGATTTTCATTATATCAGGATTTGAGCGTAGAAGAGAATTTAACTTTTTATGCCACCATCTTTGGTACAAACATAAAAGAGAATTATCATCTTATTAAAGATATATACAGCCAAATTGAACCATTTAAAAAAAGAAGAGCTGGAGATTTATCGGGGGGTATGAAACAGAAATTAGCATTATCGTGTGCATTGATTCACAAGCCGAAAGTCGTTTTTTTGGATGAACCCACAACAGGTATTGACGCTGTTTCAAGAAAAGAATTCTGGGGTATGCTTAAAGATCTTAAGAAATCGGGTATCTCAGTTGTAGTTTCAACGCCCTATATGGATGAAGCTTCTTTATGCGACAGAGTGGCACTTATTCAGAAAGCTAATATCCTTAATATTGACTGCCCCGCAACAATAATAAAGGGATTTCCAAAAAATCTGTTGGCGATACGCACAAAATCAATTTATCATCTTATTTTAGACCTTGAATGTTATACCGAATGCCATACAGCTTATCCATTCGGGCAGGAAGTTCATTATACATCTGTAAAAAATGATATTAATACAGAAGCGCTAAGATCTTATTTGGTAAGTAAAAGCCATACGGAAATAATAATAAAGGAAATTGAACCAACTATTGAAGACTGTTTTATGGAATTAATGGGACAAGGACATGATAAAAGATAAAAGATAAAAGTCAAAAGATAAAAGAAAAGGAAAGAAAGAGGTTAATGAATATAAAAGAGAAGGTCATCATAGTAAAAGATCTGGTTAAGGACTTTGGCTCATTCAGAGCCAATGATCATTTAACTTTTGATGTTTACAGAGGTGAAGTATTTGGCTTTTTGGGTGCCAACGGAGCAGGTAAAACCACAGCCATGAAAATTCTTTGCGGTTTATCCAAACCAACATCTGGAGAAGCAAGCATAGCAGGATATGATGTATATACTCAAAGTAACCGGATTAAAAAAAATATCGGTTATATGAGTCAGAAATTTTCGCTATATGAAGACCTTACAGTTCTTGAAAACATAACTTTTTACGGAGGTATTTATGGATTAAGTTTTAAGGACATAAAATCAAAAAGCAAACAATTACTTGAAAAATTAGAATTTGAGGGTGATGCAAACAAGCTTATAAAAGATATCCCTTTAGGATGGCGACAAAAACTTGCTTTTTCTATTGCTATAGTTCATAATCCAAGTATTGTATTTTTAGATGAACCTACCGGAGGTGTCGACCCTATTACACGACGTCAGTTTTGGAAGATGATATACAGTGCTGCCAATGATGGCGTAACAGTCTTTGTGACAACACATTATATGGATGAAGCAGAATACTGCGACAGACTGTCGATAATGGTTGACGGAAGAATTGTAGCACTTGATACACCCGACAACCTAAAAAAGAATAATAATGCGCTATCTATGAACGATGTATTTATAGAATTGGCAAGAAAAAAAGAAAACAACAATTAAAAAAGCATAAGCTTAATGAAATCATTTAGAGGATTTGTTATAAAGGAGTTTTACCATATTTTCAGAGATAAAAGGACTTTGCTTATTCTTTCTGCTATGCCTGTTTTGCAGATGTTGTTGTTTGGTTATGTCATCACTAATGAGGTAAAAGATGCCAGAATTGCAATTTTCGACAAGTCCAACGATAATATAACGCAAAAAATCACAAACAAAATTGCCTCTTCAGGCTATTTTCAAATAGGTGCATATATTAAAACTGAAGCAGAAATTGAGAAAGTCTTTAAAGAAGGGTATATAAAGGAGGTTATTGTTTTTGAAAGTCAGTTTGCCGATAAACTAGAAAAAAATGGCATTGCAAGTGTAAACGTTATTACTGATGCATCGGATGCTAACACAGCTAATCTTCTAGCTAATTATACCACTGCAATCATCAATGATTTCTTAGTCAAGGAAAATGCTTCTTTACCCCTGCCAATGAAAATAACAACAGAAACACGAATGTTGTATAATGCTGAATTAAAGGGTGTTTATATGTTTGTCCCAGGAACAATGGCAATGATACTCATATTAATTTGTGCTTTACTTACATCGGTAACAATTGTGAAAGAAAAAGAAATGGGTACAATGGAGGTTCTGCTTGTTTCACCATTAAAACCATCTCAGATAATTATCGGGAAAGTTGCACCTTATGTTGCACTATCATTAATAAATGCCATCAGTATTTTATTGTTGAGTAATTATGTGTTTGGCCTACCTATTCAAGGAAGCGTAATATTATTATTTGGAGAATGTTTATTGTTTATCATGCTTTCATTATCATTAGGTATTTTTATTTCTACATCAACCAACAGCCAGCAAGTAGCCATGATGATATCTATGGTTGCCCTTATGATGCCTGCAATTTTACTCTCAGGATTTATATTCCCTATAGAAAATATGCCTGTATGGCTGCAAGTGATTTGTCATATTAATCCATCAACATATTTTATAGTGATTGTAAAAAATATAATGCTCAAAGGAACAGGTTTCTTAAGTGTCTGGAAGGAGACACTCATACTTATTGGATACACTACATTTTTTATTGTGCTGAGTATAAAAAAGTTTAAAATAAGACTCCAATAACATTATGAGAACAATTTTCTTTATACTAAGAAAAGAATTTATTCAGCTCAGGCGTAATAAATCAATGTTACCGATAATTTTTATTGTTCCCATTGTTCAGTTGCTTATATTAGTAAATGCTGCAACTATGGAGATGAAAGATATAACTGTAAGTATCTGCGATAATGATATGAGCAGCACTTCACGACAGTTAATCAGCAAATTTGAAGGTTCACCATTTTTTAAAATTACAAGTTTTACTCAAAATGTTGAAGTAGCAGAAAAAAATATTGAAAAAAACAATGCCAATATGGCTATAATTATTCCACGACATTTCGAAAAAGATTTAGTCCGTGAAAACAAAGCTGATTTACAGATACTTTTCAACGCTATAAACGGTACTGTGGCAGGCATAGGTAGTGCTTATGCCGGTCAGATAATTATGCACTTTAATAGTGAATTAATACAACAATGGATGGGCACAAGCAACAGTCCGATTAAAATGAAAATAATTAATACTATCCCATCCTTTTGGTACAATCCTGATATGAACTACAAAGTATTTATGGTACCCGCAATTCTTGTCATATTGGTAACAATAATAGGTATGATGCTGGCAGCCATGAATATAGTAAGAGAAAAAGAAATGGGGACAATAGAGCAAATCAATGTAACGCCGATAAAGAAGATACATTTTATCATAGGGAAACTTCTGCCATTCTGGTTAATTGCTTTGTTTATGCTGGCTTTTGGTTTAGCTGTAGGCAAAATAATCTTCAACATTCCGATAGTGGGTAATTTAGGTTGGCTTTTTCTTGTGGCAGGAACGTATTTATTAGTTATGCAAGGCATTGGTTTGATGCTTTCCAATGCAGCAAAAACACAACAACAAGCTATGTTTATTGCTTTTTTCTTTATGATAATCTTTATTATGATGAGTGGTATTTTTACACCTGTTGAAAGCATGCCCTACTGGGCTCAGACAATTGACAAGCTTAATCCTGTAGCTTATTTTATGAAGTTAATACGTATGATATTATTAAAAGGAAGTTCTTTTACTGATTTTTATCCCCTGTTTATTCAGTTGTCTGTTTTTGCAGTAATTGTACTATCAATAGCTGTAGTACAGTATAAGAAAAGAGTTTAGCAGGAAGTTTGGAGTTTGGAGTTTGGAGTGCCTAGAGTTAAAGGATAGAATATACTTGGAATCTTTTAACTTTCTCATCTTCTCATTTTCTCCTCTTCTTAACTTCTTCTTGAATCTTCTTTAATTATTAGGTCTAACAATTTCTATTCTTAAGCTGCCCTGTGTAACAGTAGTACCATCACCACCAAGACTTGCTTCACCATCACCACCATATCTTCCGGCATAAACGGCAATAGTATAAGAACCATCAGCAGGCACAGGATAATGACCACTTACTGCCCAGTTGGCAAAAGCCTGATTTGCAATTTCATAATCAACAGAAACTTTAGTATAACCTCCATTAGGGAGATCAACACCGTTAACACGAACACCGATTTCAACATTTGACCAGTTTACACCAACAGCCATAACACCTCCGTGTGAAAACAAATATAAAATGTCTCCTGCTTTTAATGTCAGTGTTCTGGTCATACCCGGAATAATAACCATTGATCCAGATGTGGTTGTCAGAGAGGTTGTGCTGTAATCATAAGTTATACCGGAGGCATAATCTGAAGCTGTCATTATTTTTGTCCATGGAGTAGTTGCGCTATTATTAGTTTTTCTGAAAAACAATTTTTGGTCAACAGAACTGCCTGAAAATTGCATGGCATAATTATTAGCTGTATTGCTTTGTCTGACATCCAAAAGATGCCACCAGCCTGAAGCGCCAGTAGGCCAATCGGCAGCAGGAGCAGGTGCATTAGTTTCATAAAAGCCGCTGCGTGCTGTAGCACCGCTTAAACCTGCGTCGTTCCTGGTTTCAGACCTTGCTCCAGAATTACCCCAGTAAGCGGTACCCGATGCTTTTATATTGCCTGTAACGTCTAAGCTCTCTAATGGGGAAGTTGTATTAACGCCAACGTTAGTGCCGTTATTATAAAGGATACTATTAGCAACCCATGTAGTACCATCGTGGCGGAGTGTTTGCCCAAAAGTTCCAGCAACAAGAGGTCCTGTTGATCCCGTAACTCCTGTGACCCCTGTTGGACCAGTAACGCCATTAAGTCCTGTTGTTCCGGGTAAACCTGTAACTCCTGTAACACCAGTAGCACCAGTGGCACCTGTCGGACCTATAGGTCCTATAGCAGCAACCCATGCTGTTCCATCCCAATACCAAAACTGATTAAAATCCGTGTCATAAACCATCAAACCTGTAGCAGGACTCAGTATTGAAGTTCTTTGAGCTGTACTCATCCTGGGAATTAATATTCCTTTACTTGTACTGCTCACATCGAGCATTGCCGAATTATTTGCCTGACTGCCGTTGTTATTGATAGCAACACCCTGTTGGGCATATGTAAAAAAGGAATAAAATAAAATTGTTGAAAGTAGAAATAATCTATTCATATTTAATGTATTTATATGTTTTATGCTTTAATAAACAAATTATTAATGCAAAAATAATAATTATTTAAACAAAGTAAAAAATATATTTCTATTATAAAACAGAAAAATGGGGGAAAGAAATTTAGTAATTTTGCTAATCTTCAGTGACAAAAGTATCTATTTTGGAGGGAAAAGTTTATTATTAATAATTAATAAATACTGCTCCCGAGCTTCCATTACCATAATAACCTCCAGTTCCATAATCTCCGTTATTAAAGCTTGTAAAACAAATTGAAGTCATTCCTGAAACTGGTCCTGCTACACCACCATTGCTATTAGCTCCTTTAAAAGCGATGCCGTTATAAAGATATGCTATAAAATTATTACCACTTGAACCTCCGTTAGAAGAATTGCCGTTACCTCCATTAATTGAAGTCCCATAAGCAGCACCACCTCCAACGCCATCACTTGTACCATTAGAAGAGCCACCACCGCCACCACCAGCTGCTGCAAGCAGAGTAGCACCTCTTGAAATAGAAGACCCTCCACCGCCTTTACCCGAATTTGTCCCACTGCCATAACCTTGTCCACCGGCACCAACGACAATAGTTAAATTTTCTCCTGGAGTAACTGAAATCTGTCCAAAAACATAACCACCAAAACCTCCACTTGATGGAGAGCTACTAAAATAACCACCTCCACCGCCAGCACCGGCAATTTGGACATAAATAACAGTAACTCCTGTTGGAACATTAAAAGTTGCACTTCCAGATGAGGTTTTATTCCATGTTCCATTACTGAAATATGTCTGGTTCAATACTGGGCCACCCATTGGACCGGTGGGTCCTGTTGCTCCTACTGTACCCGGGTTCCCTGTATTACCCTGAATACCCTGATCACCTGTCGGGCCGGTGGGTCCTGTTGCTCCTGCTGTACCAGGGTTCCCTGTATTACCCTGAATACCCTGATCACCTGTCGGGCCGGTAGGCCCTGTTGCACCAGAGTTACCAGTATTTCCCTGAACACCTTGATCACCCGTAGGTCCTGTAGGCCCTGTATCTCCTGTTGTACCCGTAGCCCCAGTAGCGCCTAGATTTCCGGTATTTCCTTGAATACCCTGATCACCCGTTGGACCAGTAGGCCCTGTATCTCCTGTTAAACCAGGACCTCCGGTAGCACCTGTTAGTCCTGTAACTCCTGTTTGGCCAGTAGGCCCTGTTGGCCCTATCGCTTCAACCCAGACAGTTCCATCCCAATACCAAAACTGGTTAAAATCAGTATCATAAACCATTAAACCAGTAGCAGGTGATGGTATTGTCGTTCTCTGAACAGTATTCATTCTTGGAACTAAAATCCCCTTGTCTGTACTACTCACATCCAGAATTGCTGAATTGTTAGCCGGATTGCCATTATTATTGATAGCAACACCTTGTTGGGCAAATGATTTCAATGCCAAAAAGAAAATTATAAAAAGTAAAAATAATCGAATCATCTTCATTTAAATAAACTGTTTCTAATACTCAAATTAACAATTCTGTTTTTACAAATTTAATATATTTAAATAAAAATATTATAGAAAATATTAATAAATAAAAAGCATAATATTTAGAGCATTAATGCCATTTGTTATAAAAAATATACAGGATTTAGTAAATGAAAAGTAGATAAAATACTAATAAAATATTCAGCACAGCAGAAAATATTATGCATGGACTAAGCTATACCAGACATAACAATAAACAAGGTTCAACAACTCAGATTTTTGTTAAAGGATGGAAAATGTATTTATAAAAAAGAAGCTTTGGCTAATACTCGTCTTCATTGAAGAAAAAGTCTTCTTTTGTTGGATAGTCAGGCCAAATATCATCAATACTTTCATAAACCTCTCCTTCATCTTCCAGTTCCTGAAGATTTTCAATAACTTCCATAGGTGCTCCTGATCGTAAGGCAAAATCAATTAATTCTTCTTTTGTAGCAGGCCATGGCGCATCTTCCAATTTTGAAGCTAATTCTAAAGTCCAATACATATATTATGATATTTTAAAAATTTTGCAAAAATATAAAAAAATAAATTACAAAATACAAATAAAAGAAAATTTATTTTTAGAGTACGATTATTTATAAATGTTTAAAGCCCAAAGACGGGTATAGACATTAGTGTTCTTCATAGTTCTTCTGACATAAAGTATCTGACTGATGTATAATTTCACAATAAAAAAAAGCTGTCTTACACTTTTGTTTTTGTAATTAATAAAAGTCTTATTATTTTTACGCCCAAATCATTCACTCATTTTTCTCCATAAAAACAGATAATCAAAAATAAAGAAATCATATCCTTATAAATATAAATTAATATTATATATTTTATGAAAGATCTTACAAAAATGCGGACTATAGAGGATTTTAACTTTAAAGGTAAAAAAGTTTTAATTCGTGTTGATTTTAATGTTCCTTTAAATCATAACCGGCAAATAACAGACGACACAAGAATAAGAGAATCAATTCCTACAATAAATAAGATACTCAATGATGGTGCTTCTGTTATACTGATGTCACATCTAGGCAGACCTAAGGGAGAGTATGAACAAGATTATTCTTTAACACCAATAGTACCCGTTTTATCAAAATTTCTAAACAAAAATGTTATTTTTACAAGAGATCTCTTTGGGGAGAAAACAAAACAGGTAGCCTCTGAATTAAAAACCGGAGACGTTATTTTGCTTGAAAATTTAAGATTTTATCCTGAAGAAGAAAAACCCAATGAAGCTTTTGCAAAGGAGTTGGCATCGTTAGCGGACTGTTATGTAAATGATGCTTTTGCCACTTCACACAGAAATCATACTTCTACAGCAACAATAGCCAAGTATTTCCCTAAAAATAAGTTTTTTGGTTTATTGCTTGCTAATGAAATTAAAAACCTTAATACTGTCATGTACTCTGCCAAGCCTCCTTTTACAGCCATATTAGGTGGGGCTAAAGTTTCTTCGAAAATAGGTATCATTAAGAATTTAATCAATAAAGTTGATAACATTATCATTGGTGGCGGAATGGCATTTACATTTATTAAAGCACTTGGTGGCAGTGTAGGCAATTCGCTTATAGAAGACGACCGCTTGCAGGATGCCAGAGATATGGTACAGGAAATGATGCTTAAAGGTGTTAACTTATATTTGCCTACAGATGCCATTGTATCTGAAGGTTATTCTGAAATAGCCAAGTATTTCGAATGCGAAATAGATAAAATTCCTGACGAAATGATGGGTCTGGATATTGGGAAACGCAGCCGCAGACGTTTTGCTGAAATTATTAATAAATCAAACACCATATTGTGGAATGGTCCTATGGGCGTTTTTGAAATGGAGCGTTTTAAACAAGGTACTAAAGCGCTAGCAATATCAGTAGCCGGGGCTACTATCAGCGGTTCATATTCTCTTATTGGTGGTGGTGATTCTGTTGCAGCCATCAACGAGTACAACCTGTCAGACCAGATTTCTTATGTTTCTACAGGCGGCGGCGCAATGCTTGAATATATAGAAGGAAGAGAATTACCGGGCGTTACAGCTTTACTCTAATTCTAAATAATACTTGCACAATGGATGAACATCAAAAAAAATTTATGCAAGAAGCCATCAATCTGGCCATGGAAAATGTTAAAAGTGGGAAAGGTGGCCCTTTTGGTGCTGTTATAGTGAAAGACAATAAAATTATTGCCAGAGGTTCTAACTCAGTAACCTCTACAAATGACCCTACAGCACATGCAGAAGTTGTTGCTATAAGAAATGCCTGCAAACAACTTGAAAGTTTTCAACTTGATGATTGTGAGATTTATACTTCATGCGAACCTTGTCCTATGTGCCTGGGAGCTATTTACTGGGCAAGACCTAAAAAGATTTACTTTGCATGTACAAAAAAAGATGCAGCAGATGTCAATTTTGATGACTCATTTATCTATCAAGAAATACCTCTGCCTATAGAAAAAAGAAGCATTCCAACGCTTCAACTGATGAGAGATGAAGCCGTGAAAGTTTTTACAGCGTGGAAAGAGAAAGAAGATAAAATAGAATATTAGGAAGTGTCTAAAGTGAGCTAAAGTGCCTAAAATGCCTAAAGTTATAAGACCTGACGGCTGAATAGGAAGAGTCTAGAGATAGGATAATTGAGAATAATCTCTTCGGTTAATAATCTCAGTTAGCTGTCCAGAACATGCATTTTGCCAGCTGCTGCAGTCAACTATTCTTTTCATACTCCATTTTGAAGTATTTTATAATGACATCTCATCACAGTATTATTGTCAAAATCGCGTAAATGCAATCCATTACCTTTACACCACTTAAAAACATCGCAGTCCTTGCATAGTCCTTGCCTGGCCCAGCTTCTATTACGCATCATCTGAAACTTATTTTTCCATACATCCATAAAATCATCCTTGTAAATATTACCCTGAACAACTTTTCTGCTGTTGTTAGGACATGCTGAAATGAAACCATCGTTCAACACAGAGCCTATATTAATGCCTGCTCTGCAAAAGTAATATCCGTCTCTCACCTCACCTTCGAAACTACCAAGAAAGCCTTCACAACCATAACTAGCCCATACCTTATTCTCTTTACGGGTGTCTTTAATAAAATTCATAAGATCAAGAAACTGATTATCTGTAATCTGCAGTTCTTTATCATCTTTAGCTCTTCCAATAGGCGACACAGAAAAAATACGCCACAAATAAACCCCCATAGATTGGAGTAATTCTTTTATATGGGACAACTCTTCAAAGTTTCTGGAGTTGACACAGGTTACAACATCGAAGACTATATCAGGTGTTTTGGCAATCATTCTGATAGTATCAATAGCTTTACTGTAAGATGTTTTCCTGCCACGTAACCAGTTGTGATTATCTTCAAGGCCATCAAGGCTGACCGTAACAGACCTTAAACCTGCTTCTAGCAATGCCTTAAAACGTTCTTCGGTCAGCGCATAACCATTGGTAACCATGCCCCATGGGTAACCTTGTTTGTAAAGTTTGTATCCCACAACTTCGAGGTCTTTACGCATCAATGGTTCACCACCGGTTATAACAATCATCACTTTGTTGGGATTGTAATGTTTGCTTACTTCTGATGTAACTTTCAAAAAATCTTCCGCCGGCATATCCATTACATCGTCCTCACTACGGCAATCGCTCCCGCAGTGCAAACAACTTAAATTACAACGCACAGTACACTCCCAAAAAAGATAGGTCAGGTCGTGTAATTTCGACTGAACATCAATATATTTTTCAAAAACTTTTAGAGATAACCGTTGTTTTAAATCTGGATAAAAAGGATGCTTCATTGATAACAATTTATATTCATCCGGTTTATGTTTTTTGTCTGGAATTTAATATTTTATCAGACAGGAGCCATTAGTTGTAACCCGTGTTAATACTTTCGTATTCTCATATAATCTTTAATCTCTTTGGTCACGAATATCCTCGTAATCAATCTGATATTCGTAATCTGATTCAGGATAGTCTTCGGGGTCAAAAAAGTCATCGTCGTATGGGTTTACAAAGTATTTTACCAACTTACTAAAAAAGCATTTTTTTATTTTTTTTTGTTTGGGTGTTTCCGATAAATTACTTGTGTTATTAGAACCTTCTTTTGTACTGTTAATAGCAGGTTTTGAATTATTATTAATAACATCTGAATTTGTCTTATTCATCCGGCATCCGCTTAAAACCAAAAAAGATACACTTAATATAAGCAAAGAAGTTTTATAATAAATATTCTTTGTTAAACCAATCTTGTTCATCGAAGATTATTATTTAATGTAAAGTAACTAAGTGTTGATAAAATATCAAATGTTATGACAAATCTACATTAATTTTTGTGACATAATATTTTTTAAAATAAAATAATTTTGATTTTACAACATCTCTTTCTTATTTCTTTTCAATTCCGTTATTTAAATTTCCTTATTTTTGTTTTTCTAAACTTTGTCGGTGTCATTTAGTCATAATAAGCATCAAGACTTATATTCAGACAATAAAAAAATCAATTTATGAAATTTCCAAACAGTATTACCTCTAAACTTCCTAAAATGGGGACATCTATATTTGCAATAATGTCTCAGATGGCTAATGAGCATAATGCAATAAACTTATCACAAGGGTTTCCTGATTTTCCTATCTCTAAAAGGTTGATAGAGCTGGTTAACCAATACATGAAAAAAGGGTTTAACCAATATGCACCTATGCCAGGCGTTCCGGGATTACGTCAGGCAATAGCTGAAAAGATATACGACACCTATAATGTAAAGTACAATCCCGAAAATGAAATAACCATAACAGCAGGAGCCACACAAGGGATATTTACAACGATATCGGCATTGATAAAGGAAGACGACGAGGTTATAGTTTTTGAACCGGCTTATGATAGTTATGTACCGGCTATTAAGCTAAATGGTGGTATTCCGATAAGCATCAAGTTAAAAGAGCCTGATTATAAGATTAACTGGAATGAAGTGAAGAAAACAATTACTCACCGCACAAAACTTATAATCATTAATTCGCCTCATAATCCAACAGGCGCAGTGCTGTGTGAGGACGACATGAAAAACCTTGAAAAAATCACCAACGATACAGATATTATCATTTTAAGTGATGAAGTTTATGAGCATATTATTTTTGACAATTTAAGGCACGAAAGTGTATGTTACTACCCTAAACTGAGGGAAAGAAGCTTTGTATTATTCTCTTTTGGTAAGACATTTCATGCCACAGGCTGGAAAATGGGTTATTGTTTAGCCCCTGAAAATCTAATGAAAGAATTCAGAAAAGCCCATCAATTTGTGGTTTTTGCATGTAATACACCTGTACAATATGCTATTGCTGAATTTTTACAAAACAAAGAAAATTATATTCATATCAGCGCATTTTATCAGGAGAAAAGAGACTATTTTATAAAGCTGTTAAAAGGCTCTAAATTTACACCTGTAACCTCGCATGGTACTTACTTTCAACTACTTAACTACAGCAAAATAAGCAATGAAAAGGAAATGGAGTTCGCCACACGGTTAACAAAAGAACATGGTATAGCTTCCATTCCAATATCAGTATTTTATAACAAAGAAGTAAACAATAGTGTTCTTCGTTTCTGCTTTGCAAAAAGTAACGAAACACTAGAAAAAGCAGCAGAGAAATTATGCAAGATATAAAAGTCAGCATTATACAATCGAATATATATTGGGGTGATCCCAATAAAAATATTGAAAGTTTTGAAGCGCAAATCAAAGCTATAAAAGAAAAAACAGATCTGATTGTGTTGCCCGAAATGTTTTCGACAGGGTTTAATATGCAACCTCAGGACTGTTTTGAAACCATGGAAGGCAAAACTGTATGTTGGATGAGAGAGAAAGCCCATGAGCTTAATTGCGTGATTTGCGGCAGTATTTTAATTAAAGAAAATGATTATTTTTATAACCGTTTGGTATGGATGAAACCTGATGGTAATTTATCTTTTTATAATAAAAGTCATTTATTCCGTTTTGCCGGAGAAAATAATGTTTATACAGAAGGTACTGAAAGAGTGATTGTACAGTTAAAGGATTTTAAATTTCTTTTGCAGATATGCTACGACCTGAGATTTCCGGTATTTAGCAGAAACAGGTATCACAAAGGAATATACGATTACGACTGCATTATTTATGTTGCCAACTGGCCTGAAAGCAGAAAATATGCCTGGCACAGTTTACTTATAGCCAGAGCTATAGAAAACCAGGCTTATGTAATTGGAGTAAATAGAGTAGGTGCCGATGCCAATGGTACTGAGCACGCCGGTGATTCTTTAATTATCTCACCAAAAGGTGAAATTATTAAAGAAACCGAACATCATATTAATGCTCTGATGACAGCTTCACTTGATAAAGCAAGTCTTGATGAATTCAGAAAAAACTTTCTGGCAGGTGCCGATTGGGACAATTTCGAAATTATAAATTAGTTTGTATCTTCAATGCTGAAATTTTTGATAAACATATTATTTTTTTTTATATACTTTAATTGTTCCAATTCTTGGGCACAAACAGGTGTTACCTATGATCAGGGAACCTGTCAGAACCCCTATCAGATTAAAGATTCGGTATTTTCCGTCAACATAAAATCATCTGAAAACAAAAAAATATGGTTTTCATTTGTAAACAAAAAAAATGAAATCTTTCTTAAGATTACAGATGAAAATAATCAACCATGCAATTATCTTATTTTTAAAAATACAGGCAACAATTTCTGCGAAGAAGTCAGAAACAAAGCGCTTACCCCAGAAAGAAACAAGGTATGTGATAAAACCATACAATATGATGCAGCCACTACCTTATCTTATGAGAATATCAACAGGGGCGTTTGCAAATGTGATTTTTGTTGTTTATCACTCTCTAAATTTCTCACAATCCCCAATGAGACTTACACCATAATAGTTTATAATCCCAATAAATCTATCACCATAAGCATGAGTAACTACATGCCTTCTTCACCCTCTCAGATTACAAGAACCAATATTCTACAGAAAGATAACATCATCAATCAGAACACAAATATTGATAATATAAAGGTGGGGCAGAACATTACACTTGAAAATATATATTTTGAAGGGGGAACACCCAACATTTTACGCAGCTCATCTGACGCGCTTGTAGGTCTTTTTGCATTTCTTGAAAAAAACAAAACCGTAACAATAGAAATTCAGGGACATGTTAATGGACCTAACGAACCCTTAGATATTAATTATTCCAATAATCTGGGTTACCGAAGAGCAAGAGCTGTTTATGAATACCTTATTGAAAAAAAAATTGATAAGAACAGACTGACATATAAGGGTTATGGCAACACAATGATGATTTATCCAAACGCCTCAACAGAAGAAGAAATGGCAAAAAACAGAAGAGTAGAAATATTGATTTTATCGAAGTAAAAAAAAATGAAAAACACATATAACGACAGACAGTTTATTATCTATATAATTTTTTTATCTATAGGAATTGTATTTGTCTTAAGATTGTTTTTTATTCAGTTACTCGACAACAAATATAAGATATCGGCAGATAATAATGTGTTGAGGTACGATACAGATTATCCGTTACGTGGTTTGATTTATGACAGGAAAGGAGAGTTACTAGTTTACAATGAAGCTTCTTATGATTTGATGATAATACCAAGACAAGTAAAAAAAATTGACACTTTAGAACTTTGTGAACTGATTGGTATTGATAAAGAGTTGTTTAAAACTAAATTTAAAATTGCCAAAAGTTATTCAAACTTTAAACCTTCTATTTTTGAAAAACAGATTTCTAAAGAGACCTATGCTTCTTTACAGGAAAAGCTTCATAATTTCCCTGGATTTTATGTCCAGGCCCGAACATTAAGAAAATACCCAAGGCCTATTGCCGGTCATGTTTTAGGGTATATAGGTGAAGTAACCCAAGATGATATTGATAACAGCAATTACTACAAATCAGGTGATTATATTGGTATAAGTGGTATAGAAAAATCGTACGAAAAGGCACTAAGAGGTAAAAAAGGATTAAAAATAAAGCTTGTTGATGTATTTAACAGAGAAAAAGGAAGTTACGAAAACGGGAAATTCGATACAGTATCTGTTCCCGGGTTGCATCTTTATTCATCATTAGATGCCAAATTACAGGAATATGGTGAGAAGCTGATGGCTGGTAAAAGAGGAAGTATTGTGGCTATTGAGCCCTCTACAGGAGAGATTCTAACACTGGTATCCACACCTAATTACGACCCTAACTTATTGGTCGGAAGAGAAAGATCGAAAAACTATGTAAAATTATTAACCGACAAAAAAAACAAACCCTTATTTAACAGAGCCCTTGTAGCGCAATACTCTCCCGGTTCCACCTTCAAAATAGTAGATGCTCTAATAGGTTTGCAGGAAGGTGTTTTAACAACTACTACACGATACTCCTGTGCAGGAGGCTATCAGTTTGGAGGACTTACCATCCGTTGCCATTCACACCCCTCTCCTCTTTGCGTCAAAGAAGCCATACAATATTCTTGCAATTCGTTTTTTTGTAATGTTTTCAGAACAATTGTTGATAACAGGAAATACCTGTCAACAAGAGATGGCTTTATAGCCTGGCGTTCGTACCTAAAGAGTTTTGGTATAGGAGAGAGGTTAGTTTCAGACTTGCCTAATATAGGTTCAGGCAATGTGCCGACTCCAGAATATTACGATAAACTACATGGCTCCAACCGATGGAACTCATTTTCAATAATTTCATTAGCAATAGGGCAGGGAGAGCTGGCAATCACTCCT
>Ga0114951_10002380_pt1 | contig 21336 bp, 13 predicted proteins | sample AM7aDNAmetaG_FD_88677 | JGI IMG/M metagenome (GOLD analysis project Ga0114951, IMG submission 88677) | Freshwater microbial communities from Finland to study Microbial Dark Matter (Phase II) - AM7a DNA metaG | ecosystem: Environmental > Aquatic > Freshwater > Lake | place: Finland: Lake Alinen... | reverse complement strand
GAATTACTTAGCCAGGATATGCTGCCTTCTTTCTGTACCGCTTGCTATAGACTCGGAAGAACCGGTGAGCACTTTATGGAATTTTCTGTGCCCGGATTTATTAAAAAATTCTGTTCACCAAATGCTATGCTTACCCTGGCAGAATATCTTATGGATTATGCCCCGGAAGATACTGCAAAAAAAGGATGGGAGGTCATAAACAGAAATATTGATAAAAATGTGGATGCTGATATAAAAATGTCACTGATAGAGAAAATTGAAAAAATAAAAGAAGGTAAACATGATTTGTATTTTTAAAAAATTGTGTTTTAGAAATTATTTGTTTTTTGTTATTTGAATTTTGCCTGCCTGTAGGCAGGGGATTTTCAATTAATAAGTCGAGGGAAACAATCAAAGAAAATAAAGATTTTAAAATAATTTATATAAGAGAACATGCTATGAAAGGAAGAGATTTAAAACCACATATCGGCATTTTTGGCCGCAGAAATTTTGGCAAGAGTTCATTTATCAATGCCCTCACAATGCTTGATGTCGCTATAGTATCCGAAATACCAGGTACAACTACTGACCCTGTGAAAAAGTCTATGGAAATATTCGGCATTGGTCCTGCAATTATTATTGATACTGCCGGTATTGACGATTCAGGAGATATTGGTCAGAAAAGAATTGCTAAAACATTAGATGTTTTAAAACAAATTGATTGTGCTATTTTAATTATAGCCGATAATATTTTTGGAGAGTTTGAAGAAATGCTCATTGAAAGATTTGATAAATATAAAATTACATATCTTATTGTCCACAATAAAGCTGATTTAATGCCATTATCAAATACGACAATAAAAAAAATTAAAAAACTCACAAATGTTCCTATTGAAGAATTCAGCGCTAAAACAAGTCTCAATAAAGAAGGTGTAATTGAATCTTTAAAAAATATTATGCCTCAGAATGCCTATCAGAATTCATCTTTATTAAAGGGTATTATTGAACGAGGCGATTTAGTTATGCTTATTACACCTGTTGATTCTGAAGCTCCCGATGGAAGAATGATCTTACCCCAGGTCATGGCTATACGCGATGTGCTTGATAATGACGCAATTAACATTGTCGTTAAAGAAACTGAAGCTGAGTTATTTTTGAATAAAACTGGCATTAAACCCAGATTGGTTATTACCGACAGTCAGGCTTTTGGCTTTGTAAACAAAATTATTCCGAAAGGTATTCCACTTACGGGATTCAGCGTAGCGTATGCTCATATGAGAGGTCCTTTTGATGAATATGTTAAAGGAACAAAAAAAATATCTGACCTGAAAGATGGTGATAAAATATTAATTCTGGAATCGTGCACGCATCAGGTAAGCTGTGAAGATATTGGCCGCTTCAAGCTTCCCAGATGGTTAAGAGAATTTACCAAAAAACAGCTGGAATTTGATGTTGTTGCCGGATTAAGTGAGATTAAAACCCCTATCACGGCGTATGCCCTTGTTGTACAATGCGGGGGGTGCATGATAACACGCAAACAGGTGTTCAGCCGATTGATGGATGCTATTGATGCAGGTGTTCCTGTAACTAATTACGGCCTAACCATCGCATATATTAATGGCATCTTCGACAGGGCTATTGAACCCTTTACTAACCTGATAGATAAGTAATAAATGGACTTTAATAATGGCATATTGATTAAATCGTCTTTCTCTAAAGAGGACATTGTTCAGATGCTCTCACTCAGCGACGAGCAACAAAAAATACTTATTGATAAAGCAAAGCAGGTGGCTGTAGCCAATATTGGCAATAAAGTTTTTTTAAGAGGTTTGATTGAGTATTCTAATATATGTGATAAAAACTGTTTCTATTGCGGTATAAGGCATGATAATCATAAACAGAAAAGATATCAGATGCTTGACGAAGAAGTCCTAGCCTGCGCCAGTTTTGCCTACAAAAATAACTATGGCAGTGTCGTTATTCAATCTGGGGAAAGGACAGATAAAATATTTATCGATAAAATAGAAAGGCTTGTTAAAGAGATTAAAAACATCTCAGATAATAAGTTAGGCATTACTTTATCTCTTGGTGAACAGCATATTGATACTTATAAACGATGGTTTGATGCAGGGGCACACAGGTATTTACTACGTATAGAAACATCAGATAGAACCTTATTCTCTCACTATCATCCATCAAATGAGCTTCACAGTTATGACAAAAGACTTGAGGCTCTATCAGCAATTAAGAAAATAGGGTATCAGCTAGGGACAGGAGTAATGATTGGTCTTCCTTCACAGACTGTTGAAAATCTAGCAGATGATTTGCTTTTTATTAGACACTTAAACGCAGATATGGTCGGTATGGGCCCTTACCTGGAGCATGAACAAACGCCTATGTTTGATGACAAAGATTTGCTCTTATCAAAAACCGAACGTTTTAATCTTACTTTGAAAATGATTTCAATATTGCGTCTTATGATGCCAGATATAAATATTGCTGCTACTACTGCAATGCAGACTATAGATCCTTTTGGACGCGAAAAAGCCATTGGCGCAGGAGCAAATATAATAATGCCTAACCTCACACCTGTTAAATATAGGGAGAACTATTTATTGTATGATGGGAAACCATGTTTAAACGAAGATTCAGATAAGTGCACTCAGTGCATGTTTCTAAGAATTAAATCAACGGGCTCTGAAATAGGTTTAGGTGAATGGGGTGATTCGAAACATTTTATTAATACTTGCTTTTGTTGAAAAAAAGTATTTTTTTTGCAGTCTGTAATATTACTTAATTATGAAAAAACATATTGGCATCAGGCATGAGGATAAATACGCCATGGAAAGACGTTGCCCAATAACCCCCTCGTTAATTAGCAAACTTTTATTGAGATCAAATTTGATTGAGTTCGATGTAGAAAAATCTGATAAAAGAGTTTTTAAAGCAGAAGAATTTATAAATGCAGGCGCAAAAATTGTTGATGATGCCAGAAAATCTGACGTTATTTTCGGCGTTAAAGAGATGCCATTAGATTATTTTGAACCACAAAAAACATACGTTTTTTTCTCACACGTCATTAAAGGGCAACCATATAATATGCCTATGCTAAAAAGAATGATGGCTTTGGAATGTAATTTAATTGATTACGAGAAAGTTGAAGATGAAACAGGAAAAAGACTTATTTTTTTTGGTAAATACGCTGGATTGGCAGGCATGATTAATTCCTTATGGGCTTTAGGATTAAGACTTAAAGAACAGGGTTTTCACACACCTTTTGAGAAAATTAATCAGGCATATACTTATGATTCACTTGATGATATAAAAAAAGTTATTTCTAAAGTAGGCTTTGACATAATTCATTATGGTTTGCCTAAAGAACTTTCTCCATTTGTTATTGGATTTACTGGCTATGGCAATGTTTCATTGGGTGCTCAGGAAATCTATAACCTTTTGCCTGTTAAAGAAATATCACCTGAAGAACTACTCGTTTTAAATAAAAGATCTTTACCCAATAATGTTTTGTATAAAGTTGTTTTTAAAGAGAAACATTTAGTTGATCCTATAGACAAAAATAACAACTTTGAATTGCACGACTATTATGATTTCCCTGAAAAATATAAAAGTGCATTTGAGAAATTCGTTCCACATCTGAGCGTTTTAGTTAATTGTATGTACTGGGACGCAAGATACCCTCGATTGCTTACAAAACAATTTCTTAAAGACCTTTATGAAAAAAATGAATGTCCTAAATTAACAGTAGTAGGAGATATCTCATGCGACCCTGATGGCTCTATAGAAGCTACACATAAAGGTACTGCTATTGAAGACCCTTTATTCGTCTATAATCCCCACACTGCCTCACAAACTATGGGCTACAAAGGAGATGGCTTGCTTATTATGGCTGTTGATATATTACCAAGTGAATTGCCTAAAGAATCTTCTCTTGGATTTGCTGACGCGTTAGATAAATATGTTATACCTATTGCTGTAGCCAAATACGACAAATCTTTTTACGAGATTGATTTACCCGCACCCATTAAAAGAGGACTTATTCTGCTTAATGGCAAGTTTACCCCACACTTCCAATACATAGAAAAATATCTGTAGCTTAACATCTTTTGTTAACTGAAAATAAGATTCTAATACATACCTTTTCTTTATTATCTTAGTTTAATAATTAATGTAATTTTGTAATAATAATCTGGTAAATTAAGATGCTTAAACCTTTTTTCTCAGTCATTATACCAACTTATAACAGAGCAGCATTATTAACTAAAGCGGTTGAAAGTGTTATCAATCAATCTTTTAAAGATTGGGAATTAATTATTGTTGATGATGGCTCAACTGATAATACACAAAAAGTTGTCGAATCATATAATGATAGTAGTATCTTTTACATTTATAAAGAAAATAAAGAGAGGAGTGCAGCTAGAAATAAAGGCATTGAATTGAGTAGGGGAGAGTATATCTGTTTCCTCGATAGTGATGACTATTTTTTAAACAATAGATTGGAATTGCTTAATAATGAAATACTTAAAAGAGGAGAACCTGTTTGTTTTTTCTATACTTCACTTAAATTTACAAATGGAATAGAGTTAACTTATAATAACATTGACTCAAATGTTTATGATTATTTGATTAATAATATTATTGGCGTTCCTCAGGTTTGTGTCAATTCTGCTATTTTAAATGAATTTTGTTTTAATGAAGATTTTTACATTGCCGAAGACCTTGAACTATGGCTAAGAATTGCAAAAAAATATCCCCTGATTTACCTTGAAAACCAAACAACCGTTATTGCTACACAACATGAAGACAGAACTGTGAATGAAAGGAAATTTAATCCGGGTTTTGAACAATTAAAAGTTTTGAGATATATTTTTAAAAAATCGCATACTGGTAAATTAATTTCCGGGAAAGTAAAAAACACACGCATAAGTAATACCTATCTAAGTATAGCAAGACATTTTATGTATAATAATAAAAAGATAGCAGCAATCAAAAATATTATTTTGTCAATTATCTCTTCCCCTATACATAAACAAACGAAACATAAATTTTATATTTTTATTAAATTAGCTTTGGGCTCTATACCTTCAGAATATAATTAAAACTCATGTTAAAAACAGAAAAACTGAGAATAGTTCATGTAATACCATCACTGAAAAGGGGAGGGGCCGAAGGATTAGTTGCAAATATATGTAATAAGTTAAGTAAAAGAGAGGATATCGACTGCTTACTTATAGCATTATCTGAAGATAATGATTACCATGAAATAACACGAAATGTTAAAGTTGTTAACTGTAATTCCAAAGTAGTACCTTCAATATTTGGAAAACCTAATGTAAATATTGATAATTATATTAAAATTATAACCGAATTTAAGCCTCAAATCATACATTCTCATCTTTTTCAAGCAGAAATATTAACACGTTGGCATTTATTTAATAATGTATGTTATGTAAGCCACATGCATAATAATGAAAAACAACTTAAAAACATAGAATTTAAATATTTATACAAAAAAAAGATTATCACTAATCTGTATGAAAAGTGGCTTATAATTAATAGATATAAAAAATGCAAAAATAACTTTATTGCTATTTCAAATGATGTTGAACAATATTTGAAAAAAGTTTTACCCCTGAAGTTTTATAAAAATATTCACTTACTGCATAATGCTATTGATTTTTCCAGTTTTTATCATAATAAATCAATAGATGAGTATGTTTCTGAATACAGATTTATTACTATTGGAAGAATGGTTGAAGTAAAAAACCAGACTTTTCTTATTGATGTTATCAATGAGATGCATAACAAATCAATTCCTGCAAAACTGGATATTTATGGTGAAGGACCTGCTCGTGAATCTCTGCAAAAGAAGATTGATAAATATAAGTTAAATGATTTTATTATTCTTAAAGGTATAGTTGACAAAATACAAGATATTCTTCCTCAATATTCATTATATCTACACTCGGCTACTCATGAGCCATTTGGTTTGGCTATATTAGAAGCAATGGCTTCAGGACTTCCTGTGATAAGTTTAGATGGTGCTGGCAACAGGGATATTATAGAACAAGGTAAAAATGGATATATGGTTTTTGATAAATCACCAGAAGTATTTGCTGAAAAAGCTATTGAGCTTATGAAGGATGAAAAGACATATAAAAGAATGTCTTCTTATGCCAATAATTTTGCTTTTAAATTTGATATTGAAAATTATATTAATGAACTTTTAGTTCTTTACAGTAAGATGTTGGAAATAAAAAAAGGCTGATTAAAAATAACCAGCCTTTTTTTAATAGATGCTCCAAAATTATTTAACTTTTGTAGCTAATTCGTTACCAGCTTTGAATTTTACAACTTTCTTAGCAGGAATTTTAATTTCTTTACCAGTCTGTGGGTTTACACCTTTTCTGGCAGCTCTTTTACCAACTGAGAAAGAGCCAAAACCTACTAAACCAATTCTTTCACCTTTTTTAAGTGATTTACCAATAACTGATACAAAAGCTTCAATAGCTTTTTTTGTGTCAACTTTTGTCATTTTGGCTTCAGCAGCCATTGCATCTACTAATTGTGCTTTGTTCATTTTTTGAAAAATTTTAATAAGTTAATAATAAATTTTAAAAACGTTGCAAATATAAGTATATTTCAATGAATTGCAAACTTTTTTTTTAAAAAACCCTATAAATGTTGAAAAATCGGTGATATTGTTAACAACTGTAAGCCAAAATAACACTTTTCTTAAATGAAACTGCATTATATTGTATTAAGATGCACTTACTTTAAATTCAGAATTAACCTGAAACCCCCTTAGAAAAGCAGATACATCCATTTTAACCTTCCCTGTCAACTGTACATTCAACAAACTAACCAAACCATCTTTAGTTACTACGTTTAAGAATGTCCTACCATCGGTTATTATAGAACCTGCTTGCTTATCAGGATTGCCCGATATATATTCAGCTGTATATATTTTAATATAATGTTTTTCACCATTAGAAGAAATTAATTCGGTGAAAGCGCCCGGATATGGCGACAAACCACGTATAAGATTACATATATCTCTGCCACTTTTATCCCAGTTAATTCTACAATCAGGCTTTTGTATTTTGGGTGCTTTTTTATCATATAGATTTGGATATTGACTCTGAGCAACCGGTATTATTAGATTATCTGATATCTTGTGTATAGTTTTAACTATTAACGCTGCTCCTGCGTATTTTAATTTATCGTATAAAGTCCCTGCTGTATCTGTTTTTACTATCTCAATTTTCTCCTGAAGTAATATTTTCCCTTCATCAATTTTATCATTAATGAAAAATGTTGTAACTCCGGTTTCCTTTTCTCCATTAATAATAGCCCAGTTAATTGGCGCTGCACCTCTGTAGTCGGGCAAAAGAGAAGCATGAAGATTAATAGTCCCTAAAGGTGGTATTGTAAATACCTCTGAAGGCAATTTTCTGAATGCAACTACAATTTGCACATCAGGGTTTAGCTCTTTAAGTTGTTGTTGAAATTCTGAACTATTTAAATCATCTGGTTGCATCACTGGTATATTATGGCTGATAGCATACTGCTTAACTTCACTTTCTCTCAATTGCAATCCTCTGCCTGCAGGCTTGTCAGGCACTGTTACAACAGCCGGTATATCAAAACCATCATTAATAATAGCCTTTAAGGTTTCGACAGAAAAATCTGGCGTACCGAAAAAAATTATTTTTTTAATTTTCATTAGAAGTAGGGCTTTATTTATTAATGTAATAATAAAATTCAAAATTAAAGAAATAATTTCATGAAAATTGAAAAAGAATTATGTCAAATTATATGTGTATTAATGTTAAAAATACTAATCATAAAAGATTTTTAGCTTAATTTTGAACAAAATTTCACTATGTCACATAATATTGAAGATATTATTAAGAACCGGATCCTCGTACTTGATGGTGCTATGGGCACTCTCATTCAAGCTTATAATCTATCTGAAAGCGATTATCGTTCTGATAAATTCAATAATCATGAAAAAATTCTGTCTGGTTGTCATGATGTGCTTAATTTAACACAACCACATATCATATGTGAAATTCACGAACAATATCTCGAAGCAGGTGCTGACATCATTGAAACCAATTCATTTAATGCCAATTCTTTATCCATGGCTGATTATGCTTTGGAAAGATATATTTATGATATAAATTTTCAAGCTGCTCAACTGGCACGAAAATCTGCTGATAAATATACTGCTGTCACATCTGATAAACCGAGATTTGTAGCAGGTTCTGTAGGGCCTACATCCAAAACACTCTCAATATCACCTGACATCAATAGACCTGAATACAGAAGTATTACATTTGATGATCTTGCTGAAGCCTATTTTACTCAAGTTCTTGGATTAATAGAAGGTGGTATTGATATTATTCTTGTTGAGACCATCTTTGATACTCTTAATGCAAAAGCTGCATTGTATGCAATTAATAAAGTATTTAAGAAAAAAAATATTATACTGCCTATAATGATTTCAGGTACAATTACCGATAAAGCCGGTAGAAATCTTTCAGGTCAGACCATTGAAGCATTTCTTAATTCTTTTCAAAATGTTCAGCTTCTGAGTTTTGGTTTAAACTGTTCTTTTGGTGCAAAAGATTTAAGACCTTATGTCGCCCGGTTGGCAAGAATTTCACCTTTTAATTTATGTATATATCCCAATGCAGGCCTTCCAAATGAGTTAGGAAAATATGACGAAAGTCCGGAAGAAATGGCTCAGCATATTGAAGAGTTCTGTGCCATGAATTGGATTAATATTATTGGCGGTTGTTGTGGGACTACTCCAAAACATATAAAACTCTTCAGTGAATTGGTTAAGTCATATAACCCACGAATACCTTTACCTCCGGTTAAGGAAATGAAATTATGTGGTATGGAAAGTATTCCCATCAATAAAGAATCTAATTTTATTAATATAGGAGAAAGAACCAATATTACAGGTTCACGAAAATTTGCCGAAACTATAAGAAGTGGAAATTATAAACAAGCTGTTGAAATAGCTAAAAGACAAATTATTAGTGGCGCACAGATTATTGACATTTGTATGGACGATGCTATGATAAACGTTAAGGAATGTATGCAGACATTTCTTAATTATCTGGCTTCTGAACCTGATATTGCCAAAATCCCTGTAATGATCGATTCATCTGACTGGGAAGTAATAATTGCAGGACTTAAATGTTTTCAGGGTAAAGGAATTGTAAATTCCCTGAGTTTAAAAGATGGAGAAGACGTTTTTATTAAAAGAGCTTCAGACATAAAAGAACTGGGTGCAGCTCTTGTAGTGATGTGTTTTGATGAAAAAGGTCAGGCTGATACTTTTAAACGTAAGATTGAAATAGCAGAACGCTCATACAACATTTTAATTAAAAAAGTAAATTTTCCTTCTTGTGACATTATTATAGATCCCAATGTTTTGGCTATTGGCACTGGCATTAGGGAACATAACAATTACACTTTTGATTTTATAAAAGCTGCTGAATGGATTAAAGCAAATTTACCTGATGTAAGCATCAGCGGAGGAATCAGTAACCTTTCTTTTGCTTTCAGGGGACACGATTCAATAAGAGCAGCCTTGCATTCCGTTTTTCTGTATCACGCTATTAAAGCAGGGATGAACATGGGAATTGTAAACCCTGCCCAACTTGTTCTTTATAATGACATTCCTGAAGAATTACTTAACATTTCTGAAGATATAATTCTAAACAGAAATGAAAATGCAACTGAAAAACTAATTGAGTACATCAATAAGAATGAAGATTTTGAAATAAAAAAAGACACAAAGCAAAACGACTGGCTAAATCTTGATGTAATAGACAGGTTGAAATATGCTTTAATTCATGGTATTGATAATTACATTGAAAAGGATATTAAAGAAGCTGTTGGAAAAATGAATAACCCCATGGATATGGTTGAGGGACCTCTTATGGAAGCAATGAATCATGTAGGTGGTTTATTTGGCGAAGGTAAGATGTTCCTGCCTCAGGTTGTTAAAACAGCCAGGGTGATGAAGTTGGCAGTGAATTCAATTATTCCTTATATTAAAGAGGGCTCTAAAAATAAAAACAATAGTAAAGGCAAAATATTAATAGCTACCGTTAAAGGAGATGTGCATGATATTGGTAAAAATATAGTCTCAGTAGTACTATCGTGCAATAATGTGGATGTTATTGATTTGGGCGTTATGGTTTCAGCCGATAAAATTGTTGATGAAGCTGTTAAAAATCAGGTTGATGCTGTTGCACTAAGCGGTTTAATTACACCCTCATTGCATGAAATGGTATTTGTAGCTTCTGAAATGGAGAAGATGAATTTAAAAATTCCATTATTGATAGGGGGGGCGGCTACTTCTAAAATCTTTACAGCAGTTAAAATTGCACCTGTTTATTCAGGTGCTGTAATATATGTTAAAGATGCATCTATGGCCGCCAGAATAGCCTCACAAATAACATCAGCAAATAGAGAGAGCTTTTTATTAGAAAATGAAAAAGAAAACAAGTCAATTAAAGATAATTATTTAAACAAATCCAATAATACTATTATTAATATCACAGAAGCCAGAAAGTTAGCTTTTAAAAATGACCATCATATAAACGATATTTCAAAACCAATATTCATTGGAACAAAAGCTCTTTATAACATTCCTTTTGATAAAATTATTCCTCTTATTAATTGGACAGCCTTTTTATCATCATGGGGAATTAATGGAAAATATCCAGATGTATTATCAGATATAATAAAAGGTGAAGAAGCTTCTAAAGTTTATTACGATGCAAATATCCTACTCAGTGAATTAATTGAAAAAGAATATATCTCTACCGAAATTGTGTTTGGAATTTATCCTGCTAACGCCACAGGAGATGACATCTGTGTTTACAAGCAAGCAAATAATCCTGCTATTCTTTATATGCTAAGAGCACAAACTAAAACTGAAAATCAATTTCAGTATTGTTTATCCGATTTCTTGGTTCAGAAAGATACAGGTGTAACAGACTATCTGGGATTATTTTTAGTTTCAGTTTCAATTAATAATGAGGAAAAAGCTTTTTATAAAGACGAATTTCAGAAGATTATGATTGGCTTATTATCAGATAGGTTGGTAGAAGCAATTTCAGATTGGTTGTTTGAAGAAACCATGCGGAAATATTGGGGACGAACAGTTGAATCCAATAATAAAATAAAATATGCAGGCATTAAGCCGGCAGTTGGCTATCCATGTTACCCTGACCATTCTGAAAAAGAAACTATCTTTAATATATTGGATATTGAGACCCACACAAAAGTCAGGTTAACTGAAAATTATGCCATGACTCCTGTTTCATCAATATGTGGTTTATATTTTTCCAATAAAAAAGCTAAATATTTTAATGTGGGAAAGGTGGCTGAAGATCAGTTGACAGATTATGCCAGAAGAAAAAATATATCAATCGTAAAACTTAAAAAATTATTAAGTACTAATACAATTTAAATATAAATGAAAGTAACTGAACATTTTAAAAAAGCTACAAAAACACTTATATCTTTTGAAATTTTACCGCCTCTCAAAGGGAAAAGTATTAATGAGCTTTTTATTCAAATAGAACCTCTCTTGGAGTTTAATCCTGCCTTTATTGATGTAACTTATCATAGAGAAGAATACATTTATAAAAAAAGGGAAAATGGTCTGCTTGAAAGGAAATCAATCAGAAAACGACCGGGTACAGTAGCTATTTGTGCAGCTATCCAAAATAAATATCATATTGATGCCATTCCTCATATTATTTGTGGAGGATTTTCAGCTGAAGAAACAGAAAATGCACTTATAGATCTTAATTTTCTTGGTATTGAAAACATTATGGTATTAAGGGGAGACCCCGTTAAAAGTGAGAAAAAATATGTGCCTGAAGAAGGTGGTCATTATTACGCATCAGACCTGCTTAAACAGCTTGCTAAACTTAGAAATGGAGAATATTCGGATGATGTTCTTCTTAATCAGAATCCTATGGATTTTTGTATTGGCGTGGCTGCTTATCCGGAAAAACATCATGAGGCTCCTAATCTTACTACAGATTTAAAATATCTTAAAAACAAAATTGACTCTGGTGCAGATTATATTGTAACTCAAATGTTTTTCGATAATACTAAGTACTATCAACTTGTTTCTCTTTGCAGGGAAATGGGTATTAATGTGCCTATTATTCCTGGTATTAAACCTATAACCAGTAAAAATCAGATTTATGATATACCCAAAACATTTAATATTGATATTCCTGAAGAACTTTTCAATGCAATTGAGGGTAGCAAAGATAATGCGCAAGCTTTGGAAATAGGCATTGAATGGACTATAGCGCAATCAAAAGATTTGATTAAAAACAATGCACCTTCGATTCATTACTTTACAATGAGTAAATCTCAAGCCATTAAAAAGATAGCTAAAGCAGTATTTTAAATATCAAAAAAATATAAGTATTATTTTAAAATTATATTTTGTAAAATTTTAATATATTTACAACACTAAATTATTCATTAATTAAATTATTTAATAGGAAATCATTTTAATAATCAAAATAATTTTTATAACAAATTAATCTATTAACTTATAAAATAATATGTTAATTTTAAACTATTAATTATTTTACTTAAATAAAAATATAAAATAAATGATAAGAAAAATTTTACTCTTTTTTTATTTATTTTTCCTTGTAATTAACGTTTTTTCTCAAAGAATTAAAAATATTAACTGGGTTAAAGATTCAACAAAAATAGTTTTGCACTACGATTTGGTTAGTTTCTTTAAGGGAAGTACATTTAATGTGGAAATATTTTGTTCTACAGATGCTGGTGCAACCTATAATATCCCATTAAAAAACGTTATCGGAGACGTTGGAAATGACATCAAGTTAGGAAGAAATAAAGCAATTGTTTGGGATGTTTTTAAAGACATTGGTGGAATTGCAGGTCAGGTAAGTTTTGAAGTTGCAGCTGAGAAAAACCCAAGAAAAAGAAATTATTTTATTTCTTATAATGGTAGCCTGGAAGCACCCTTTGGTGTTCAGATTGGCATGTTGGGTGGCCTTAGTCCATATATAGGTTTTAGAGCGAATTCCGATTTTAATACCAAATACACTTACGTTTATGATCCAAACATATTAATTATTGACTACCCCTATAAGAAAATATATTTTATTTATGGTGATAAAGTAAAAAAGCCCAGATACTCTTTAACAGCAGGTGTTACAGCTCAGGTTTTTAATAATGCTTTTGTATATTTGGGGGCTGGTTATGGAAAAAGTCTTTTACTTTGGGAAGTTAATGAATATAACTATTCTGACGATGGCCTTGTTGATAAAAAGTGGGCTATTAATAACAGCTGGAGTATTAAAGGCTTAGAACTTGAGGGTGGGTTAATATTTCCAATTAAAGATTTTATTATTACAGCAGGAGGAACTTTAAATAGTTTCAGAAGACCAACCCTGACTTTTGGAGTAGGGTTTAAGTTTAATTAATTATAAGTAAAAAAATATATATAAATGAAATATTATTTATTTTTTATTCTGATAATCTTTACATTCATTTCTTGTGAGAAAGAACCCGAAATACCCACAGGACAAGGCAATAAGATAGAATTATCCGTTACTACAGATTATGCATACCGGTTTGATACAGTTGCCTTAGCAAAGGGAACTATTAATAATTTAGGTTATATGGATGAAATCAAACAATATGGACACTGCTGGTCAGTAACACCCCAGCCTGATACTACTTATTCCAGAACTAAACTGGGCTACAGAAACACTAAAGGAGACTTTGAAAGCACTATTACAGGATTGAATCTAAATATAAATTATTATGTCAGAGCTTATATTGCTAATGAAACTCATGTAGCTTATGGTGATCAGGTTATTATCAAAGCAGTTTGCGGAGGTCTAGAACAAATTTTATATGTAGGGCAGCCATATAACATAATTCCGATAGGTAATCAATGCTGGATGTCTCAAAACCTTAATGTGGGGAGTATTATTACAAGCACACTTTCTGATAATCCACATTCTGATGTTACTAATAACGGTACTATTGAAAGGTATTGCTACAACAATGATATTAATAATTGTAATGCCTATGGAGGGCTATACGATTGGAATGAGATGATGGTCTATACTCAAACTGAAGGTGTTAAAGGTATTTGCCCTGATGGATGGCATATCCCTACAAATGATGAATGGCAAAAATTAATAGGATGTCTGGGTGGTAACTATGTAGCCGGGATTGCTTTAAAAGGTAGTGCCGCAAATCAGTTTGATGCTTTATTGAAAGGATACCGCTTAAGTAATGGAGCTTTTGTAGAAAGCAACATAGGAACTCGTTTCTGGTCTTCATCAACCAATCAGGAAGGGTTGGCAAGATACATATATCTTACTAATTCTTATAATGGTGTTATGGATAAAACATACAATAAAAATGGCGCTTTTCATGTACGATGCTTAAAAAATGATTAATTAAAATGTCTTTTATTAATACAATACTGATGAAACTAAAATTATTTATATATATAACTATAATATCTACATTTTTATATCCTAATAATTGCTTCACTCAGGTTGTAACCGGAGTGAGTGAACCTATATACTTTGTAATGTTGCCCAGCAATGATAAGGATTTACCTCCTGATTTATATGCTCAGGTATCTTTTAATGATGAAAATAGAAACGGTATTCTCGAAGCCGGTGAAAATGCTGATATTATTGTAAGTATTTATAATTGTGGCGATGGACGTGCTCAGGATGTTAATATTCAGTTAGATGTACTAACTTCTGATCCAGAATTAACCTATGAGAAAAAAGAATTTACTATTCCTGCTATTTTCCCTAACGGCTCTGCTCAGGTTATTTTCCATGTAAAAGCTGGTAAAGGATTAAAATCGATGGAACATAAACTAAATATTAAAATTATTGAGAAATTTGGTTATGATTTTGAAAATATTAAATTAACATTTAATGCTGTTTCTTTTAACCCTGCTAAAATGGAATTTTCTGGTTTGGAAATCATTGATTTTGGCTATCAGGTTACTGTTGTTGAAACGGATGGACGTATTCAGATAGGAGAAAAGGTAAAACTTAAAATTTATGTTCAGAATACTGAAAAAGGTATTGCCAAGAATGTTACTTATGAAGTCTATTCTAAAAATAAAAACCTTCAGATTACAAATGGTAAAGGAAGCTTAGGCAGTTTAGCCTATGGGGAAAACGCAGATTTTATGGTATTTCTTAACGTGCCTAAAAACTTCGTTTATGTAGAAGGTAATTTACCTATTTTCCTCAATATAAATGTTGAAAATAATAATGGCTCATTTACAGATCTTCAACTTCCTATTCAAATAGAAAAACCTTCACCTTCTATCAATGTAAAAAATCTAGGTAAAGATTTAGATAATTATGTTTCAAAATATGCTGTTTTCGATTATAGCAGTAATAAAATATCATCTAAAGTAGGTAAATATTTTCCTCCTACTTTTACTGCAAATGTTAAGAATGCAACATCAAAAGCCGTTGGTGGAGGCTATATTATGCCTTCCAAGGAAAAAGTAATTGCAAGGGGCGTTTGCTGGGGAACTGCTCCAAATCCAACTTTAGATAATAATTATAGCATTGATGGCAATGGCTCTGACGCTTTTAAAAGCTCTTTATCAGGATTAAAACCTTCTACAACATATTATGTAAGAGCCTATGCTACTTATTTATCCGGAGTTGCTTATGGAAATCAGATAAGTTTCACTACTTTAGAGTTGCCAATATTAACAACAACTAAAGTAACTTCTGTTACTGCTTCCACTGCTATGTCTGGTGGTATAATCAAGTCTGATGGCGGCGCCCCGATTATTGAAAGAGGAGTATGCTGGAGCCTTTCATCTAATCCTGTAATTTCAAATAATAAGATGACGAGTGGAAGTGGCATTGGAACTTTTACAACCAAAATTACAATGTTGTCAGCCAGTACAACTTATTATGCAAAAGCTTATGCTGTTAATGCAGCAGGAGTAGCTTATGGCGAACAATTCTCTTTTACAACAACCTCTGCTTGTAATGGAGTTAATAACCTGACTTATAGCGGACAATTATATAACACTGTTGAAATTGGAAATCAGTGTTGGTTTAAAGAAAATCTTAATGTTGGTAATTTTATTCATAATGTTACTGGTGATGCTGATCATTCTGACACAAAAAGTAATGATGTTATTGAAAAGTATTGTTATGATAATAAAGAAGATAATTGCAAGTTGTATGGTGGTCTTTACGACTGGAATGAATCAATGGCGAACCAGAAGCAGGAAGCAACAAAAGGAATTTGTCCCGAAGGGTGGCATATTCCTACTTTAACAGATTGGAATACTTTAATAGCTCTTTATGGAGGTGAAACCGTAGCCGGCACCCCGGTAAAAAAAGGTGGATATTCAGGTTTTGAAGCACTTGCAGGTGGATTGAGGGGAAGTAATGGCAACTTTAACTTATTGGCAAGTGGTTCTTATTTCTGGACATCTACTCAAATAGATGATAACAATGCCTGGGGAATTTCACTGTTATACAGAGGAACAGCTTTATCACCATTATACAGATCTAAAACTATGGGGTTCTCTGTCAGATGTATTAAAGATTAGTGCCCAACTGATCTCTTATTTATCTTTTCATTAATATTTCACTCCTTATACTTCAGAAAAGAAAGCGTCTTTTATATAAAAATTTATTCTTAAAATTAGTCTGAAAAGAATATTTTGAATAAATTTGTATTTCTTAGAAAAAATAGAAAAAATAAAAAATTATAAATTTAAAAGTATTAAAAATGGCAAAAGAAAAATCTAAACATGAAAAATATGTTTATTATTTTGGCGGTAAAAAAGCAGATGGTAAGTCTGATATGAAAAATCTTCTTGGCGGTAAAGGTGCTAACCTTGCTGAAATGGTCAATCTTAAGTTGCCTGTACCTGCAGGTTTCACGATAACTACTGAAGTATGTACTTTTTATTACAAGAATAATAAAAATTATCCAAAAGAACTTAATAAACAGGTTGAAGAAGCTCTGGCTAAAATAGAAAAGGACATGGGCCCTTTATTCGGAGACAGTAAAAATCCATTATTACTTTCAGTACGCTCAGGTGCCCGTAGCTCTATGCCCGGTATGATGGAAACAGTTTTAAATGTAGGCCTTAACAATAAAACAAGAGAAGGTCTTATTAAAAAAACAGGTAATCCAAGATTTGTTTACGATTCACAACGTCGTTTAATACAGATGTATTCTGATGTTGTAATGGAAAAAGCTGCCGGTATTGAACCAAAAGAAGGAAAAGGGATTCGTGTTCAATTAGAACATGAAATGCATAAAATGAAAGTAGCAAGAAAAGTTAAATTCGATAATGAACTTACTGCTGATGATTTAAAAAAACTTATCGAAATATATAAGGTCAAGGTTAAAGAAGTTCTTGGAATACCTTTCCCTGATGACCCTAAAGAACAACTTTGGGGAGCTATCAGCGCCGTTTTTCAGAGCTGGAATGGAAAAAGAGCAATATCTTACAGAAATATAGAAGGTATTCCTCACGAATGGGGTACTGCTGTAAGTGTTCAGTCAATGGTTTTTGGAAATATGGGTGATACTTCTGCTACTGGTGTGGCCTTTACTAGAAACCCTGCTACTGGTGAAAAATATTTCTATGGCGAGTGGCTTCCAAATGCTCAGGGTGAAGATGTTGTAGCCGGCATTCGTACACCTAATCCTATTAATGAAGTGGGCAAAACAGAACATACTACCGGTCAGACTTCATTAGAAATAGCTATGCCTAAAGCATATAAAGAACTGGATAATGTTCAGAAAAAACTGGAAAAACATTACAGGGATATGCTTGACATTGAATTTACCATTCAGGAAGGTAAATTATTTATGTTGCAATGCAGAGTGGGTAAGAGAAATGGTCCTGCAGCTGTAAAAATGGCTATTGATATGCACAAAGAAAAACTCATCTCCAAAGAAGAAGCTGTTTTAAGAGTTAAACCGGAGCAACTGGATGAGTTACTTCATCCTATGATTGATGTAAAAGCAGAAAAGAAAGCTGTCATCCTTGGCAAAGGTTTACCTGCCGGTCCTGGTGGTGCTGTAGGACAGATTGTATTTACTTCGCAGGATGCTGTGGATTGGAAGAAAAAAGGCAAAAAGGTAATTCTTGCCCGTGAAGAAACAAATCCTGAAGATATTGAAGGTATGAGAGCCGCTGAATCTATATTAACAGCCCGTGGTGGTATGACAAGTCATGCTGCCCTGGTAGCAAGAGGTTGGGGGAAGTGTTGTATTGTAGGCGTTAGTACTGCCCAAATTGACGCTCATAAAAAAACACTCACTTTCGGAGATAAAGTATTTAAAGAAGGTGATATAATTACTCTTAATGGCACTAAAGGCTTAATCTATGAAGGTGCTTTACCTTTAGTAAATTTAACAGAAGAAAATGAAGATTTTAATGCGTTTTTAAGAATTTGTGATAAAGTACGCAAATTAAAAATAAGAACAAATGCTGATACACCTAAAGATGCCATTAAAGCCAGAGCTTTCGGCGCTGAAGGTATTGGCCTTTTCAGAACAGAACATATGTTTTATGGCGAAAATTCAGACAAACCACTGTTCCTGCTACGTAAAATGATAGCATCTAATTCACTGAATGAAAGAAAAGCCGCACTTAATGAATTGTTCCCTTATGTTAAAGAAGATATTAAAGGTACAATGGCTGCTATGGATGGCCTCCCTGTAACTTTCAGAACCCTAGACCCTCCATTACATGAATTTATGCCTCATAGCCAGGAAGGAAAAGAAAAACTGGCAAAAAGCCTTAAAATTTCTGTTGATGATTTTAATAAAAGAGCTGAAAACTTGCAAGAAAGCAACCCAATGATGGGACACAGAGGTGTAAGATTAGCAATAACATATCCTGAGATTGCTGAAATGCAAATAAGAGCTATTTTTGAAGCTACTGCTGAATTAATTAAAGAAAAAAAGAATCCTTTTCCAGAAATCATGATCCCTGTTACATGTACTGAAAAAGAAATTGCTCATCAATTAGTGATAGTAAAAAATATTTATCAGGAAGTAATCAAGAAATTCAAACTCAAAGAAATTCCTTATATGTTTGGAACCATGATTGAAATTCCAAGAGCAGCACTTACAGCCGATAAAATTGCTCAACATGCTGAGTTTTTCTCTTTCGGCACTAATGACCTTACTCAAATGGGGTTTGGATTCTCAAGAGATGATACTGGCGCTTTTATGGCAGAATATATTAACCAAGGCATCCTGCCTGATGACCCATTTGCAATTCTAGATCAGGAAGGTATCGGCCAACTTATGGAAATTGCTGTTACCAGAGGAAGAAAAACAAGGAAAAACCTCAAAATTGGTATCTGCGGAGAACATGGAGGTGAACCTTCTTCAATAGAATTTTGCCACTCATTAGGATTTAATTATGTCAGCTGTTCTCCTTTCAGAGTACCTATTGCCCGATTAGCTGCTGCTCATGCTGCTGCTAAAGAAATTTTGTATCACGGAAAGAAAAAATAGCAGTACGTCTTTTATTTAAAAATGCCCCACATTCTTGATGGGGCTTTTTTTTTAGTCTATGAAAAAATTGCTTTATCTCATATAATGAACAAAGATAAATTAGTTTTTGCTATTACTACTGACGGGCTATTCGGCTCTTTAGTAGAACCGTTTATTGTTACACTTACTGATAAAGGATTATTAAGCTATACTTTCAGAAAAATAGACAATAAAACTTTGAAGGATTACAATATATTATTAAATGAACCTGAAAAAATAATCCTCACCTTAATTAATGAATATCATATTGATGAATTAAATAAGAAATTTCCTTCCTGCAATTTATTAAACAAACAATATAACCGGGAAAAACTCAATCTGGTTATAAGACCATATATTAATAATAGGATTGATGCTATTGTTACACAAATCATCAATAATAAAATACATTTGTATTTCAAAGGAACCAGAAAATCCCCGATTATTGAAGAAAATGAAGTCATAATAAACACACAATTATCTGAAATCAGTTTTAATTTTGAAAAAACAGATTTAGAAACTCATTATTTTATCACTGCTGCATACAATGGTGTAAAACTAATTCTCTTTAAGAAACATTTTAATGTATTATGTGACAAACCGGCTATAGTAATAATCGATAATGTTTTACACCGTTTTGAAGATGATTTGGAGGCTAATAAAATAGTTCCTTTTTTTAATAAAGAATATATTACCATTCCAAAACACACAGAAAAAAAATATTTCAGTTCTTTTATCCTTAAAACATTAAAAAATCATAACATTCAAACTTCTGGCTTTGATGTAAAAATTATTGAAGAAAATCCAATTCCTGTTATTAAGTTATCCCAGAATATATCTAACCATATTTTATTAGGCCTTTATTTTAGATATAAAAATATTCTTATTCCTGCTGATAATAAGGATATGAGCTTCGTGAATTTAAGAGAAAATGATGATGACTTTTGTTTTGAAAAAAGATTAAGAAATTATGATTATGAAAAACAGATATTCACTCTTTTGTATGCTAAAGAATTGGATTTTAAAGATACTTTCATAACGTATCCTTCTTCAGAATTATATGAGGTAATTCAAAGAATAACTTTATTAAATGAATTCCTAATTGAAAATAAGATAGAATTTGACCAAAGCGATTTCTCGAAAAAATATTTTATTGGCAAAGTAATGGAAAGTGTTAAGTTGGGTATTGAAAAAGACTGGTTTGATATTAACATTATTACAAAATTTGGCGAATTTGAGATTCCCTTTATTTCATTACGTCAGCATATCATCAATAGAAATAAAGAATTCGTTTTGCCTGATGGCAGGATTGGAATTATTCCAGATGCATGGTTTGAAAGATTCAGAGATATCGCACTTCATGGGAACACTTCAAAAGATAGTACCAAGCTTGAAAAATATCATCTTGCTTTAATAGAACCTTTGCTAAATGAGAATTCAAATAATAACAAAAGCAAGCTGTTGACTTTTTATAAGAGTTTTAATAAATCGCACAGTAACTCAAATTTAGAACTCAATGCATTGCTGAGAAACTATCAGAAAAAAGGGTTCAGCTGGCTTGTCAATTTATATAAAAATCACATGGGAGGGATTTTAGCTGATGACATGGGTTTAGGTAAAACGATTCAGTTGATAACTTTTTTCTTATACCTGAAGAAGAACGCAGACAACAGTTTTTCTGATGTAAGCTATCATAAACAGCTACAGTTGGAGCTCTTT